>JAEEGL014067684.1_pt1 | contig 155419 bp, 118 predicted proteins | sample 9134231 | NCBI WGS metagenome assembly JAEEGL01 (sample SAMN16246548, study PRJNA631951) | gut metagenome | biome: gut microbiome; feature: rumen; material: fiber-attached | host: Bos | place: Iran: Karaj | collected 2018-10 | reverse complement strand
TACGTAGCCCACAGCGTGCCGCTCGGAAGGCCGAGGTCGACATACTCGTGGGTGGCGGCAAATGACACCATGGATGTCAGAAGCACGCACATCAGGATGGATAGTCGTCTTTTCATAACAATGTATTTTTTAGGTTAATTGGTGAATAAATTATTTCTAAGGAGTTCAGGAGTCGAGGAGTTCAGGAGTTCAGACATTTCCCTTGCCGGCTCCTATCTCCCCTCCTTTGGAGGGATTGGGGGAGGTTCTATTTTGCAAAGATACTCAATTATCTCAAAAAGAGCGTTGTCAGAAATAAGCCTAAGTTTGTCTAAAACAAGCAAGTGCTAAATATCCGCTTCAAAATCAGTCTCTATGGACGCATTGACCACATCGGCTCTCTCACCTGCATGGAATGCCTGGCGCTTGATGTGCTCCGCGAGAGAGGGGCCTTTGTCCATTTGGGCTTTGGCATATTGAGAGGGAGACATGCCGACACTATGCCGGAAGACATGGCATAAATGGGCAGAGTCGGCAAAGCCACAACGATGGGCCACTTCCAGCACAGAGATATTGGGGTATCGCTCGAGCAGTCGCTTTGACTCCTCAACACGCAAACCCGTGACAAATTTCTTGGCTGTCATTCCTGTGGCCGCCTTGACACGCCGGTTGAGCTGAGAGGTGCTCATACTTAGTTGGTCAGCCAAGGAACAAAGGTCAACCTGTCTTGAAGGCATGTTCTCGAATAATGCTTTGACCAACAATTCAAAAAGCTGTTTGTCGCTGTATGTCTTGATACTCATAAGGTGAAATTGTGATGCTGTGAGGTCACGAGAGTGACATATGGTTCGCTGTCTCAGAATCATCTGTCATGATGACAAGGATGATCTGGCTGCAAAAAAACAAAAAACATCACAAAGTCATTTGTCAAAACAGAACACATTTTTGTCAATATAGAACATATTGACAAAAACTAACCACGTATCGACTTCACATACTGCGTAGGGGTCATACCAAACTTGCGACGGAACGTGTGGGTGAGGTGTGAATGATCGGCAAAACCACAACGAAGGGCAATATCAAGAAGCGTCAAAGGGGGCTGCTCCAACAAAAGCCGCTTCGCCTCATCCAAACGACGGGATACAATGTATTCGGAGGGAGTGACGTCTGCCACCGCCTTGAGTTTACGCCCTAACTGCTGACGGCTGATGGCCAACTCCTGAGCCACGGTAGTGGCATCGCATGTGCCCTGCGGCATGAGACGGAAGATGATGCCGTCGAGCTTACTTAGAAACTGCTCATTGGCCACCATCACATGCTGCTCATAGACGTTCTTCTCTGCGGTGATAGAAGACCCCGCTGTATGATCCTCTTCCGTCTGCTGGGTTTGCAAATACTTTTGCTGCAACAGATGGCGCTGCTCCAACAACTTGGCAACCCTTAGTTGCAACTCCTCAGCAAGGAAGGGTTTGAGAAGATAGGCGTCGGCACCAGCTGAAAGGCCCGTGAGACGGTCGGCATCCGTGGCACGCGCCGTGAGAATGATGATGGGAATATGATTGGTCAACTCGTCTGAGCGGATCTGTTGACATAGTTGAAGACCATCCACATCGGGCATCATGATATCGGTGACAATCAAGTCGGGCATCTGCTGGCGGGTCATCTCAAGCCCTTGACGGCCATCACTGGCATAGATCACATCATATTCATCATGGAGCACACTACCGATATAATAGGCCACGTCATGGTTGTCCTCCACCACAAGAACACGGGTTCGTGTATCGTCGTCTATCTGATCCTCAGAGGGGGTCTCAGGCTGTTTGTCGAGCGAAATAGGGCCAAGGGAAGGAGAAAGCTGGGTGTCTATGGGTTCCTCGGCGTCCGCAAGGCGGTCATTGCCAGACAAAGTCTCCTTGAGAGGAAGGGTGATAGTGAACACGGTCTGTTCTCCCGGGGTGCTGCTCACTTCCACTTTTCCACCCAATGCCTTGGCCAGCTGACTAACCAGCGTCAGCCCCACACCTGTGCCTGTATAGGTTTGGTTGGCACCTTGATAGAATGGCTCAAACACATGGCCGAGGTCCTCGGGACGGATGCCGACACCCGTGTCGGCCACACTGACACGCATCGCCTCATCGGCGTTGTCCACCTTCACCGTCACCACACCGCCTTGTGGGGTGAATTTGAGGGCATTGGAGAGCAGGTTGCCCACCATTTTCTGCATATAGTCGGCAACGAAATAGGTGCTTTTCTGAGCTAAGGAACGGTGGAAACGAAGTTCGACACCCCTCATCTCTGCCATCGGGCGAAAACGCTCGACAATCATCTCTATATAAGTCGCCACATCGCCCTCCTGCCATGCCAACTGACTGTTGAAGGCGGTCACCTTGGAGATGTCAAGCAACTGGTTGACCAGACGAAGCAGTGACTGGCCATTGCGTTCGATGGCAGCCAGTGACTCCTTTTTGCCCTGATCCTCTTCCACGGCACTCAGACGTTGTGCCAAGCCAAGGATGACTGTGAGGGGCGTGCGAAACTCATGGGTGACATTCGTAAAAAACGTCTCACGGTCGGCCTGTAACCGACGTGTGGCCTCCTGAGTGCGCTTGCGAAGCCGGTTGATATAACCAAGCACAGCAATGATGGCCAACAGAAGTAGGATGCCCAAGGCAGAGCCAAATATGACCAGCCGCATGTGACGCCGACTCTCGGCATTGGCCTCCTGTAGTTCATCGTTATGAAAAGCAGCATTGGCATTGCTAAGAGCCTCATGCATCTCAGCATGGTGGAGAGAGTCGAGCATTGTAGCATAGCGCCGCAAGGCACGGTTGGCCTCGTGTGGGTTGTTGGGCTCAAGGGCGTCGCCAAGAGAGAAATAGTCGTAGCTCGCAGAACGGAAATTGCCTATTTCTTCTTGAAGCGCTATCGCACGGCGGAGCACAGGCACCGCCTCACTGTTGCGCTTCATGTCGATGAGAGTGTATGCCTCATTCTCCAAGGTGAGGGCCAGCAGATTGCGGTCCACCACCTCCATCTGTTCCACCATATGCACTACCTCACGTGCAATAACAAGAGACCGCTCGAAGTCGCCTTTGCGGTTGTAAGCGTAGCTCAACTGACACATATGGTTGGCAACACCTGCATCATAGCCGATCGCACGGGCAGCCTCCACAGCCTGATGACCATAATCGACGGCTTTGTCGGGTTCCTTGGCCACTGTATAGACCTCACAAGCAATGCCCAGATAGTTGTGCGTATTCTGGTTTGAGCCGGTAAGCCGGTCGGTCTCGATGGCTTTCTCCACAAAATACTTTGCCTCATCAGTCATGCCAAGCGAGATGTTGATGATGGCCTGATAATTGTAAGAACGAGCCAAAGGTTGCATCAGACCATGCTTTCTGCTGAATTTTTCAGCATCCAGCTCACTCTCAGTGGCCTCGGCATTGCGACCTGTCTTGTAAAGGCAATAGCCACGGTCGCATAACAAGGTGGCATGATATACGGGGGAATTACCATCCGCCAAGGGAAGAGCTTGTTCTATCAGCGCAAGGCTTTCTTTGAAATAACCGTTGTTGTAATAGAATCGTTCTGCCGCCAGCCACACAAGGAAATGTAGGGTGTCGGTGGGAAGATTGCGATCAATCTCTCGGTTGAGATGTATCAATTGGTCATCGGCCATACATGAGGAGATAATCTGCCGACCAATCGTCACCTTGCCTTCCTTCTTAGTCTGTCCAAAAACGGTGAGCAAAGAATCAATCGTAGCTGGAGCCACGACACCTTCTTTTCCCATGACAGACAAGGGTAACAACACAAGAAGGCAAACTATCACAACAACTAATCTATTTCTTTTCATCAAAAAACAGTATTTCGCCATTCACACATTATATTCAGCCATATCTCCAACGAAACATTGCAAAAATAATGAAAAATCCGGAAATGACCACTCTTCGGTTACAATAATATTACAAATTGTATACAAACAGGATACACTCTGTGTCAATATTCTAGATACGGGGCCAACCGCTCTATCATCTCAGGTGCAAACTCAGGTAACAGCCTCAGGTCATTGAGGTCATGGATGGAGCCACGCAACCTGCGATAACTGAGGATAGCGCGAGCCTGGTTGAAACTGATATAGGGGTGCTTGCGCAACTGGTCCTCACGCAATTGGTTGATATTCAATTTATGTGTTGGACCCGCACCAACCAGCAGATACGGCAGGGCTTCCTGAGGGAAACCCTCTATCTCTAACAGCTGTCTGGGATCATAAAAGCCACCCAGCTGGTCACGGTAACGCACGATCCGACGAGCATAATATGCACCTATGCCTGGCACCTTGCGCAACTGGGTAGTGTCGGCCAAGTTGAGGTCAATGTGCTCACCAGCACTCAACTTGACAGGATATAGCAATGTATCACGCACATAGCCACCAGACGAGGACATCCCGCCCTCACCAGAATGTCCGGGATAACCAGAGTTTCCAGAATACCCTGAATGTCCAGGATTTCCGGAATTTCCGCTCTTTCCATGATGCCTTCTGCCATAGACCTCGGAGGCCGGCCGAAACTCCTCTGCAATACGAATATAGGGTGCAAGCCTGCGATACTGTCCCACCGTCAACCCATAGAGACGGGCAAAATCTTCTGGGTACGAATAGACACCCCCTTGAGCACGGTAACGATAGATGTTGCGCACCTGCCATGGCTGCAGTCCAAGACGAAGCAGCTGGGTGCTGTCAGCAGTATTGGGGTCGAAAGGGAAAAGTTCCACTTGGCGCCCCTCTGCCCCATACTGAGAAGCATGCGCCTCATCTCCCTCTGTCGCCGTCAAGACACTGTCGGGCATGGGGTCGGGAGTCTCACTATTGCCACGCCCGATAAGAAAGACAGCCACCAGTGCCACCACCGCCACAGACAGAGCGACCATCAGCACACGGCGGTCTGACTTCTGAAAATAGAAAAACTCTTTTAGAAACCCCATCCTTTTTCGTCAAGTCTTATTCGTTTCAGGTATTATCACCATGATTATATCACTCTCAGCTGATGCAAAAACACCGCCAGAATGCACGCCGGACACACAAAGCGCACCAACACCATATATATATCTATCAGATGGCCACGATGAGCGCCCCAATTGGTGAGTTGCTCCTGCACCACACGACGAGGGATATACCAACCCACAAAAAGGCAGGTAAGAAACGAGCCCAACGGCAAAAGCACTTGGGCTGTCAGTCCATCGCAGAAGCCCAAAATGTTCATACCCCACAGACGGAGGTCGGAAAGCACTCCATTGGACAAGGAGCACAGCACACCAATCACGCAACATGCCACAGTGACCATCCAAGCGCCCCGTTGACGGCTCACATGCAGTTCCTCATGGAAAAACGCCGTGCCTATCTCATGCATGGAGATGGTGGAAGTGAGAGCTGCCAGAGCCAAAAGAGAATAAAAAAGGATGGACACGACATACCCCACCACGGGAACTCCACCAAACGCTTCCTGAAAGACATTAGGCAGGGTGATAAAAATGAGCGACGGACCACTGTCGGGACTCACCCCCACAGAGAATGCCGCAGGGAATATCACCATACCTGCGAGGATGGCGATCAGCGTGTCGAGCAAAGCTATCTGACAGGCTGACTTCATCAGGTGGGTGTCGCGACCGAAATAGGAAGCGTAGGTGCACAGACAAGCCGTGCCAAGACTGAGCGAGAAGAAAGCCTGACCCAGCGCCTCCAACATCACACTATGGGTGACCTTGGAAAAATCGGGCTTGAAAAGAAAGATGATGCCATCCATGGCGCCTGGCAACATACACGAGGCGACGATCAAGATGACCAACAACACCAAAAGCGTGGGCATGAGCAACTTGGAAGCCCGCTCTATGCCATTGCGTACACCACGTACCACCACAAAATGGGTGATGAGGATGAAACCTATCGTCCAAAGAGTGGGCTTGAGCGGATGGGCGGAGAAAGACTCAAAATAATGCGCCACATAGGTGGCGTCGCCCTGAAGAGAACCCATCAGTGAAGCGAACAAATATTGCAGGCACCAACCAGCTATCACGGCATAGAAACCCAGGATAATCATCGAGGTGAGCACTCCCAGATAACCTATCACACGCCATGGTGTGCGACCCGCCAACCGTTGATAGGCCCGGGCCGCATTGGACTGAGACGACCGACCCACAATAAATTCTGCCACCATGCCCGGGATGCCCAACAAAAACACACAGAACAGATAGATCAAGATAAAGGCGGCCCCACCGTTCATTCCCGTCATATAGGGGAAACGCCAGATGTTGCCCAGTCCCACTGCACTTCCTGCCGTGGCCAGGATAATGCCCATCCGACTGCCGAAACTCGCTCTCTTTGACTCCATAATGCTCTGATGAATAAAAGAAGAACCCTAAAAACTGTCATTAGATGACTTTGAGCTGATTCAGAAACACCAGCAAAATGCACACAGGACACACAAAACGCACACAGAAGAGATAGACACCATACAAGGCACCGCTCACCGTGCCCCAATTGGTCAACTCATCATGCAACACCTGCTTAGGCACATACCAGCCCACAAACAAACATGTAAGGAAACCGCCTATCGGCAGGAAAATCTGACCAGTGACAAAATCAAAGACGTCAAACAGCGACTTGCCAAACAGGCTCAGACCTTCGTATGCGCCCAAAGACAACGAACAGAACACGCCTATGATGCCACATGACACCGTCACAATGGTGGCGGCACTGCCTCGGGAAATGTGCAACTCCTCCTGGAAAAACGCGGTGCTCACCTCATGCAAGGAAATCAGCGACGTAAGAGCAGCAAGCGCCAGCAACAGATAAAACAACACCGAGACGACAAAGCCCACCACCGGCATGGCGGCAAATGCCTGATGAAACACGTTGGGAAGGGTAATAAACACTAACGAGGCACCCGAATCGGGACTGATGCCGACAGAGAACGCGGCGGGGAATATCATCAGACCGGCAAGAATGGCCACCAAACAGTCAATCAGACTAATCTGGACTGCAGACTTCACCAAGTTGGTCTGACGGGTGAAATAGGAGGCATAGGTGCATAAACACCCCATGGCGATACTCATAGAATAAAACGACTGCCCCAATGCCCCTAAAAACACGCCACTGTCGACCTTGGAAAAATCGGGCTTGAAAAGGAAGGAAATGCCACGCTCAGCGCCTGGCAGCAGACACGAGGCCACCACGATGATCAGTAGCAGGACAAACAGGGTGGGCATCATCATCTTAGATGCCCGTTCGATACCATTCTCCACCCCACGGACAATCACTACATGTGTGATGACCAAAAACAACAGCGCCCATACCACAGGCTTGACAGGACTGGCCGTGAACTCGGCAAAATAGCGCTGCACATAGGTCGCATCACCATCCATTGTACCCGTCAGGGCACCATACACATACTGCAGGCACCAACCCGACACCACACAATAGTAACCGGTGATAAGGAACCCTGTGAGGACTCCCAAAAAGCCCACCCACTTCCAAGGGGTGCCATTGGACAACTTGGTATACGCACGCGCCGTGTTGGAAGCACCATGCCGGCCGATGATAAACTCGTTGACCATGCAGGGGATACCCAATAACAGCACACAACACACATATACAATAATGAAAGCTGCACCACCATTCTGACCTGCCATGTATGGGAAACGCCATATATTACCTAAGCCCACCGCACTTCCTGCCGTGGCTAAGATAATACCCAGTCGGCTCCCAAAATTGACCCTTTCTTTGCTTTGCGACATACTAATATTCAACAACGACTGTGAAACTGACAAACGTCAATAAAGACAGCCAGAAACAAAAATATAAGAAAAATATGGCGCAAAATTATAAAAAACTATCTACTTTTGCAACAAAATCGTAAGCAGAAATGAAATATCTCTATCATCTTATCATAAAATATCCACTTTCATGCCTCTTGATAGTGGTCATCTGGTATCTGTGTTTCTTCACACCACCTGAAACAAAACTCAACGAAGTGGACTACATTGACAAATGGACGCACATCGTCATGTACCTAGGCACATGCTCCGTCATCTGGATAGAATATCTGAAAAGGCACACAAAAGTGGAATGGACAAAAGCCATCCTACTCGCATGGCTTGCGCCCATCCTGATGAGTGGTCTGATAGAACTGCTCCAAGCCCATTGTACCAACGGCCGAAGAAGCGGCGAATGGCTCGATGTAGCAGCCAACTCTATCGGAGTGACTCTCGCACTCGTTATCGGTATTCTGGTGGCAAGGTATCACGGAAAAGCTTAAAAGGCATACGGCGCAACTGCTTGTTGTAGAAGCGGTGGTCATCTGTCACCTCCATCCCTATGAAATCGGGCTTCTCAAACGACTCATCCTCCGCACTCAGTTCCACCTCTGCCATCACAAGCCCTTCGTTGTCGCCATAAAACTCGTCTACCTCGAAAGTGTGACTGCCACACTTCACCAGATAGCGGGTCTTATCTATCATGCCAGGCTCACACAGCCGGAACAATTGTTCGGCCTCCTCCATCGTGATCTGCTTCTCAAACTCATAGCGAGACATGCCGCCATTGTAAGAGGGACCCTTGATGGTGAGAAATGCCTCGCTGCCGCGCACACGTACCCTGACAGTCGCACCACGGGCAGCGATATAGCCCTGACGGATGCGACTGCCAGAATAGGCGCGGCTCTTGAAATCCCTGTCTTTATGCACCAGGAATTTCCGCTCTATTTCCATCCCGCTCATCTTACGAGATAGACACAAGCGTGAAGGCCAGATAAGCAATGGCAAGAATGATCAATGCCACACAAATGATGCGGACCACTGTCTGTGCTTGTTTCTCTTGCTTGGCTTCACGCTGAGCACGCTTAAGGTTTCGTTTTTCGTTGGTCATGGTGATATGTTTTTATTTTAAAGATTTTTTTTGAGATTTTTTCTAGAGTGGCTAGATATTCTAGATCATCTAGATTTTCTAGATATTCTAGCTCTCGTCACTCACAGGAAACTCCATGAGATAGGCTTTGATGAAGCCATCGAGCTTGCCATTCATCACACCGTCTACATCGGTGGTCTGGTAGTTGGTGCGGTGATCTTTCACACGGCGGTCGTCAAACACATAACTGCGTATCTGACTGCCCCACTCTATCTTCTTCTTACCGGCCTCTATCTTTGCCTGTGCCTCCAGACGCTTCTTCATCGCCCGGTCATAGAGTTGCGACTTGAGCAAACGCATGGCATTCTTGCGGTTCTCCAACTGCTTACGGCTCTCCGTGTTCTCTATGAGGATTTCCTCCTCCTCGCCGGTGTCAGGGTCGACATACTGATAACGCAGACGTACGCCCGTCTCCACTTTGTTGACGTTCTGCCCACCTGCGCCTCCACTGCGGAAGAGATCCCACGACACTTTGGAAGGGTCGACATACACCTCTATCGTGTCATCGACCAAAGGTGAGACAAAAACACTGGCGAAGCTGGTCATTCGTTTGCCCTGCGCATTAAATGGCGACACACGTACCAGACGGTGGACACCACTCTCGCTCTTGAGGTAGCCGTAGGCATACTCGCCACCCTCTATCTCCATGGTGACGCTCTTAATGCCCGCCTCATCACCGTCCTGTATATTGCTCACTGTCACCTTATGCCCGTGAGCTTCCGCCCAGCGCATATACATGCGCATAAGCATCTGCGCCCAGTCTTGACTCTCCGTGCCACCGGCGCCACTGTTGATTTTCAGCACACAGTCCATCGGATCCTCTTTCTGGCGCAGCATATTCTTCAGTTCCAGTTCTTCGATAGCTTTGATAGCTTTGGCATAATCAGCATCTACCTCCTCTTCTGTCACCATCTCATCATGGTAGAAGTCGAAGGCGAGTTGAAGTTCATCAGCCTTGTCGCGCACATCTTTGTATCCTACAATCCATCTTTCAAGGTCTTTCACCTTCTTCATCTGTTCCTGTGCCCTCTGCGGGTCATCCCAGAAATCGGGAGCCTGTGTGCGCAGCTGCTCCTCTTCGTATTCTATTTTCTTTCTGTCGATGTCAAGATAACGATGCAGCGCATCGGCGCGTTCCATGACATCTTTCAGTTGATCGCTTGTTATCATCTTTTATAGTTGACAAGTTGACGAGTTGACAAGTTTTTTTAAGCAGACGAGTTGACGAGTTATTTGACTAACTAACTCCTAACTCTTAGCTACTAATTACTAATTACTAACTACTAACTACTAATTACTAATTACCAACTACTTACCCCTCTTCTTTGTACATTTCGTCAATTTCCTTTTTATAATTTTTGGCCAGCACGTTGCGGCGCAGTTTCAGTGTGTTGGTCAACTCACCGTCTACCATGCTAAAAGGCTTGGGCATCAGCGTGAAGCGCTTGATACGCTCATAACTGGCCAGCCCCTGCTGCAGCGTTTCCAGCCTCTCCTCCATCATGCGGTAAATCTTCGGATTGGCGCAAAGTTCCTCGTGGCTGCTATACTTGATGCCAGCCTCCTCAGCATACTCCTCCAACAACGAGAAAACCGGCACGATGAGTGCAGAGACAAACTTCCGCTCATCGGCGATGACCGCCACCTGCTCCACAAACTTGTCAACCAGTAATTTCGACTCTATCATCTGCGGTGCGATATACTTACCATTGGAGGTTTTGAACAAGTCTTTGATCCTGTCTTTGAGGAACAGCTCCCCATCCTTCATATAGCCAGAGTCGCCAGTGCGGAAGAAACCCTCCTCGTCGAAAGAGGCCGCCGTGAGGGAGTCGCGCTTGTAATAACCACGTGTGATGGTGGGGCCTTTGAGCAAAATCTCGTCGTTTTCACCAATCTTCACTTGTATACTTGAGATGGGCCTGCCCACCGAACCGATGGTATAAGGCTCTCCCAGATGGTCATTGGAGACAGTAGCCAAACTCTCTGTGAGACCATATCCCACCATCATATTGATTCCAATAGAGTGGGTGAACTCCTCCACCTCCGGCGACACCGTCGCTCCTGCTGTGGGGAAGAAATGGGCATTTTCCAGTCCAAGTTGTTTGCGGACCAGACTAAACACCGTCTTGTTGTAGAAAGCATACTCCATAGCCAAGTATAACGGCGGGCGCCGTCCATGGCTCAGATACTCGATATTGTGGCGCCGTCCCACTTGGAGGGCCTTTCTGAAAAGTGCACGTTTGGCACCACTTGCACTATCAATTTTTGCCTTGACACCCACGTAGACTTTCTCCCAGAATCTCGGTACAGAACTCATGCAGGTGGGGTGTATCTCCCGCAGCGTCTCCTGTATTTCCTTTGGATACGTATTGATGACCAGCCGGGCACCCTCTGTGAGACACAAAATAGCCCATCCCCGCTCAAACACATGCGTATAGGGCAGGAAATTCATCACCACATCCTCTTCCGTCACTGGCACCGCCTGGTGGTTGGCCTCAAACGCGGCATGATACTGCCCGTAGGTGAGGATGACACCTTTGCTGTCGCCCGTAGTGCCACTGGTATAAAGGATGTTGCAGATATCATCGAATGATGCCTGGGCATACAGTTTCTCCACCTCCGTCTGACGTGGGAGTTGCTCACCAAGCTTCATGAAATCATCGAAAAAGATGGCATTGGGGTCATCGTTGCTGATACGCACGCTACTGTCGAAAATGATGATGCGCTCCAGTGTGGGACACAAAGGGAATATCCGATGTGCCTTATCATACTGCTCCTGCTCGCCAACGAAAAGGATACGTATCTCTGCGTCATTGATCATAAAACGTATCTGCTCCTCGCTGCTGGTGGCATAGAAGGGCACCGTGACCGCCCTGATGCCAAAAGCACCAAAGTCAGTATAAAGATACTGCACGGTATTCTGGGAGAACACACCTATGTTCTCCTGCACACCCACACCTACATTAAGAAGTGCATTGGAGACCTGCTTCACCATGGCGGAGAAATACTCCCACGAGACCGACTTCCACTTCAAGCTGCCGAAATCACGATAGGTAAGCGCAGGTTTTGAGCCATAATTCTTAGCCTGCTCATGGATAAGGACCGAAAGGTGACAATTTGTCTGCATAACTCACTACATTTTTGTACAAAGATACACTTTTCATAGCAAAAGTAGTCTAAATCACACGAAAAACCAAAAAAAAAGTTGATTTTCTTCGATATAGTGCTATCTTTGCTTGCTAAATCAAGCGAAAGTACTCACGCTCGGCAAAAAAAAGAATAAATTCTTTTGTTTGCTCTCACTTAATCGTACCTTTGCTGTCAAAACACATCAAACATACGCACGATGACTATCAATTACACCACAGAAGCCGTTGACTTGCTGCGCCAGCTGATCGCCACACCTTCCGTCAGTCGTGAAGAGCATGCAGCTGCCGATATCATGGCCCACACCATCCGTTCCTATGGTATGGACTGCCAGCGTGAGGCCAACAATATATGGTCCATAGCCGAGGGTTACGACCCAGACCGCCCCACCCTGCTGCTCAACGCACACATCGACACGGTGAAGCCTGTGACAACGTGGAAACGAGACCCTTTCCAGCCCACTCTTGAGAACGGCATACTCTACGGTCTTGGCAGCAACGACTGTGGTGGCGGCCTGACCACACTGCTGCAGGTGTACAGACACCTGTCGTCCCATCGCCAGAGTTACAACCTCATCTACCTGGCCACAGCAGAAGAGGAAGTCTCAGGTGCCGACGGAGCGCGCAGGGTGCTTCCACTGTTGCCAAAGATTGATGTGGCTATTGTGGGCGAGCCGACTGGTATGCAGCCTGCGATAGCAGAGAGAGGGCTGATGGTGATAGACATGACATCAAGGGGGAAGTCGGGACATGCCGCCCGGGGCGAGGGTGTGAACGCCATTAACGCCATGCTCGACGACCTGGTATGGCTGCGTGACTATCGTTTTGAGCGGGAGAGTCCTTTGCTGGGGCCTACCCGGATGAATGTCACCATGGTGAACGCCGGCACCCAGCACAATGTGATTCCCGACACCTGCCGGGCGGTGATCGACGTCCGCACTAACGAGTTTTACGACAACGAGGCTGTCTTTCGTTTTATCCGTGAGCATGTCCGCAGCGAGGTGAGAGCACGCTCCTTCCACTTGCGGTCCTCCCATATCGCCGAGAGCCACCCCCTCATCCAAAGATGCATCGCCATGGGGATGAAGCCCTTCGGGTCGCCCACCTTGAGCGACCAGTCGCTCATGCCATTCGCCTCGTTCAAGCTCGGTCCTGGAGATTCCTCCCGTTCCCACACTGCCGACGAGTTCATCCTTGTCAGCGAGATGGAGAACGCTATCACCCAATACATCCGTCTGCTCGACGGGGCCACCTTCTGACACCACGTCGATGGTCTGCCCATAGTCGCGGTGGCGCTCTATGGCCTGTTGCAAGTCAGGGTTGTCGGTGGTATAAAAACTAAGGCTTCCATCTGGTGTGAAGCGAATTCGCCTTACACCAGAGGAAGTCCTCACATTGATGACGAGCCACGTCTGAGCCCGGTATGTCTTTTCCTTTTTCATATCCATGCTTCTTTGTTATCAGCCGCAAAGATAAACATGGACAAGAGAAAGGTGATGTCATTTTAAAACATTCTATTTGCCCAGCCAGGCCTCTGGATTGAGCTTGGCTGTCTCACGGCGAAGCTGGAACTGAAGCACATTGTCCTGTCCGATGGTGCCGAGCGACTGTCGTGTGGACACCTGCTGGCCCTTACGCACATGCACGTTGCGCAAGTTGCAGTAGACAGAGATGAAGTCGCCATGACGCACCATGACCACCATCTGTCCAGCCACACTGACGACAGCGCTGACCTCGCCATCATAGATGGAGCGCACGCTGGCACCTGGCTGACAGAGTATATTGATACCCTTATTGTCGAGCTTCACGTTTTTCAAACCCTCTACATCATACTGCCCGAAATGGCTCACTATCTTATAAGAGCCTGACACTGGCATGGGCAGACGGCCCTTGTTGCTCTCAAAACTACCACTGATCTGGCGGTCTACGGCAGACATCGATTCGGCACGCTCTGCCTCACGGGCAGCAGCCTCAGCCTCTTTCTCACGGCGTGCGGCATCAGCCACGGCCTTACGCTCTGCCGCCACACGGGCCGACTCTGCCTCACGAGCCGCTTGCTCGGCACGCGCCTTTTCTTCAGCACTCCTACGTGCGGCCTCCTCGGCGGCTTTGGCCTCCTGTTCCGCCTTCTTTGCCAGTGCTGCAGCCTCACGGCGTGCCTTCGCCTCTGATTCGCGTTGGGCTTTCGCCTCTGCTTCGGCAGCAGCGCGCGCCCGTGCCTCGGCAGCAGCCTTCTCAGCGGCCACACGACGCTCATGCTCACGTGCGGCAGCCTCGGCAGCAGCCTTCAGTCTGGCCTCTTCAGCCTTGGCAGCGGCAATACGCCGCTCCTCTTCCCTTTTGGCCGCCTCGGCAGCAGCTTTCTGCCTTGCCAGTTCTTCCGCCCGTTTCTTGGCAGCAGCGGCCTCAGCCTTGCGTTTCGCCTCAGCCTCTGCCCTTGCGCGTGCCTTCTCCACCTCCACAGCGATGAGGCGGTCGATTTCGGCGTTGATCTGCGCATTTTTGCGCTCTTGCTCCGATATGATAGTCTGTATGGTGCGCTGCTCATTCTGCAGATCGCTCACCACTTTCTGCTGTTCGGTATGTTTGTTCTGCAATTCCGCCTTTGCGGCCTTTCCCTTGCTGAGCAACGTGTTTTTCTGTCCTTTGGCCGCCTGAAGCTGGCGGTTTTTCTGATTCAGTTCCTCTTGTTTGGCCTTGATCTGCTCTCCCTGCACGCGCTGATAGGCGGCATACTCCTGTACGAAACGGAGGCGGCGGTATGCTTGTGTAAGGCTATTGGCACTGAAGATGAACATCAGTCGGTCTTGGATGGTACGATGTTTGGCCATATACCGCATCGACTTGATGAACTTCTCCTGTCGGTCTTTCAACTGTCCCTCAAGTGTAGTGAGTTGTGACTTCAGGATGTCTATATTATTGTCGAGATGTTTGATATCATTCTCATAGCCCTCGATATCCTTTTGCTTGGAGTCTATCTCCCCATTGATAACCAAAAGGTCCTGGAGTCGCTTCTCGACATCCATCTTATTGGCTCTCAGCTTGTTTTGTTGGTCACGGATATCCTGCTCCACCTGTTTGCGTTCTTTCTCAAGTCCACGTATCTCCTTGGTGGTGTAATTGGCTTTCTTCCCACTCTTGGTAGTGGACTTGCCCTTGGTGGTAGCAGGCTGTTGTTTGCTCCGTCTGCTTTGCTGTGTGGTAGTGTGTTGCCGTCTTGTGCTCCCTCTACGAGTCTGAGCCTGCTGTGGAAGCACCGTCAGCATCAATAAAAAAAGGATGATATATCTTCTCATGTCTTACATTTTCAGGATTTGGTTGATGACGCTCTCCAGGGTTACTGGCTTATACTTTGAAGGCACCTTGGTGACGGTGTCCCAGTCGCTGTCGGTTTTCAGTCCTTTCATGGTGATATTGACCAAGATAGACTTATTGCCCTTTGAAGTGGTGGTGTTGATGGAGATGCTTTGTTTGGTGGGGAATTGCTTGGCGCTGAGAGGTTTGAAGTCCTCATAAAGCCACTTGAGAGAAGACGTGTCTCTGTTGGTGCCCACGTATACTGCTGACGTCTGCTGGATGCGTCCTGAGTTTTTCTCTATCTGCCATGCGTACTTAATACGTCCCTCATGACGGGTGATGTCGTCATTGATGACATCAAACTTTGCCACCTGTTGCTCATCGACTTTCTTTTGTCCGGGAGCGAACAACTGGTTGCGGAACAATGCCTGCAGGGAATAGAAATTGATGCCATTGCGCTGCAAGAAACTCACCTGGTCATAGCCACTCTTGAGATACTGCTTGTGAAGGCGGTCCATAATGAGCACGGAGTCACGGGTGAACTCCATGCGCCCCACTTCCACCAATCCCATGGGGGTGAGCTGGATGCGTATCACCTCATCCTGCCGCATGCTGATCTTGCCACCTACGGTGACATCCTTGCTCCCCACTTTGATATTAAAATCGATGTTGCTGACGATATTGGGCGCTGTCACGGCATTGTCGCACACCCTCTGTATCAAGGCGGCATGAGCGGCAGCAACAGCCGACTGTCCCTCTGTGTTGCCAGACGGTGTGGTAGGCGTCACGACGGTCGTTGGCTCCGTCTTGCCATCGGTGACGGCTTTTTTGCTGGATCCGCACGCTGTCAACAAGATAGGGACGGAAACTATGATGATTTTATATACAAGTTTCATTTCTCTATGTATTTTTTTAGTTTTATTTTCCTCTGTAGCAGTGCGCTGTCATCGTCCTCATCGGCCATCTCGAGCGCTTTCTGCCAATATTCAAGACCCTTTTCTGGCTCATTGTTCATATAGTAAATGTCGCCGGCATGCTCTGTGATGACCATGCTGTGGGTGGTGTCGTTTTTCACGGCCTGATCGATATAGATACGTGCCTCCTCATAACGTCCCTGCATGAAAAGTATCCAAGCGTAGGTGTCGAGATAAGTAGAGCTGTTGGGCTCTGCCTTGACGGTGCGATAACTCATCTGCTCGGCTTTAGGCAGGTCTTTGCCCTGCAGACTCAGATAGTAGGCATAATTGTTAAGGCAGGGGATATTGTCAGGCTTCCACTGCAGGCAGCTGTCATAGGCGGCGAATGCCTCCTGCATAAAACCTTTCTCATGCAACAAGTCGCCCATGATCTCATAAAAATCGGAGACCAAGGCTGGATTGCTGTCGCTATTGATCTGGCTGACTCCCCTCCGGAAAGCATCGAGCGACTCGTCTTTCTCATCTTTCATGGAGTGTGCCAAGCCCAGGAAATAATAAAAGCCCATGTTGTCGGGGTTGTATTCCACTCCCGTCTTACTCAACTGTATGATACGGTCATAGTCTTTTGTTTTCCAGACAGACTGCAACAGTTCAAGACGTATGCCGGCATTGTCGGGCGCGATATCGAGCACGCGCTCAAAAGCCACATTGACAGTGTCCTCTGGCATCTGTTTAAGCGACATATAAGCAGCGCAAAGCTCTGCAATGTCAGCGTTTTTCTGCGGTTTCTCCAGCAGCCGCGCAAAAAGGTTGAGCACCTCGGTGCTGTCGCCCCGACTTTTCTCATTTTCGCTGATGACCTGACGGAGCAAGATGATTTTGCTTTCGTTCTCTGTCTTATCGCTCATCAACAACGATTCGGTCTGCGCTTTGACCAGCGAGTCCATACCCTGTGTCTTATAGTAGTCGAGCAGCGACATCTGAGCCATCATATGGTCGGGCTCTTTCTTGAGCACAGCATGATACTCGTTGAGCGCCTCTTTCTCCTTGCCATTCTGCAGGAGCCAGTTGCCGATCATCACACGGTAGTTGTAGTCATTGGGATGCTGGCGTGCCAGGTTGCACAGTTCTTTGTATTCCTCCTTTTTCTTGCCCTGCTTGGAATACACCCGCATCCTTGAGAGAGTGATATCCTCAGAGGGACCGTCAATCATCTCCAGGCGATGGAGCACATCGATCATGCCCTGATAATTCTTGTCTTGCTGATAGAGCTGCAGCAGTACTGTCAGCACATCAGGACTGCCGGCATTGGCAGCAGCAAGCTGCTCATACACTTTTGTGGCTTTGGCATAGTCGCCGATTTTGATATAGGTCTGTCCAAGCCTTTCCTGATAGTTGTTATTGGTAGGACTAAGAGCCGCCGCACGCTCCATGCACGAGAGCACGGTGGAGTCTTCTCCAAGCTCCACATAATAGGAAGACAACAAGAAATAAGTTTCTGCGGATGACGGATTGATCTCAAGGCAATGACGAAGCAGGTCGAAAGCCGCTGCATAATTGCCTTTCTCCTGCTGGCGCACAGCCTCCAAGTAGAAATAGCTGAACCGCCGCGCGTCATTGTCGCTCAGTCTCACCGTCACGACAGGCTGCGTCTGCACACGGCGCGGTTTTTTCCTCGCGTGTACACAGACGGTGACTGCCAGCAACAGCGCCAGCAACATCATTCTCCAAAAACAGGTATGCTTGAATGTTGTCATCCTACTCTTATTTGACCCCTGTATGTCCATATCCACCTTCGCCGCGCTCCGTCGTGTCGAGTTCTGTCACCTCGACCATCTCTGCTTGCTCATGGCGTGCGATGATCATTTGTGCAATGCGCTCACCATCGTTGATAACAAAATCAGTATCCGACAAATTGACGAGCAACACGCCCACCTCACCTCTGTAGTCGGCATCAATAGTGCCTGGTGAATTGAGTACCGTGATACCATGCTTGAGGGCCAGTCCGCTACGGGGCCTCACCTGTGCCTCAAATCCTTCTGGCAGCGCAATATGCAGTCCGGTGGGAATCAGTCGTCGCTGCATGGGATGCAGCACAACCGGTGTGTCAAGATTGGCACGCAGATCCATGCCGGCGCTCTGGGGTGTAGCGTATGCTGGCAGTTGCTGATGGCCTTTGTTGACAACTTTTATCTGAATCATATGTATGAGTTGTTTGCGAAATGAGTTGCAAATTTAGTTATTTCTGCCCACATATTCTTATTTTTGCCTCAGAAAACACCTTTTTTATACAAATTTATGAAATAACGCCACCTACATCATCAAGGGTTTTGCCATTTTTTTTATACTTTTGCATGAACATACATATCATGACCATGAACTGGAAGCAACTCATCTCCAACAAGCGTTTAGGGCAAGAAGACCGGCATCCTGAGCGGCACGACGACCGCTCGGAATTCAAGCGTGACAGCGACCGTCTGGTGTTCTCCGCCCCTTTCCGCCGTTTGCAAAACAAGACACAAGTATTCCCACTACCGGGCAGTGTGTTTGTGCACAACCGTCTCACCCACAGCATAGAAGTGTCAAGTGTGGGCATGTCACTGGGCAACGATGTGGCTCATCGGCTGATTAACAGACACCCTGCACTAAAAGACACACTTTTCGAGGAGATTGGCACGATTGTCTCTGCCGCTTGCCTGGCTCATGACATGGGTAATCCTCCTTTCGGCCATTCCGGCGAAAAAGCCATGCAGACTTATTTCTCCGAGAGCAAAGGCAGTTATCTGAAAGAGCGGCTCACCCCCGCTTTCTGGAGCGACATCACCCATTTTGAGGGCAATGCCAACGCTTTCCGTCTGCTTACCCATCGGTTCAAAGGACGTCGTGACGGTGGGTATGTGCTCACCTACTCCACATTGGCTTCTATCGTGAAATACCCCTTCTCTTCCCTGGCCGCCGGCAAGAAAGGGAAGTTTGGCTTCTTTGAGTCAGAGCAAGACATTTACCTCAGGATAGCCCATGAACTGGGTATCAAACAGTTGTCGGCGCCTGGTGAGCCTTTGCGGTATGCCCGCTACCCACTGGTATACTTAGTGGAGGCTGCCGATGACATCTGCTATGAGATCATGGACATAGAGGACGCCCATAAATTGCATATCCTGTCATTTGCCGAGACAGAAGAGCTGCTCCTTGGCTTTTTTGACCCGGCGACCCAAACCCACATGCGTAAGAGAGTGCAGGATGAGGGTATCACTGACGACAATGAGAAAGTGGTGTATATGCGTGCCTGTGTCATCGGCCTTTTGGAGCATGAGTGTGTGGATGTGTTTGTCGGCCATGAGCAGGAAATACTGGACGGCACGTTTGAAGGCAGTCTGATCGATCACATCTCGCCCATTCCCCTCGCAGCATACAAGAGGTGTGTAGCCTTGTCACGCAAACGCATCTATAACAGCAAGCCTGTGTTGGATGTGGAATTGTCGGGTTATAAAATCATCGAGACACTGATGGAAAAGATGGTGGAAGCTGCTGTCTATCCCGAACGTTTTTACTCCCGCCAGTTGCTGCAACGAGTGAGCAGCCAATATGACATCGGTTCAGACCAACTAGAGACCCGCATCATGGCCGCCATCGACTACATCAGTGGCATGACAGACGTCTATGCGCTGGACATCTATCAGAAAATCAATGGCATCTCACTGCCTATTGTTTGATTGCAACTCTCATAAGTAGGGAGGAGTTCAGGAGTTGAGGAGTTGAGGAGTCAAGGAGTCAAGGAGTTGAGGAGTTAAGCCATTACTCATCTATTCTTAACGTGAGATGATGAAGCATGGTGGTGCTCTCACCGCAAGAACCTGTATGCTGAAGACAGAAACCACCGAAAGTAGACGCTTCGACTGAAGCCTTCAGATGAACGGAAGTATGCAGCGCGGGGTCATCAGGCTGTGTCAGAGGTGTGTCGGTAGCAACATGGGCGGTCAATTCCCCTTTAGTGTATCTCACGACGATATGACACCCTGTGCGGTAGCAGACAGCGCTGACTGGCTCCGTAAGAGGTGTCACCTTTCCTTGGTCGTATCTCACGAGATAGAAGTCTACCGCCTTGGCATACTTCACGGTGCGTATGATGCGCAAACCATAGCCCGACAGTGTGCGTGTATCGAATTTGAGGCAGATATCCATATACTGTCCAGTGGCACTGCCAAAACCCTGCCCTGCCGTCTTGGTGGGATCGACATCAAGCCTCACCTCCATATCGCCATAGTCACCCGTGAGGGGTGTGTACATCAGTCGTGCACCACGCTGTGCCTGCAAGAGTCCTCTGCCGACAGCACCATTGAAACCCTCGCCATACTCCCACATCGGCTTGTTGCGGTCGAAAATCCATGGAAACTCCTCTGTGTCAGCAGGTTTATATCCATCGACTGTCCAGAAGCCCTCCTTGACAAGAGGTTGCCACTGGCATGGGAAATCATGGAAGTCGGTCTCCACCACCTGAGGGGCTAGAGGATCTAGAGGGGCTAGAAGGTCTAGATCATCTAGACTTTCTAGATTTTCTAGAGGGTCTAGATGATCTAGATTTTCTAGACTTTCTAGAGATTCTAGAGGTTTTGGATAGATGGCCGTTTTCATCTCCCCGTAAGGGCTTCGAGCATGCCGTGGGCGTATGGATGCCATCAGATACTTTCCCCGGTTCTCCGGTTTGATTTTCCAGCCCCTTTCAGGACTGTCGTGGCTCACCGCCACAGGTATCGCCCCCTTGCCGCTCTTGTCTGATGAGAGATACCAAGTGATGTCTGACTCATCTCGATGACCTGAAGGTGTGTAAGTGTAAACCAAATGAGCGGAGTCGCCCTTGATGATGATTTTGGGTGCGGTTCTCCACACTGGCGCTGGCAGGTCACGACCCTTTAAGATCAGCACGGCAGCCCCTTCGAGCCCTTCATCTGTCGTGGTTGTGACGCAGCACAGCAATGGATCGTCGCCATCATAAGTTGAGGTGACACTGCATGAGCCATCATCCCGCTCCTCCAATGTGACGAAATCGGCCAAATCGGGCTGAACAGTCCACATCAGTGGGCGGGCTTCCAAAGATGGGTATCCGCTATGTCGTATCTGTTGGGAAGTGAGCACGATAGGGTCTCCACCTGCTTTGACTGTGTCCCGTTCTGGATGGATCTTTATACAGGTATTGAAAAGACTCGTGTCCTGCCCGTTGGTCATTTCCATTGGAGCCCATCCGTCAGGTCCAGCTAAGAGTGCATTGACGTTATAAACATCTTTTGAAGGGCGGAAACGTTGTAAAAGTTTTTTGTTCTCAATATTCACTGTCACACCTGCATATTTCCCTTCTATCGACAGAGGTTTTCCATTGAGGGTAACACCACTCTGATAGCAACGAAGCGAGGGGGAAGGATAAGGTGCCCATCCTATTTTAACATCCTTTAATACAGAGTGAAAACGGCAGTCAATCAGTGTCAGCGGCCCTGCCTGCTTGCAAAAATAGTGCTGACGGCTCTCTCCTGTCAGATAGATGTCACAATCGAGTAGCACAGCCCCTGCAGGATGGGTGGTATAGAAAGGTTTTTGTCCATAAAATTCAAAGTCACAATGTAGGTATACACCATTGCCTGTCAAGGCATCATCGGTACACTCGAAGTGGCAATCGTCGAATAGTATACGCCGTGCTCCATTGAGTGGATTCATGTTGAGTCGGCTGACAAACCTCACATTGCGAGCCACGACTTTGTCGCCATGGCAATATGCCACGTGCGCCTGCGTGATAGCAGACGAGCGGCGTGGCCGGTTTTTTTGAGGATTGCGTGGATAGACCAGGTCGACATTACAATAATTGCCCATCGTCAGATTACTGACTTCCAATCCGTCACCCCAGAAGTCAAACATGGTGAAATTGCCCACTGCTCCTTGCGTCTGTCCACGTTGCGATGCCAGCACCACATCATGTGCATCAGGCGAAAGCCCTGCCAGATGCAGATACTGACATTTCACCACCATGCCAAAAGGCTCTCTCCCATTTTTTCCTATGGCCACTGTCGGGTCATCGGGGTCATCCACCCAATACACATCAGGTGCGATAAAGACGGTCATAGGTTGTTCGGGGGTACCGTCTATCACATGTAGCATAGCCTCCTGGAAGTGGCGATATACGTATGGATTGGATGATGCGGCTGCGTCATCGAGCGTACCGGCGACCAAGAGATGGTACTGGTCGAGGGGATAGGTCACACCTCTGTATTCGAAACTATTGCTGCCTATAAAAAGCATGTCATTGCCGGCAGAGGCCGGCAATGACATGAATATCATCACTTGCAAAAGCAGTGATATTGCTTTTTGCATGTTCATCACAACTGTTTTTTCGCTACATTACTGTAAATCATCTTTGCCATATCTCCAGATGACACATTCAAGATGTCAGGATTCTCTGTCACAAAAGAGTCGATATGTCTTTTACGTTTCTGCTCCAATATCTCATCCACAGCTATCAGGATGCCTGTCTCCTCCACGTCGCCAAATCCGTCGTTGATGGCAGTTCCAAACATTTTCATGGTAGGGCTCAGTCCCATATATGCATTGACAAGAGGTGGGATGTTGATACCCAGTTTTCGGATCTCCGTGTTGAGAATCTTGTAATCCTCACGCAGTGAATCCTGGTTGAGGATGGCGGCCAGTTCGTTGATGTCGGTCTCTATCTTCAATGGTTTCATGGGGATGATCAGATTGTCTTTGTCACTGAAATGCTTGTTCAGGAAATAGAGGATCATGTCACGCCCCTTACGGATGTAGGAGGGATACATGGTCATCTTACCAAAGAAATACTTCACATCAGGCATAATGACCGTCAGGGCACCCAGGCCATCCCATAAATTGTCGAGTGCGAAGAGGCTTTTTGAGCCCATCTTGCTGCTCTGGTAGGGCAAAGTAACGTAGGAACGTGCCAGTTCGACAGTCTGCGGCAAATATTCTTTGATAAATTTCTCAGAGAAATGAAACAAATGACTGGTGGCCAGAATCGGTTGTCCATTCTTGTCGAAATCAACCTCTGTGCCCAATTTGAAACGATAGCCACCGATGATTTCCTCTTCTTCCGGATTCCATACCAGCAACTGCTTATAGCAATTGTCCATCAGGTCGAACTCGTCCAAGTCGAGTTCTTTGCCTGTACCTCCACCGGCCGCGCGAAAAACCTCCTCGCGCTGCCGTCCGATTTCCCTGACGACATTGGGTGAGTCATGGATATCGACGATAAAGATTTTGTTATGACTTTTGTTGGTCATCCGCAACTGCTTATCGGGTGTCAGCTCACTTTTAAGCAGTTCTTTGTCTACGGGAGGAATAATAGGTTGATCCATGGTGTGATAGATGTTTTTTATTTGAGTTCATAGACTTTGTCCTGAACATATTGTGCCCATTGGGCCGGAGTTTTTGACTTGTCGAAAGTTTGCCATGGTATGGGTTTGCCGATGGTCACTTTAAACGTCTTATGCACATTCTTGTACATCTCGTCGACGAGGAACAGCATGGCTATATTGAACTTAATACCCAGCCGTTTGCAGAGATTGGCTACCCGGTAGAAGAAGTCGGAATTCTTGCCACTGAAGTGAATGGGCACGACATCCCGGTGCGTCTCAACACTCTTAGATACGAACGTCTTTTTCCAGGCCAAGTCACGTATCTGCCCATTTGTCTTTCTGGAGCAAAGTCCCGCCGGGAACATCAGCATGTGGCTGTCGCTCTTGAAACCTGCGTTGACCATGGCAGGGAAATTGCGGCTTTGTGAACCGGTCTTGTTGATGGGGATACAAAGTGGGGCCAGTCCTGGTAGGTTCATCAGCAAGTCATTGACCAAGTATTTGAAATTGCCGTCATAATGCCTTCCGATCACAGCACCAAGGGCGACACCGTCTTCCCCTCCAAGAGGGTGATTGCTCACAAAGGTGTAGAGCCGGCCGTCATCTTTTGAAGGCAGGTTTTCCTTGCCCTCTATGACCAAGGTCATGTCGAGATATCTCACACACTCTTCCAGCCAGTCGACTCCCATCTTGTCACGTGATTCCCACAGGAATCGGTTGACCTCATCCTGATGAACGATGTGTTTGAGCCATTTACGGACAAAGGCAGGTACGTATTTAGCCTTTGGTCCCATTTTCTCACCTATGATTTTGTCGATATCGATTGTTTTCTCTGTGATCTCAGTCATTTTTTGGGTTGAAAGTTGTTTGATGTTTGGGGGGTCGTTATGATGTGACGACGGCGAATTTCAATTCCACTATTAAATCCATATTTAAACTGCAAATTTAATGTAAGTTTTCTAAAAATTACATTTTTTTTCTAAAAAATGTCTTAAAAATATGGATTCACCCTCATTTTTTTACTTTTTGACATAAAAAGCGTATGAATAGCGACTCTACTACCATGAGCTCCGCTCATCTCCTATCAACTGAATGACGAAAGGCCATCAACCTTTTCACGATCACCATATCGAAGCGTCTCCTACAGATGTCAACAACACAAAATGACACGTAAAAGATGACATGTGTCAAGACCTTATTTTTTTTTGAAAAAAAAGTGGGGAAAAGTGGGGGATTGTGGGGAAAAATACGTAACTTTGAAGCCGATTTATAAGATCATTGATTGGATGCGTTTATTAGGCAACATAGAAGCTAGAACTGATGCTAAAGGAAGAGTATTTCTCCCTGCTTCATTCCGCAAAGTACTGCAGTCCTCACAAGAGGAATGCCTCGTCCTGCGGAAGGATGTTTATCAGTCGTGCCTCGTCCTATATCCCGAAAAGGTATGGAACGAGCAGATGGATATGTTGCGCTCACGGCTGAACAGATGGAACCCATCCCATCAACAGCTTTTCCGTCAGTTTTTATACGACGTGGAGATCATTTACCCTGACAGTAGCGGCCGTATACTGATACCCAGGAAACTCCTGGTTGCAGCAGGCATCGACCAGCGAATCAGGTTTATAGGGATGGGCGATTCTATAGAGATCTGGAACGGTGACAGGACAGAGCGTCCATTTATCGAACAAGAAGACTTTATCAAGGCACTCGAGGATGTCATGAGCGACGTCCCCTCCTCCAACTAAGAAAAAGATAACACAAGCACATCATGTCAAACACCGTCCAGACATATCACGTTCCCGTTCTTCTCAAAGAGAGCGTCACAGGGTTGGCCATCCGCCCCTGTGGTGTTTACGTGGATGTGACCTTCGGCGGTGGTGGTCATAGCAGAGAGATACTCAAGAACCTCTCCAATGAAGGAAGACTCTTCGGGTTTGACCAAGACGCAGACAGTCTAGCCAACATCCCCGACGACCCTCGATTCACATTCGTCAGAAGCAATTTCAGGTATCTGAAAAACTGGATGCGGTATTACGACATCGAGCAGATAGACGGTTTGATTGCCGATTTAGGCGTCTCAAGCCATCATTTCGATGATGAGACAAGAGGGTTCTCATTCAGATTTGACTCACCACTGGACATGAGGATGAACAAGTCGGCACCTGTGACAGCCGCTGATGTGCTCAACACCTACAGTGAGCAACAGTTGGCCGACATTTTCTACCTGTATGGAGAACTGAGGAATGCCCGGCGCATAGCGTCGGCTTTTGTCAAAGAAAGAAACCACAGTCCCCTTACCACTACAGGTCAGCTGGTGGAGCTAGCCACACGTCTGCTGCCCCGTGACAGGGAGAAGAAAGAGACGGCCAAACTGTTTCAGGCGTTGCGGATAGAAGTGAATCATGAGATGGAGGCGCTGAAAGACCTCCTGAATTCAGCCACCGCCCTTTTGGCTCCCTCAGGCCGGTTGGTGGTCATCACCTACCACAGTCTTGAAGACAGGCTGGTGAAAAACATCATGAAGACCGGTGATGTCAACGGGCATGTCGAACAAGACTTTTATGGCAGGACACTCTCTCCGCTGACCCCTGTCAACAACAAAGTCATCGTGCCAGACCAGGAGGAGCAACAAAGAAACCCAAGAAGTAGAAGTGCAAAACTAAGAATTGCAGAGAAAAGATGATAACAGACAATAATGACCCAACCATAAAAAACTCTCAGCCCAAACTCCCAACCACAGAAATGTATGAGGAGCAGGAGGACCAAGAAGAGTACCTCTCGGACACCCCCGATGAGGAGCAAGACGACAAGGCATACACGTCACATCCTACACTCAAGGAAGTGATTGAAGAGAATGCGCGTGAGGACGAGCGTCCCATGCCCTCCTCACTCACCCTGCGTAAGATACTTGGTGGTGACATTCTCAATGCCGACGCCATACGCCGCCAAGTATGGCTGTTTCTGCTGATTGCCCTGTTTGGAGTGTTCTATATCTCCAACAGATACAGCTGCCAGAAGAAGCAAGTTGAGATAGACCAACTGACAAAAAAACTGAAGACAACGAAATACAAAACCCTCTCGCTGTCGAGCATCTTGACAGAGCGTTGCAGGGAGAGTCAGGTGACAGAATTGCTGCGTGCCAACAACGACAGCACCATCCATCCAGCCGACCAACCACCTTATATAATAATAGTCAACGAAGAATGAGGCGGCAGCCCATCAGGGACGCCAGCAGAATGCCACAAGAAGAATACAACGATTGATAGGAAATGAGTAAGTTTAATAACAAAAAAATCATACCACGATACTCCTTTATTGCTATCTTGATGACCATTGCCGGTGTGGCTGTCATCATCAAAGCTACCTACATCATGACTGTCAAGCATGATTATTGGATGGACGTGGCCAAACAGAAAAAATTTGACAGCATCAGTGTGGCTCCTGCACGCGGCAATATTCTGAGCGACAAGGGAGAATTAATGGCGAGCACACTGCCAGAATATAAGATGTACATGGACTTCATGGTCGGTGGCAAGGAGAAGGACTCACTATGGAATGCCAAACTCGACAGCATCTGCATGGGGCTCCATCAAATATTCCCCGAAAAGTCGGAGGCAGAGTTCAGAGAGCATCTTGAGGAAGGGCACAAAGAGATGAAGCGTCACTGGCCTATATGGCCCCTACGTGTGGACTACAACACATTCACCAAAGTGAGGAAATTGCCAATCTTCAACCTCTCCACCCTCAAGGGAGGCTTCCACTACGAAGAGAACAACGCACGCCGCCAGCCTTTTGGCTCGCTGGCCAAACGCACCATCGGCGACATGTACGGAGCCAAAGACTCCGCACAGTATGGACTGGAGTTGTCTTTTGACAGTATCCTGCGCGGCCGCTCGGGTCTGACACACAAGCGGAAAGTGATGAACCACTTCCTCAACATTGTGGACACCCCTCCCACCGATGGCGACGACATCGTAACCACCATCAATGTGCAGATGCAAGACATCGCAGAGAAAGCCACAGCCGAGGAGCTGGAGCTGATCAATGGCGACGTGGGTGTGGCCATTGTGATGGAGGTGGCAACGGGCGACGTCAAGGCTATTGTCAATCTGGAGAAATGCGGCGACGGGAAATACCGTGAGCGGAAAAACCACGCCGTAAGCGATCTGCTGGAACCAGGTTCTGTGTTTAAGACTGCCTCGGTGATGGTGGCCCTCGACGATGGTGTGGTAGACACCACCTACAAAGTCAACACCGGCAATGGCCAGATGAAAATGCATGGCTCGATGATGAACGACCACAACCGCGCCTCGGGCGGCTACGGCACCATCACGTTGGGAAGGGCTCTTCAGGTCAGTTCCAACATCGGCATCAGCTACGCCATTGACGAGCATTACAAGAACAATCCGTCACGTTTCACCGACGGCCTCCACAGGATAGGCATCGACGAAGACTTCAAGATACCCATCAAGGGAGCGTCGCCCGCACGTATCAAACATCCATCTGACAAGGTCAACGGTCAGTCGGTGTGGTATCAGACCACCCTGCCATGGATGAGCATCGGCTACGAGTCGCAAGTGCCACCCATCTCCACGCTTGCCTTCTACAATGCCATTGCCAACAACGGGAAGATGATGCGCCCCCGGTTTGTGAAAAAGATCGTCAGAGAGGGAGAAGTCATCAAGGAATATCCTCCTGTCGTGGAGCGGGCACAAATCTGCAAGCCTACAACCCTTAAGAAGGTTCAGAAACTGTTGGAGCAAGTGGTCACCCACGGCACAGGCAAAAAGGCTCGCTCAGAGTCGTTTGCCATAGCCGGCAAGACCGGTACGGCCCAGATCTCCAAAGGCCGTGGCGGTTACAAGTCAGGTGCCATGAGATACTTAGTGAGTTTTGCGGGATATTTCCCTGCCGACAACCCACGCTACAGCTGCATCGTCTGTCTGCAAAAAACAGGCTTGCCCGCCTCTGGCGGCACCATGAGCGGATGGGTGTTCCACAACATCGCCGAGGGCATCATGGCGCACAGTCTGAATGTAGACGCATCAAGTGCACGTGACACGGTGGGCATGCTTCAGCCCATCATACAACCGGGTCATCTTAAAGCCACCAACCTCGTGCTGGGGCATCTTGGTTTCCAGACACGTCAGAAATGGGACAGTCAGGTGCTTATGAGTGAACAAGACTGGGGCTCTGCCGGTTTCAACAACGGCGAATATCTCCTGCACAAGCAAGATATAGCCAACGACAACATCATGCCCGACGTGCTCGGCATGGGCATCCGCGACGCCATGTACCTGCTTGAGAGCAAAGGTCTGAGGGTACAGGTCACCGGTCGTGGCAAGATCGTGTCTCAAAGCCCTTACGCAGGTACCAAAATCAACAAAGGAGAGACCTGTTCGCTCAAACTGCAATTATAGGAACCTCCCCCCAGCCCCTCCAAAGGAGGGGAGACAGAAAGACTACCAAACGACAAAACATAATAATAGCATTGACATGAAACTAAGAGATCTGACCAAAAATATAAGAAACGCCACCTTCTGCGGCTCTGACGAGGCAGACATCAAGGGTGTGAACATAGACTCCAGAAAGATTGAGGCGGGGCATCTGTTCATCGCCATCAAAGGCACACAGGCTGACGGCCATCAGTTTATCTCAAAAGCGATAGAAAAAGGGGCTGTAGCCGTCCTGTGTGAGGACCTTCCCCAGGAGAGAGCTGAGGGCGTCACCTACATCCAGGTGCCTTCAACAGAAGAGGTGGTGGGCGAAGTGGCCACGCTCTTTTACGGCGACCCTTCCAGGAAACTGCATCTTGTTGGTGTGACGGGCACCAACGGCAAGACCACTATTGCCACATTACTATATAACATGTTTCGCAAATTCGGTCACAGGTGTGGCCTGTTGTCAACCGTCTGCAACTATATCGAAGACGAGGCTTACCCCACGGCCCACACCACCCCCGACCCTATAGCGCTCAACTGTATGCTGGCCAAGATGGTGGAAGCAGGATGCGAGTACGTCTTTATGGAGTGCAGTAGCCACGCCATCCACCAAAGGCGTATCGGCGGACTGAAGTTCGACGGCGGAATCTTCACCAATCTCACCCGCGATCATCTTGACTACCACAAGACATTCGAGAACTACCGCGATGCCAAGAAGAGGTTCTTCGACGACCTGCCCAAGACGGCCTTCGCCATCATCAATGCCGATGACAAAAATGGCATGGTGATGGTACAAAACACCAAAGCCACTGTGAAGACCTACTCGACCAGAAGCATGGCCGACTTCAGGGCCAAGATACTTGAATGCCATTTTGAAGGCATGTATCTGGAGATTGACGGTCATGAGGTGGGGGTACAGTTTATCGGCAAATTCAATGTCAGCAACCTGCTCGCCGTCTACGGTGCCGCCGTTATGCTCGGCAAGAAGCCCGAGGATATCCTTCTGGTGCTCAGTACCCTGAAAAGTGTCAGTGGCCGTTTGCAGCCTGTCCATTCACCGGAAGGTTTCACAGCCATTGTAGACTATGCCCACACACCCGACGCCTTGTCCAACGTGCTCAACGCCATTCATGAGGTGCTCAACGGCAAAGGCCACGTCATCACTGTCTGCGGTGCCGGCGGCAACCGCGACAAGGGCAAACGCCCTCTGATGGCACAAGAGGCAGTGCGGCAGAGCGACCGTGTCATCATCACGAGCGACAATCCAAGGAACGAGGAGCCCCAAGCCATCATCGATGACATGCTTGCAGGGCTCACCCCTCAGCAAATGAAGAAAGTGCTGTCTATCGTCGACCGCCGTGAGGCCATCCGCACCGCCTGTATGCTAGCCCAGAAAGGCGATGTGGTGCTGGTGGCTGGCAAGGGACATGAGAACTATCAAGAAATCAAGGGTGTGAAACATCACTTTGACGACAGAGAAGTGCTTCAAGACATCTTCTCCGCCTAATCAACCAACATATCACAAAAACCTCACAAAATGTTATACTATTTTTTCAGACTTCTCGAACAATACGACATCCCCGGCTCACGGATGTGGCTGTACATATCGTTTCGCTCCCTGCTGACACTCATCTTATCACTGATCATCTCAGCATGGTTTGGCGAACGGTTTATCAAATGGATGAAACGGCGCAATATCTCAGAGACACAGCGTGACGCCTCCATCGACCCCTTCGGCACTGCCAAGAAAGGAGTGCCTACGATGGGCGGCATCATCATCATGGTCTCCATATTAGTGCCTGTAATACTGCTTGGCAGAATGCGCAACATCTATCTGCTTCTGATGATCGTCACGACCATCTGGCTCGGCTTCCTCGGTTTCCTCGATGATTATATCAAAATCTTCAAGAAAAACAAAGACGGCCTGAAAGGCAAATACAAAATCGTGGGTCAGGTGAGTATCGGACTAATCGTTGGCCTGGTGCTTTGGGCCAGTCCCGACGCCACCATCCATGAGAATGTGACCGTCGAGAAGCAAGGGGTCAATATGGTGGTGAAACACAAGTCAGAGCCAGTGAAGTCGCTTAAGACCACTATCCCGTTTTTCAAGAATAATAACCTCGACTATTCTGAGGTCATGTCATTCTGTGGGAAATACAAGAATGCGGCGGGATGGATACTCTTCGTGATTATGACCATCCTTGTGGTAACAGCAGTGAGCAATGGCGCCAATCTCAACGACGGTATGGATGGCATGTGTGCGGGCAACTCCGCCATCATCGGTGTGGCACTGGGCATTTTCGCCTACGTCAGTAGCCACTTCGAATATGCCTCCTACCTCAATATCATGTACATACCCGGCTCTCAAGAACTCGTAGTATTCCTATGTGCCTTTATCGGAGCCATGATCGGTTTCCTATGGTACAATGCCTATCCGGCACAGGTGTTCATGGGCGATACCGGTTCGCTCATGGCAGGCGGCATTATCGGTGTCTGTGCCGTCATTATCCACAAAGAATTGCTTGTGCCCATTTTGTGTGGCATCTTCTTGGTGGAGAGCCTCAGTGTCATCCTTCAGACAAGTTATTTCAAATATCGCAAGCGCAAAGGTGAGCGTGTGAGAATATTCCGCGCCACCCCCATACACGACAATTTCAGAAAACTGGACTCACAGCTTGACCCATCGAGTAAATATCTTCTGAAAAACTGGCCTGAGCGGCAGTTCCATGAGTCAAAGATCACTGTCAGATTCTGGATCACCACCATCATCCTTGCAGCAATGACCATCATCACGCTGAAAATAAGATGAAAAAAGATGAAAAATGAAAGATGAAAGATTGAGATTGGAAAATTGAAGATTGGAAATTATAGATTGGAAATTATAGATTGGAAATTATAGATTGGAAATGTAGAAATGTCGAAAAACGAAACATCGACACCTAAAAAATACTTGTCAAAAAAAATGTATATTGAATAGAATATGAAGAAGATTGTAGTTTTAGGTGCGGCTGAGAGTGGTGCAGGTGCAGCCGTACTAGCAAAGAAAGAAGGATTTGATGTGTTTGTGTCGGACATGGCTACCATCAAAGACAAATATAAAGCCATCCTCGACGACCACGATATCGCCTGGGAAGAGCGCCAGCACACAGAGAGCATCATTCTCAGCGCCGACGAGATCATCAAAAGCCCCGGTATCCCTTGTGATGCGCCTATCGTGCGCCATGCAGAGGAGCGTGGCATCCATGTGATCAGCGAGATAGAATTTGCCGGCAGATACACCCGTTCGAAAATGATCTGTATCACAGGCAGCAATGGTAAGACCACCACCACATCGCTGATATACCACATCTTCAAGTCGGCTGGATACGATGTGGGACTGGCTGGCAACATCGGTCGCAGTCTGGCGCTTCAAGTGGCAGAAGATCCACACGAATATTATGTCATTGAGCTGAGCTCTTTTCAGTTGGACAACATGTACGACTTCAGAGCCAACATTGCCATCCTGCTCAACATCACACCCGACCATCTTGACCGTTACGACCACAACATGCAAAACTATGTGGACGCCAAGATGAGAATCATCCAGAATCAGACCCACGATGATAGTTTCATCTACTGGAACGATGACCCCATCATCAAGCGAGAGTTGGAAAAGTATGACATCAAAGCCATCCAGTATCCCTTCTCGGAGTTGAAAGAGAAAGGATCGATTGGATATATCGAAGAAGGCATGTACACCCTGGAGAAGCCGACACCCTTCAACATGGAGCAGGAGGAACTGAGTCTCACAGGCAAGCACAACATCTACAATTCGCTGGCTGCAGGTCTGGCATCCAACATCTCTGGCATCCGCAAAGAGTGTATTCGTCAATGTCTGAGTGACTTCCCTGGTGTGGAGCACCGTCTGGAAAAGGTGGCCACCGTGAGAGGTGTGCTCTATATCAATGACTCCAAAGCCACTAATGTGGACGCCTGCTGGTATGCACTGGAAAGTATGAAGACGAAGACCGTCTTGATACTTGGTGGCAAAGATAAAGGCAACGATTATAACGAGATCCGTGACTTAGTGAAAGAAAAGTGCAGCGGTCTGGTATTTCTGGGTGCCGACAACAGCAAGCTCCATCAGTTCTTCGACCCGATGGGTATCCCCACGCGCGACACTCATAGTATGAACGACTGTGTGCAAGCTTGCTACGAGATGGCTCAACCTGGTGAGACCGTCTTGCTCAGTCCATGCTGCGCCAGTTTCGACTTGTTCAAAAACATGGAAGACCGTGGTGATCAGTTCAAAACTTTAGTGAGAAACCTGTGAAAAAATGAAAATATCGATAGGCAACATATTCAAAGGCGACAAAGTCATTTGGATGATCTTTTTCTTCCTGTGCATCATCAGCATCCTGGAAGTATTCAGTTCGAGTAGTTCACTGACCTATGACAAAGCTAGCTACTGGGGGCCTGTGTTCAAGCACACCGCCATTCTGCTGGTCGGCATCTTCCTGATGGTCATTGTGCAAAACATCGACTGCAAATACTTCAAGATTGCCACGCCCTTTCTGCTTATCTTCTCTGTGCTGACACTGATATGGGTCTTGGCCGCCGGCCAGAGCACTAACGGTGCCCAGCGATGGGTCAGTCTGTTTGGCATCCAGTTTCAGCCTTCCGAGATCGCCAAAGGCACTATCGTGCTGGCTGTGGCCCAGATTTTGAGTGCCATGCAGACAGAAGACGGCACGGAGGAGAACACATTCAGGCACATTATGATGACCTCCTGTCCGCTGTTGTTGCTCATCGTCTTTGAAAATCTCTCTACTGCCATGCTCATCGGCATGGTGGTGGTAGGCATGATGTTTTTCGGCCAAGTATCTCTGAAGACCCTTGGCAAGCTTCTGGGCGGTTTTGCGCTGTTTGTGGTCATCATGCTCGCCCTGGTACTACTTGTTGGGCGGGCGGAGGAGAAACCCAACGACAGGCAAAACCTGACCGAACAAGTGGAGGGTGCGGAAAGAAACGCCTCTCCCTCCCTCATAGAGAAAATCTTCCACCGCGCAGACACCTGGAAAGGCCGTATCCTGAAATTTGTCAACAGCGAAGAGGTCACTCCCGACAAGTTTAACCTTGACGAAGACTCGCAGATAGGTCATGCCAATATCGCTATCGCCTCATCGGAGATAGTGGGCAAAGGGCCTGGCAACTCCGAAGAGCGAGACATGCTCCCCCAGGCGTTCTCCGACTTCATCTATGCCATTATCATCGAGGAACTTGGCCTTGCCGGCGGTATCGTCGTCATGCTGCTCTATATTTTCCTGTTGTTCAGGGCAGGCCGCATCGCCGACCGTTGTGTCAATGCTTTCCCAGCCTTTCTGGTCATGGGTCTGGCGTTGCTGTTGGTGAGTCAGGCGATGTTTAACATGCTTGTTGCGGTAGGTCTCGCCCCTGTGACCGGTCAGCCTCTTCCCCTTATCAGCAAAGGCGGTACGTCGACGATTATCAACTGTATCTACATCGGCGTGATACTAAGTGTAAGTATTTCGGCTAAAAAGAGAAATACACTTGAAAATTTAGGCGTGGAAAAATTGTGAAAAGAGAAAAAAATGAGTAATTTTGCCAATCAAAACAACGACATGGGTAAACGGCTAAGAATCATCATCAGCGGAGGCGGTACCGGGGGACATATTTTCCCGGCAATTTCCATTGCCAATGCCATCAAAGACAAGCGTCCTGACACCGAAATCCTGTTTGTGGGAGCCGAGGGACGTATGGAGATGCAGCGTGTGCCTGCTGCCGGCTATGAGATCAAGGGTCTGCCGATCTGTGGCTTTGACAGGAAGCATCTGCTGAAGAACATCAGTGTGTTGCTAAAGATCTGGAAGAGCCAGCGTCTGGCCAAGGCAATCATCAAAGAGTTTAAGCCCATGGCAGCTGTTGGCGTCGGTGGCTATGCCAGTGGTCCTACGCTCAACAAATGCGCCGACATGGGCATACCCTGCCTCATTCAGGAGCAGAACTCTTACGCCGGTGTCACCAACAAGCTGCTGGCCAAGAAAGCCGAGAAGATCTGTGTAGCTTACGAGGGGATGGAGCGTTTCTTCCCTGCCGAGAAGATTGTGCTCACAGGCAACCCTGTGCGCCAGACACTGTTGGAGACCACCATCACCCATACAGAAGCCCTCAGCCAGTTTGGCCTTAGCCCTGAGCGCAAGACCATCCTCTTGGTAGGAGGAAGCTTAGGTGCGAGGACCATCAACGAGAGTGTGCTCCGCCACCTTGACCTGATCGAGAGCTCTGGGGTGCAGTTCATCTGGCAGACGGGCAAATATTACCATGAGCAGATCAAGGAGCAGCTGAAAAAGCATCAGCCACTGCCCATGCTCCATGTGACCGACTTCATCAGCGACATGGGAGCAGCCTATAAGGCCGCCGACCTGGTGATCAGCCGCGCGGGAGCCAGCAGCATCTCTGAGTTCTGCCTGATTGGCAAGCCCGTGATCCTGGTGCCCTCGCCCAATGTGGCCGAAGACCATCAGACCAAGAACGCCATGGCTCTGGTCAACAAAGACGCCGCCCTCTACGTGAAAGACGCCGCCGCTCCTGACACCCTGCTCCCGCTGGCCATCAAAACAGTGGAAGACGACAGCCGCCTGGCCTCACTGAGCAAAAACATCCTGAAGATGGCCCTGCCCAACTCCGCGTCGATCATCGCTGACGCCGTGATAGAGATGGCAGAGAACATGCATAAATATTGAATCAAATGGAACTGAAAGATATCAAGGCAGTATATTTCATCGGTGCGGGAGGCATTGGCATGAGTGCCATCGCCCGCTATTTTCTCCACCGGGGCCTCACCGTGGCTGGCTACGACAAGACACCGTCGCAACTGACCACCCGTCTGATGGAAGAAGGCATGCTGATCCATTTTGATGATGACACCACCCAGATACCGGCACCCTGCCTCGACAAAGACACCACCCTGGTAGTCTACACACCGGCAGTGCCCTCCAGTCACAGTGAGCTGTGCTATTTCCGGGAGCACGGATTTGAGATACAGAAGCGCGCCCAACTGCTGGGCACCCTGACACGCACTCACAAAGGGCTCTGTGTGGCCGGCACCCACGGCAAGACCACTACATCCGCCATGTGTGCCCACCTCATGCACCAAAGCCATCTTGACTGCAACGCTTTCTTAGGCGGCATCTCCAAGAACTACGGCAGCAACTACATCCTCTCCGACAGCGACTATGTGGTAATCGAGGCCGACGAGTTCGACCGCTCTTTCCACTGGCTCCGCCCCTGGATGAGTGTCATCACCGCCACAGACCCCGACCATCTCGACATCTATGGCACCAAAGAGGCCTATCTGGAGAGTTTCCGTCACTACACTACGCTCATCCAGCCCTGTGGTGCTCTCATCATCCACCAAGGTCTTGAGATGAAAGCCGCGCCTGCTGATGGTGTGCGTGTCTACGACTACAGCAGAGACGAGGGTGACTTCCACGCTGAGCATATCGTCATCGACAATGGCCGCATCACCTTCGACCTGGTGTCGCCCATAGAAAACGTGAAAGATATCGAACTGGGCCAACCCATGCCCATCAATATAGAGAACAGCATCGGCGCCATGGCCATGGCCCAGCTTTGCGGCTGTACCGCCGACGAGCTCCGTGAGGGCATGCGCACTTATGGAGGTGTGGACAGACGGTTTGACTTCAAGATCAATGACCGCCGCCATGTGCTTCTGAGCGACTACGCCCACCATCCTATGGAAATCCTGCAAAGCATTAAGAGCATCAAGGAACTCTACGCTGGTCGTAAAGTCACCGTTCTCTTCCAGCCGCATCTGTACACCCGTACACGCGACTTCTACCACGAGTTTGCCGACAGTCTGAGCTATGCCGATGAAGTGGTGCTTTGCGATATCTACCCCGCCCGCGAAGAGCCCATCCCCGGTGTGACCTCCACCCTGATTTACGACCATCTGCGCGAAGGCGTGGAGAAATCGATGATCACCAAAAGCGAAGTCATTGACTATGTCAAAAGCCGTGACTTCGACGTGCTGGTAGTACTTGGTGCCGGCGACTTAGACAACTACACCCCACAAATCACAGAAATCATCCAAAATAAATGAACATCAACTGGAAAAAAACTGTCATGGTAGTGCTCGACCTCACACTGGCCACCTACTTAGGGCTGGCGGTCACTACCTTCAACCACCCGGACAAAAGTGCCCAGGTGTGTGAGAAGGTGAGCATCAACATCACAGACCAGGAGACCAACGGATTTCTGAGTGCCGCCGAGATCAAACATATCCTCCAGCAAAAGCATCTGTATCCCAAAGGCAAAACGCTCGCTCTCGTAGACCCTCGCACTATAGAAGAGTCTCTTCAGGGCAATGCGTTTATCGACCAAGTGCAGTGTTACAAGACAGTCAGCGGCACAGTAGGCATCAACGTATCACAGCGGGTGCCCTATATCCGCGTGAAGCCTGACGACGGCAGCGACTATTATCTCGATGCCGACGGTGAGGTAATGAAAAACTCGAGCTACACCTCCGACCTGATTGTCGCTACCGGCAACATCAGCAAATGGTATGCCCAGAACTATCTCTCCGTGGCAAGCAGATATATCATGGGGAATGAGTTCTGGAAGAACCAGATAGAACAAATCAACATTTTGCCTGACAAGAACCTTGAGATGGTGCCCCGTGTGGGCAACCATATCATCTGCTTAGGCCGTCTGCCTGAAACCACCAACAAGGAAAAGCGTGAGAAAGAGATTGCGCGTTTCATGGCTTTAAAGCTTCACCGTCTGGAGAAGTTTTACAAATATGGCCTCAATGCGATTGGGTGGAACAAGTACGATTACATCAACTTAGAGTTTGACAACCAGATTATCTGCAAGAAAAGCAAGAAACCATTGAAAGAACAGCAGGACACCTCTGCCGACCATGCAGAAAAGCCGGCCAACGCCACCAGTCAGACAACAATCCAGCAACCAAAGACAAATTAACTCAAGAAATAAATCATATACAATATGGCAGCAAAGGATTTTATCGTAGCTATTGAATTAGGCTCTACAAAAATCACCGGCATCGCCGGCAGGAAGAGCATGGACGGAAGTATACAGATACTTGCCGTGGTGAGAGAGGATGCCACCTCATGCATCCGTAAAGGAGTGGTCTACAACATTGACAAGACCAAAGCATGTCTGACTAACGTCATGAAGAAACTGAAGACCCTGCTCAAGTCTGAGATCGCCCATGTCTATGTCGGTGTGGGTGGCCAGTCTATCAGGAGCATCAAAAACGTGATTGTGAAAAACCTCTCTGACGACACCATCGTCACTCAGGACATGATCAACGAGTTGATGGACAACAACCGTAGCATGGTCTATCCCGACCTGGAGATACTTGACGCCGCCACACAGGAGTACAAAGTGGGCACCCAATACACGACCGAGCCCGTAGGCATCCAGTGCAGCAAATTGGAGGGCAACTTCCTCAATATCCTGTGCAGGAAATCGTTCTATCGCAACCTTAACAAATGCTTCGATGAGACCAACATCGGTATTGCCGAGATGTATCTCTCGCCCATCGCTCTGGCTCACAGTGTGCTCACCGACACCGAGAAGCGCAGCGGCTGTATGCTCGTCGACCTGGGCGCCGACACCACCACCGTCTCCGTCTATCATAGAAACATTCTCCGTCATCTGGCCGTCATCCCCCTGGGTGGCAACAACATCACCAAAGACATCGCCTCACTGCAACTGGAAGAGAAAGATGCCGAGGAGCTGAAACTCAAATATGCCTCCGCATTTACTGAGAGCAGCGAGATTGACCCCAACAGAGAGATACCTCTTGACAGCGAGCGCAAGAAAGACTACAAGACCTTTGTGGAGATTGTAGAAGCCCGTGTCAACGAAATCATCCAGAACGCCTGGTGCCAGGTGCCTGAGGAATACCACAATAAACTGCTGGGCGGTATCATCCTGACTGGTGGCGGCTCCAACATGCCTAACATCAAGAGAGCCTTCACTGAGCAGACAAAAATCCAGAAAGTGCGTATCGCTGGCAGTGTCATTCAGAATGTCACCTCCTCAGACAACGAGATCAACGCCCACAACGGCACAATGAACACCGCTATCGGCCTGCTGGCCAAAGGCGACATGAACTGCGCCGGCTCACCCATCAAGAACAAAGGCGACCTCTTCGGCGAGGAGAGTGCTACCACCTCCACTACCCCCGATGCCCACAAGCCCCCACGCAAGCCCGGCGAGATCGGCCCTGGCGTTGTCATGACTGAGGCAGAGAAACAAAAGATTGAGGAAGAGCGTCTGCGCAAGCAGCGCGAGGCCGAAGCCGAGCGCCAGCGTATCGAGGACGAGCGCCGTCAGTTGGAAGAGCAGAAGCAGAAGAAGAACAGTTTCTGGAAGAAATCCGTCAATTCCTTCAAGGAGTTTGGCAAGAAACTGATTTCCGAGGAAGATGATGAAAGATAACAAACCTCTCTACCCATTTTGAAAAGACCATCAACAACAAGAACATTTCAAAACATACAATCATATGGCAAACGATAAATCACATACACTCCCTTTTGAAGGATTACCAAAAGAGAACAGCATCATCAAAGTCATCGGTGTGGGTGGCGGTGGAGGCAATGCCGTCAATCACATGTATCGTGAGGGAATCCACGATGTCACCTTCGTGCTTTGCAACACAGACCGCCAGGCACTCAGTGACTCTCCCGTACCCGTGCATCTCCAGCTGGGTCAGGAAGGCCTCGGCGCCGGCAACAAGCCAGAGAAAGCCCGCAAAGCAGCCGAAGAAAGCGAGGATGAGGTGCGCAAAATGCTCAACGACGGCACCAAGATGTCGTTTATCACCGCTGGTATGGGTGGTGGTACCGGCACTGGCGCCGCTCCCGTCATCGCCCGTGTCTCCAAGGAACTGGGCATCCTCACTGTCGGTATCGTGACCATCCCATTCCGTTTCGAGGGCGCCAAGAAGATCGACCAGGCCCTCGACGGTGTGGAGGAGATGGCCAAGCATGTCGACGCACTGCTTGTGATCAACAACGAGCGTCTGCGTGAGATCTATCCAGAGCTGGGTGTGCTCGACGCCTTTGCAAAAGCTGACGACACGCTGAGCATCGCCGCCAAGAGTATCGCCGAGATCATCACCGTGCATGGCCTCATCAACCTTGACTTCAACGATGTGAAGACCGTACTCAAAGACGGTGGTGTGGCCATCATGAGCACCGGCTACGGTGAGGGTGAAGGTCGTGTGAAGAAAGCCATCGAGGATGCGCTCAACTCACCGCTTCTCAACGACAACGACGTGTTCAACTCCAAGAAGATACTTCTGAGCATCGCTTTCGCCAACGAGAAAGGCACAAGTGGCCTGATGATGGAAGAGATGAACGATGTCAACGACTTCATGGCTAAATTCGGCGATGACTTTGAGATCAAGTGGGGTCTCGCCATCGACCCCGAACTGGGCAAGAAAGTGAAGGTGACCATTCTGGCTACAGGCTTCGGTATCGAAAGCATTGACATGATGGACGACCGCATCCAGAAACACACCCAGGAGGAAGCCCGCAAGAAACGTGAAGAAGAGGAGAAGAAAGCCATCAACGAAGAGCGCCGTGGCCGCTACTACAAGGATGAGAACAAGCCCACCAAGCGTCATTCCTATATTTTCATTTTCAAGCAGGAAGACCTTGACAACGAGGACGTCATTCTGGCAGTGGAGAACACTCCCACCTACCTCCGTACCAACCAGATGCTCAAAAACATCCGTCACCAAGCCTCTGGCGACACCCCCGAGACTCCGGAGACCGAAACTCCCACTAACAGTTCCAGCAAAATCGTCTTCTAAGACTGTGCAAACAGCTGTTTGAGCACAGGATAGGACTTTAGTTCTGGAAACCCTGGCACATGCAGTCTGTAATACTCCATGATCACCTCTGTGCATCGATTGCGGTCAGCCCGCGTCATCGCACAGAGGTGCATTGTATTATAACCCAGCCGCATTAGCATCCCGATTTTGGAAGCGTCGTTTGGTGGAAGGAAATGGCTGTGCGACGGAGCAGTCTGACAGAAACAGCCATTCTGCATGTCAAAATAGTCACCCTCACGATAATCCTCCGTGTTGGGAAGGAAACCGATAAAGCGTGACACCCTAATCATGAAAACGAGATGGAAGTTGGAGAAACTTCCTTTCACCCCATCCAGCCATGAGATGCTGTTCTCCACATATTTATATAGTGGCTCGTTGGCCTGCTCGCCTTTGGTGGCATGATAGACAAACTCAGCCACAAACAGGGCGATAGAAAGCTTATAAGGGTCAAAAGGCAAGGACACGAGCGGGGTGGCGATACGTATGTCACTGATACGCTGCAGACTGGCATTGGAGCGGTAGTCGAAGTCGATCTCGACGATATGGAGCGGCTGAAACAGTTGTTTGCGCATCTTCCCTTTGCGCGAGGTAGACAGTCTGACCATAAACGACATTCTCCCCATCACTTCGGTCAGCATATCCACCACCAATGAGGAGTCGCCGTATTTCACTGTTCGCAGCACAATGGCCCTTGTTCTTGTCATTATCATGGTGTAAAATTACGTCAAAGTACAGAAAAATCAAAGAGAAAACATCAAAAAATAAGAGAAAAAGCACAAGAAGCAAAAAAATATTTCAGAAAATTTGGTCAGAAAAAGAAAAAGTTGTAACTTTGCAGCCGCAAATCAAGTCAACGGTCCATTCGTCTATCGGTTAGGACGAGAGATTTTCATTCTCTAAAGAGCAGTTCGACTCTGCTATGGACTACAATCACAATAAAGAAAGTTTAATTAAGATGGCAAATCACAAATCATCACTTAAGAGAATCCGTCAGGATAGGAAGAAACAGCTTCACAATAAGTTTTACGCAAAGTCGATGCGTGTAGCAGTGCGCAAATTGCGCGCCATGACCAACAAAGAAGAGGCAGCCCAGCTTTATCCCAGCGTACAGAAGATGCTGGACAAATTGGCAAAGACCAACATTATCCACAAGAACAAGGCTTCTAACCTGAAGTCTAGTCTGTGCAGCCATATCAGCAAATTAGCATAATAGCAAACAAACATCAGCATATTGGTGAAGGCTGTGACCCATGGGTCACAGCCTTTTTGCGTGTCTCATTTTGAAAAAGAAGAAAGGAGAGACTCTCTATAAGAAGACACTTCGGTAGTCCGTAACTTCTTGGAGTCATTAGTCGTATCTATTGACTGATTTTTGGCACTAAATAATTTTATTATTTAGTGGAAATTTCGTACCTTTGCACTCTATCATTCACAATACAAAAATGTCAGAGATTCAAACTAACGAAAGCAATTATTCAGCGAAAAATATACAAGTGTTGGAAGGTCTGGAAGCTGTTCGCAAGCGTCCGGCCATGTACATTGGAGACATCAGTGAAAAAGGTCTTCATCATCTTGTCAATGAGACAGTAGACAACTCCATCGACGAGGCGATGGCCGGCTATTGCAGTCACATCGAAGTGACCATCAACGAAGACAACTCCATCACCGTCCAGGACAACGGCCGAGGCATCCCTGTCGACGAGCACAAGAAATTGCACAAGTCAGCCCTTGAGGTGGTGATGACCGTCTTGCACGCCGGTGGTAAGTTTGACAAAGGCTCCTACAAGGTGAGCGGCGGTTTGCACGGTGTCGGCGTGAGCTGTGTCAACGCCCTCTCCTCCCACATGAAGTCGCAAGTGTTCCGCGACGGCAAGATCTACCAGCAAGAGTACGAGAAGGGCAAGGCCCTTTATCCCGTCAAAGTCATTGGCGAGACTGACAAGCAAGGCACACGCCAGCAATTCTGGCCCGACCCCACAATTTTCACCACCACTGTCTATCAATATGACATCATCGCACGTCGTATGCGCGAGTTGGCCTACCTCAACGCAGGTATCACCATCACGCTCACCGACCTTCGACCCAACGAGGAAGGTCAGACGCGCCAGGAGGTGTTTCACGCCAAGGAAGGTCTGAAGGAGTTTGTGCGTTTCATCGACCGTCACCGCACCCATCTCTTCGACGATGTGATATATCTGAAGACAGAGAAGCAGAACATCCCCATCGAAGTGGCCGTGATGTACAATACTGACTATTCGGAGAACATTCACTCCTACGTCAACAACATCAACACCATCGAGGGCGGTACCCATCTGATAGGCTTCCGCATGGCTCTGACACGTACCCTCAAAAAATACGCCGACAACGACCCTGTCATCTCCAAGCAGATAGAGAAGGCCAAGATAGAAATCACGGGCGAGGACTTCCGTGAAGGACTGACCGCCGTCATCTCCATCAAAGTGGCAGAGCCACAGTTTGAAGGTCAGACCAAGACAAAATTAGGCAACAGCGAAGTGGCCGGTGCCGTGCAACAAGCTGTGGGCGAGGCCCTTTCCAACTACTTAGAGGAGCACCCGAAGGAGGCCAAGCAGATCTGCGACAAAGTGGTGCTGGCTGCCACCGCCCGTATTGCTGCCCGCAAGGCCCGTGAGAGTGTGCAGCGCAAGAATGTCATGTCGGGCGGCGGACTTCCCGGCAAGTTGGCCGACTGCTCCAACAAAGACCCCAAGGAGTGTGAGATTTTCCTGGTGGAGGGTGACTCCGCCGGTGGTTCTGCCAAGCAAGGCCGCGACCGTCACTTCCAGGCCATCCTTCCCTTGCGCGGCAAGATTCTCAATGTGGAGAAAGTGCAATGGCACCGTGTGTTTGAGGCAGAGTCGGTGATGAACATCATACAGTCTATCGGCGTGCGTTTCGGTGTGGACGGTGAGGGCGACCGCGAGGCTAACATCGACAAGCTGCGCTACGACAAGATCATTATCATGACCGACGCCGACGTCGATGGTTCCCACATCGACACCCTCATCATGACTCTTTTCTACCGCTTCATGCCCCAGGTAGTGCAGGGAGGTCATCTCTACATCGCCACTCCCCCACTCTACAAGTGCACCTATAAGAAAATATCAGAATATTGCTATACTGAGCAGCAGCGTCAGGCATTCATCGATAAATACGTTGCGGGCGACGAGAACAGCAGTGCTCTGCACACCCAGCGTTACAAAGGTCTTGGTGAGATGAACCCCGAGCAGTTGTGGGAGACCACCATGAATCCTCAAAACCGTCTGCTCAAACAGGTGACCATTGAGAATGCCGCAGAAGCCGACGAGATCTTCTCCATGCTGATGGGCGACGACGTGGAGCCGCGACGCGAGTTTATCGAGGCCAACGCCACTTACGCCAATATTGACGCTTAAGTTGGTATTTGAATACTATTAACTCGTCAACTTGTCAACTCGTCAACTAAAAATGAAAAGGATATTCATTACTAAACTATTGTTGCTTTTGGGTGTCCTTGGCATGACAGCCCAGCAACCCGCTATGCGCCTGTGGTACGACCGTCCTGCCGACTTTTTCGAGGAGACCCTGCCCATCGGCAATGGCAAATTAGGAGCGCTGATTGACGGCGGTGTAAAAGACAACACCATCCATCTCAACGACATAACGCTATGGACGGGCCATCCTGTGAATCACGAGGAAGACAAAGACGCCCATGTATGGATACCCGCTATCAGGGAAGCCCTCTTCGCTGAGGACTATGCCTTGGCTGACAGCCTGCAACTGCGTGTGCAAGGCCCCAACTCGCAGTTTTACCAACCCCTTGGCACCTTGCATATCCTCGATGACAACGAGGGAGCCTACGCCGATTACACCCGTGAGCTGGATCTCGACCAGTCGCTCTGCCGTGACCAATACACCCAAAACGGTCACACCTTCCACCGTGAGTATTTCGCCAATAACCCTGACAAAGTCATCGCCATGCGCGTCACGTCAGAGCTGCCACAAGGCATCAACTGCCGCGTGGTGCTGACCTCGCAGGTGCCCCATCATGTCAAGGCCAGTAACAACAGTCAACTCACTATGACCGGCCACGCTGTCGGCTCACCCCAGGAGAGCATCCATTTCTGCGGCATCCTCATGGCCCATAGCAGCGACGGAAGCATCACATCGTCCGACTCCACACTCACAGTGCGTGGTGCCAGTGTCCTGACCCTATATTTTGTCAATGAGACCAGCTTCAACGGTGCTGCCCGCCATCCTGTCAGAGAGGGAGCGCCCTATCTGGAAAATGCCACCAACGACAGTTGGCATCTTGCCAACTACACCTATGAGGAGTTTCGCCAACGACATATCGATGACTACCGACAGTATTATGACAGACTGAAGCTCCGTCTGGGCGATGACGACCGCCAACTGGAGGCCGACCTGAAGACACCGACCGATGTGCTGCTCAAACAATACACCGATGCAGGAGCCAACAGCCGTTTGCTTGAGACCCTCTACTTCCAATATGGCCGCTACCTGCTCATCTCATGCTCACGCACTCCGGAGGTGCCCGCCAACCTGCAAGGTCTCTGGACGCCCCATCTCTACTCTCCCTGGAGAGGCAACTACACGGTCAACATCAATTTGGAAGAAAATTACTGGCCCGCTGAGGTGTGCAACCTGAGCGAGATGGCTATGCCGCTGTGGGGCTTTATGCAGTCATTGGCAGACAATGGGAAATACGTGGCCAAAAACTACTACGGCATCACACGTGGTTGGTGTTCCAGTCACAACAGCGACATCTGGGCGATGGCCAACCCTGTAGGCGAGAAGCGTGAGAGCCCCGAGTGGAGCAACTGGAACCTTGGCGGTGCTTGGCTATCCCAAGCCCTTTGGGAGCATTACCAGTACACCCAGGACACCGCTTTTCTGCGTGACACCGCCTACCCGTTGCTCAAAGGAGCCACTGACTTCTGCTTAGACTGGCTGATTGACAACCCCAAACAGCCGGGCCAACTCATCACGGCTCCAAGCACATCACCTGAGAATGAGTACAAGACCCCGGAAGGTTACCATGGCACTACCTGTTATGGCGGCACTGCTGACCTGGCCATCATCCGTGAACTCATCACCAACACGCTCCACGCCCAGCAGGTGCTCTCTCGCACCAAAGGCGGCAATTGGTCGACACCCACATCCCTGAGCGAAACCAGGACACTGACCGACGTGCTCAACCGCCTGCATCCCTATACCATCGGCCATGAAGGCGACATCAACGAATGGTATTACGACTGGGATGACTGGGACCCGCAACATCGCCATCAGTCACATCTTATCGGTCTATACCCCGGTCATCAGATCACAGTCCAACAGACCCCAGAGCTTGCCCAGGCTGCCCGCCGGAGTCTTGAGATCAAAGGCGACAAGACCACAGGTTGGAGCACCGGTTGGCGTATCAACCTTTGGGCTCGTCTGCACGATGCCCAAAACGCCTACAACATCTACAAAAAGTTGCTTACCTACGTCTCGCCCGACAAATACCAGGGGCCTGACCGACGTCGCTCAGGCGGCACCTATCCCAATCTTTTCGATGCCCATCCCCCATTCCAAATAGATGGCAATTTTGGTGGTACTGCAGGTGTCTGCGAGATGCTCTTACAAAGCGACAACCAGAGCATCCAACTACTCCCGGCGCTACCCTCCGAGTGGCAGACAGGCAGCGTGAGTGGTATCTGTGCCCGTGGCGGCTACACCATCGATATGGATTGGCGTGACGGTCTGGTGACCCACTTGGTGGTACATTCCCGTCAGTCTGGTCGCACCACCCTTCTTTTCAATGGCAAGAAAAAGGTCATCAAAATGCGCGGGGCGGGTACCAAAAAGATACTCTAAACGACACGACTTAACTATGACAGACATTACGATATCCCACGCCAAAGAGGCGTTAGGCGACAACACCAGCATCGGCGACGACCTTGTGCTATTCGGTACTTTTGAGGAAGTGCCGCTCTCTTCAGAACCCAGAAAGATGGGATGTATGTTTGTCGCCTTATGCCTTGGAGGCTCCGCACAATACACTGTCGACACTAAAGAGCAGATGGTGCATCAAAACGATGTGATCATCGTCAACGAAGGTCAAGTGATCAGCAACTATCTATTGAGCCCCGACTGCCACGGTGTCGCCATGATGGCCTCCAATAGTTTTTTCGCAGAGTTTATCAAGGAGGTTCAAGAAATGTCGCAGCTGTTTCTCTTTGCCTATTCCAACCCTGTGTTTAGCTTGACAGAAGACAAGGTGGACATGTTTATGGAATACTTCAATCTGATCAAGAAGAAGATGGATGAGCCCAACCACCACTTCCGCCATGAACTTGCCATGTCGCTGCTGAAAGCCATGCTCTATGACATAGGCAATGAGATTTATCAACTGCAAATCAATGGTCCCAAACGTACGCGTGCCGAAGCCATTTTCAATGATTTCATCAAGTTGGTGAAAGAAAACTTCCGTCATGAGCGCCGAGTAGGCTGGTATGGCAAACAGATGTGTATCACACCCAAATATCTCTCTGAGAGTGTGAAACAAGTGAGCCGCCGCACGCCCAACGACTGGATAGACCATTATGTGACGCTGGAGATACGTGTACTGCTAAAAAACACGAATATGAGTATCAAGGAAATCGCCCAAAAGCTGAATTTCCCCAACCAATCGTTCCTTGGCAAATATTTCAAGGAACATGTGGGTATATCGCCCTCCGCATACCGTAAGAGCTGAGAGATCTGTCAGCGCTTACTTCTCTTTGAGCAAGGCGTCGGCCGTCTCCTCTAGCTGACGATACCATTCCTCACCAAACCTCCTAACCAGCGGTTCCCTCAAAAAACGATACACTGGCAACTGCATTTTCTCCCCAAGCGACACAGCGCTCTTGCACACCACCCATTCATTGTAATTGAGGCCTATGAGGCCATTCCCCAGTTTTTTCTCCCTGATGGGATAAAGTGCGCAACTGATGGGTTTGCAGAAAGGAATCTTCCCCTGCCTGAATTTTCTCTCCAAGGCACAAAGGCACACCCCTTTCTCATAACAAGTAAACACACAGTCTTTGCCCGCCACGATACTGGTGACCAAGTCGCCATCCTGGTCCACATAAGCCACACCCTGCTTGTCTATCACCGCCTGTGCAGAGGCAGAAAGGTCTTCCCACACCTCGTCAAGGCTGTCTTCTATGCTGGCCACCTCGTCGAGCGTCACCGGAGCGCCTGCATCGCCCTCGACGCAACACTGTCCGCCACAAACACTGATGTCGCAGCAGAAGTGGCGGGTGAGAATATCAGGTGAGAGGAGCACCTCTCCTACTTGGATGATGGGAAGCATTGTTTTGAGGAGGTTTTTCTTAAGGAGTTCAGGAGTTGAGGAGTTGAGGAGTTCAGACAAATGACTTCTTGAGGAGTTCAGGAGTTCAGGAGTTGAGGAGTTCAGACAAATGAACGTGAGAGACGACGAAAAGCGAATGGCTAAAAGCGAACAGCATATCGCCCCATTCACCAATCAATGGGTTCCAGACCATGCTGAGCGAGATAGGCATTGGCCTGCGAGAAATGATGATTGCCAAACCAGCCACCTCTGTTGGCAGAGAGTGGCGATGGATGCACCGACTGAAGTATCAGATGTCGGGAACGGTCTATCAAGTACGCCTTGCTGCGGGCATAGCCACCCCAGAGAATGAACACGAGATGCTCTCTCTCCTGATTGAGCACCTTGATGGCAGCATCAGTAAACTCCTCCCACCCTTTACGTTGATGGCTGGCAGCCATGTGTGCCCTCACGGTGAGTGTGGCATTGAGCAGGAGCACTCCTTGTTGAGCCCATCTTGTCAAGTCGCCGGAGGCAGGCATCGGCTTTCCGAGGTCGTTCTGTATCTCCTTGAAGATATTGATAAGCGAGGGCGGCATCATGACCTGCTCGGGCACAGAGAAACTCAGCCCCATAGCCTGACCCGGCTCATGATAAGGGTCCTGCCCGATGATCACCACTTTCACCTTCTCAAAGGGACATAAGTTGAAAGCATTGAAAATGAGCCTCCCTGGCGGGTAGCAGGTGTACTGGCTGTACTCCTGCCTCACCAGGGCGGCTAAGTTGGCGAAATAAGGTTTGTCAAACTCCCCTTTCAGCCTTGACTTCCACGACTCCTCTATCTTGACCTCCATCAGCAGATGAGGTTTTCGCCTGTCATGTCGGCGGGTTGTTCAAGACCCATGATATGGAGGATAGAGGGCGCCACATCAGCCAGTCGTCCGTTTTTCACCTTGGCACTGTTATTATTGGTGACATAGATGAACGGCACGGGGTTAAGAGAGTGTGCGGTATTGGGTGTGCCATCCTCATTGATAGCATTGTCGGCATTTCCATGGTCGGCGATGATGATGGCCTCATAGTCATTGGCTTTGGCGGCCTCAATCACCTCTTTCACACAATGGTCTACGGCCCACACAGCCTTGGCGATGGCATTGTAAACACCGGTATGTCCCACCATATCGCCATTGGCGAAGTTGACCACGATGAAGTCATACTCCTGAGTGTTGATAGCGCCCACCAGTTTGTCTTTCACCTCATAGGCACTCATCTCTGGTTTCAAATCATAGGTAGCCACCTTTGGCGAGGGTACCAAGATGCGGTCCTCATTGTCAAATGGAGCCTCACGTCCACCATTGAAGAAGAAGGTGACATGAGCATATTTCTCTGTCTCTGCAGTGTGCAACTGTTTCTTTCCCATCTTGGAGAGGTATTCTCCGAGCGTGTTCTCCACGTTCTCTTTGGGGTAGAGAATATGCAGCCCCTTGAAGTTGGCGTCGTATGGAGTCATTGTATAATACTGCAAACCGGGGATGGTGTGCATGCCTTCCTCAGGCATGTCCTGCTGTGTGAGCACGATGGTGAGCTCTTTGGCACGGTCGTTGCGGAAATTGATGAAGATCACCACATCACCCTCCTGGATAGTGCCATCGACGGTAGCATTGTTGATGGGTTTGATAAACTCATCCGTCACTTCCTCTTCATAACTTTCGAGCATGGCTTTCACCATGTCATCAGCCTGCTTGCCCTTGCCCTCTACGAGCAGGTCGTAAGCCTCCTTGACACGATTCCAACGCTTGTCGCGGTCCATGGCATAAAAACGCCCTACGATGGATGCGATGTGTGCGTCATTTTCGCGGCACACCTCGTCAAGTTGCCTGATGAATCCCACACCACTCTTCGGGTCTGTGTCACGCCCGTCCATGAAACAGTGAACGAAGGTGTTTTTCAGTCCGTATTCTTTGCTGATCTGCACCAGTTTAAACAGATGATCAAGTGAGGAGTGTACGCCACCGTCAGAGGTCAGCCCCATCAGATGGAGTCTCTTTCCTGTTTTTTGTGCATAACTGTATGCGCTGACAATCTCAGGGTTTTTCAGGATGCTTCCATCCTTGCATGCCCTGTTGATTTTCACCAAGTCCTGATACACGATACGCCCTGCACCGATATTGAGGTGTCCCACCTCTGAGTTGCCCATCTGTCCGTCGGGTAGTCCTACATCCTCTCCCGAGGCCTGCAGCTGTGAGTGTGCGCTGACAGCGTTGAGATAGTCCAGATAAGGTGTGGGTGTGTTGAAGATTACGTCGCCCTCACCATGTTTGCCGATACCCCATCCATCGAGTATCATCAGTAATGCTTTCTTTGCCATAATTCTATGAAATCTTATAGTTGGTTTTTTCTTGTTATCTCAAAGTTTCTTCATCATTGAAATAAGGTTTCGGGATGCAAAATTAGCAAAAAAAAGTGTATATTTGCATTATTTCTTGAAAAATCGGATGTTTCAGTAAAAAAAGCATAGAGGATGGATTGCCCTATATAGAGAGCCACTCTTGTTGTCTCACCGAAGCTAGGTTTTTGGTAGCCCTCTGCCACATATGTTTTTGGGCGTAAAAGGCCATAAACGCCCGAAGTGACAACATTTATATTACATCCTGTCCCTAAGAGATGATGAACAGTCATCGCAGATGACAAATATTTACACGTCTTTTGTTTTTTTTCGGAATCAAATTTAAAAATCTTTATGGTGTGTGACTTAAGATTCCAGTTTTTTTATCTAAATTTGCTGACGGATTGGAAAAAGCACCCCCTATTCTCTCATATGATAACAACTGTAAGATGAAAAAAGCCTTCGCTCTCCTTATGTTTTACGTCACCTTGCTCTGTGGCAACGTGGCGGCAGAACCAGTGTCACTGCAGTCGGCCCTGCAGATCGCCCGTGAGTTTATAGGCATGAGAAAGGCAAAGAGCGGCGACACTGCTGTACCACTGACCCTTTCCTACACACAAAAAAGCGATGACACTTTTTCGGCTGACAGCCAACCCCTCTTTTATGTTTTCAACGTGGGGAAAGACAGAGGGTTTGTCATCATCTCTGGAGACGATACCACCTTGCCCGTGTTAGGCTACAGTGACGAGGGAACATTCGACTATGACATGGCTCCCGACAACATGAAAACATGGCTCAAGGGCTACGCCACCGATGTGACATGGAGCCGTGCCCAACACCTCAGACCTTATCAATCCGTGCGGAAAACTACCACCCGAGAGAGTATACCCTATCTCGTCAAGGCAAAGTGGGGCCAGGGGTCGCCCTATTATATAAAGACACCTGTCTATTCCGGCAAATACTGTTACACAGGATGCGTCGCTGTGGCGATGGCAGAAGTGATGTACTACTGGGCCACAGTGAAAGACTTCCGGCACGGATCTACTGCCATTCCGGGCTACACCACGTCGAAGCTTGCCATTCAGGTGGCAGCACTGTCAGCCATAGAGCAGTTTGACTGGGACAACATGACCGACGGCAAGCCTACCACCACTGCCGGTAAAAATGCGGTGGCCCAACTGATGAGATACTGCGGTCAGGCGGTACAAATGGACTACAGACCTACGGGATCGGGTGCTTTCCCCGATGACATTCCTTATGCCATGCACACCTACTTCGGCTATGACAAACGAGTGCGTATCATCAACTCTTACGACATCACTATGAGCGAATGGGAGGAGACCCTCTATCAAGAGTTGGCCGAGGGGCGGCCTGTGTGCATGAGTGGCGACAACCTTTTTAAAAACTCGTCGCATGAGTTTGTGTGCGACGGCTATAATGCCACCACTGACAAGTATCACTTCAATTGGGGCTACGACGGCACCAACAACGGCTATTTTGCCATCAGCGCCCTCAACCCCACCACAAAGACCTCTTACAACGACCGTAAGATCATGGTGGCAGGCATCCAACCCGACACCCACGACGACACCCTACTTGACCTAGACCTACCCACCGTAAGTTGGCTCTACCTCACCAGCCCCCAAACCGTCAGCCGTGACCATCGCACGGAGAACGGTTCCGAGATGGTGTCCGTCTACGGCGCCTGGAAGATGGAAACGGCAAGTGCTGGACTTTTCGACTGCGCTTGTGGCGTATACGACAGCCAAGGCCATCTGGTGGATGTGGCGTGTGAGCAGACCCTGCAAATCGCCGATTATGAGAGGCGGGAGTACCACTATACCTTGTCCTTCGGCGCCGAACTACCCGACGGTGACTACACCATCGTGCCGGTGTGCAGGCCACACGGTCAGCAGGAATGGAAGCGGATGAACCACGCTGGTACCAAATATGCCACGGCCACGGTAGCTGCATCGACCATCACCCTCACCTCATCGTATGACATCGAGGTAGAAAACTTCTCGCACAACGATGACGACGGTCTGGCCACCCTGACACTCACCAATAAAGGCACGGAAGAGACGATGGGCTATCTCACCCTCTTTGTCGATGGCGAACAGATAGGCTGGGTAGAACCTCATCTCGCTGTGGGCGAGACCCGTAGCTTTCAAGTGAACTATAGCGGCGACATCACACCCACGAGCCTGTTGATGATACAGGGTGATGACATGACCGAGCATGAGATCTACAACACTGACAGCAGTTATGGCGACGTGCTCTGGCATCACACCTGGGACAACTACGTCGATGCAGGCCATCGTCTCTATGGTGACAGTTGCAAGGCGCGGCTGTTGCTCAACAACAAAGGCACACATCCCTATATACATGAAGTGACAGCCACCCTATATGAGTTGGGCTCAGACCCCACGACCGGACAACGACAGACCACGACGGTGTCACTCCCCCCGAAGTCGTCGACCATAGTGTCGATGGACTTCGGCGACCTACGCATAGGTACCACTTATGATCTGCGGTGGACTTTCACCTGCGGACACGAGGTGAAAGACATAGAAGTCAGCACCCTTGGCATGCAGGTCACTCCCACTTATGGGGTGGTGGCCATCAGCCGTCAAGACACTCTCTGTATGGAAGACGATGACCATGACACTTTTGTCATCCCGGAAGAGACGGTCTATGTAGACGCCAGGTATACCACCAAGCCTCATGCCACCATGAGTGGCGGCAATGCCAACACGCTGTTTGTCTTCGCTCAAGACGCAGCGCCCTTATCGACTCAGGGGCGCAACGTGGTAACAGGCCACCACGCTGACCGTCTGACCCTTGTCGACGGCCTCGACTTCCTCTCGCCCGTCGATTTTGTGGTCGATGAGGCCACTTACACTCGTGTATTTGAGCAGGGTCATGGCCAGCAACGTGACGGGTGGAGCACCATCATGCTGCCCTTTGCCGTTCAGCCTCAGGACGTGTCAGTGGAAGGAGTGCCCACCCCCTGGTATCAGCATGCTGGTGACCGTGGTGAGAAATTCTTCCTCTTTTCCTTCGACGGCGAAGACGACGGCCAAGCTGTTTTCAACTATGTCTCTGTATTAGAGGCCTATCAGCCCTACCTCATCGCTGTCACCGACGACTCATGGGGAGCGAAATATGACTTGAGACACAAGACTTTCTGCTTCAAGGGTACCAATGCCCATATCAAAGCTGGCTATCCTAAAGCGGTGACAACAGGTGGCCAATACGACTTCGTGGGCCGCACGTATGGCGCCAACCGTCATCTCATCCATGCGCTGAACGCACAGGGCAGTTCCTTTGTCCACACCGATGAGGCCTTGGCTGTGCCCCCCTTCCGTGCTTATTTTGTGAGTTACGACAAACAAAAAGCCGCATGGTCCATGCGGCTTCGATAGGTGTCTGTTGGTCAGTATCAGTCTATAGCGATCTGTCTCGACACTTTCACTTTTGTCTCTTCTAACTTCGGCAGAGTGATGGTCAGGATGCCGTCGCAAACCTTGGCACCGATTTTCTCCTTGTCCACATCATCGGGCAGGATGAGTGTCTGCTCAAATTTGGTGTATGAGAACTCGCGGCGCAGATAGTGAACATTCTCCTGTTCCTCTTTCTTTTCTTCTTTCTGCTCCATCTTGATGGTGAGGTTGCCCTCATCATTGATGTGTACAAAGAAGTCCTCCTTCTTCAATCCCGGTGCGGCAAGCTCTACCAAATATGCTTTGTCACTCTCTTTCACGTTGATGGCTGGTGCCGTGCAACTGGGTTTTGGTGCGGGGAAGTCCACATTCATCAAATCGTTGAACAGGTCGGGCAGCCATAAATTACCATGCATACGTCTCATAATTATAATCTCCTATCATTTAAATGGTTAATAATTTCGTATTTGATTGCTTTCACTCTCCTTTTAGGCAACTCTCATGCCAACCATAAATTGCTGCCAAACTGTCACTCCTAAGCCCAATAATTTATATTTCTTGTGTCATATTGTCATGTTTTTGTTTTTTCTTCGCTTTATTCACTCCTTTTTTTTCTTATGTTAGAAAAAAAGGCTATTTTTGTCTTCACTTATGATTGACAAATATTTAGCATCCTTGATCTATCGTTCTGACCGTTCTCTACGCGGGTGGTTGGAAAAAAGTGACAGAGGCGCCCGCTTTTATGACAAAAGGGTGCTCTCGTTGGCGGCAAAACTGATGGTAGCCTCTGACTATCGTCTTTTTAAGAGGCACAACAAATATTACGACGACTATTTCCGTGATGAGCAGGAGGCTGTAACGCTCTTCCTCTCTGATGCTCAAAGAGCCGACCAACGATATCGCACACATCTGCGAAAGGATATGATGAAGGCCTTTCTTCTAGGTCATCTCTATCCTTCAGAATATTTCCTTTACCGTCTTGAAAATCAAGAATTGAGAGAGAGAAAAGAGTGGCTGAGCGACTGGGACCGCTATTTCTATCTGCGCCATTATCTCAAGGACAAAACATTCCGACAACTGCTGGACAAGTCGTTCTTCTACCAACTTGCAAAGCCCTATTTTCATCGTGAGATATGCATGATCAATAAAGAGAGAGACGCTGAGGCGTTTCTGTCTTTCACCAGACGACACCCCCGCTTCATTGTCAAACCCATCAAAGGGAGTCTGGGGGCCAATACGTTTATTACTTCTGTCAGCAGCGAGGAAGAGGCAAAGGATTTCTACCAAAAACAGACAGATAATGGAAGTTGGCTAGTGGAAGAACTGATCGTGCAGAGTAAGGAGACCGCCGCATGGAATGAGTCAAGCGTCAACACCGTGAGGGTACCCTCTTTCCGCACTTCGGACGGCGTCTGCATCCTGCAACCTTTCTTCCGAACAGGTCGCAAGGGGTCAGTGGTCGACAACGCCGGTCATGGCGGTGTTTTCGCCGTCTTTGATCCGGAGACGGGTGTGATCACGACCGATGGTGTCGACGAACATGGTGGCCGTTACGAATGCCATCCCGACTCAGGCAAGAAGTTCAAGGGTTGGCAGATACCTCGTTGGCAGCAATTAAAAGCATTGGTCAAGGAGATTCATCACTCTCTGCCTCAGCATCACCGCTATGTAGGCTTTGACTTTGCCCTCGACAAAGACCAACAGTGGGTACTCATAGAGGGCAACTGGGGCCAGATGGTAGGTCAGATGGCTGAACTGAAAGGCATCCGTCGCCCTTTCCTGAAACTTATTTCCTCCGACACTCATCAGTAACCCCCAACAGGACAATGAAATATCATACACTTATAGCAGTAGCACTGGTTGCCGCCACTTCTTGTTGCACCGGCAACGCCCGTAACCCCTTCACCCAGAACAACGACACCATTCCCGCAGAGCCAATCATCCACCAAGTCACCCTGCTTTTTGGGGGCGACCTCATGCAGCATGAGCCACAGATCAAGTCGGCGGCACGACCCGGCGGGAAATACGACTACACGGGTGTGTTCGACCAGATGAAGGCAGAGATTGAGAGTGCCGACCTGGCCATCGCCAACTTCGAAGTCACCCTCGGCGGCCCTCCCTACCGTGGCTATCCACAGTTTTGCGCCCCTGACGAGTACCTCCAGGCCATCAAAGACGCTGGTTTTGACGTGCTTACCACCTGCAACAATCACAGCGTGGACACCTATGCCCGAGGCATCGACCGTACCATCACCATGATGGACTCACTGCGCATCCCCCACCTCGGCACCTACCGCAATGAGCAGGAGCGCGCCGCACAATACCCCTTCATCATCGAGCACGACAGCATTCGCATCTGCCTGCTCAACTACACCTATGGCACCAATGGCATCCCTGTGCCCAAACCATGCATCGTCAACGCGCTCGACACGCTTATCATCGCTGCCGACATCGAGCGTGCCAAAGCCATGCACCCCGATGTCATCATCTGTATGCCTCACTGGGGCGACGAGTATCACCTGCTGCCCAATGCGGATCAGAAACAATTGGCCGACTGGTTGTTCGCCCATGGTGTCGACCACATCATCGGCGGTCATCCACACGTAGTAGAACCCATTGAGGTGCGTGAGGGAGCCGACGGACGGCATGTGCTGGCCTACTCATTAGGCAATTTCGTTTCCAACCAGTCACGGCCCAACACCGACGGAGGCACGATGGTGCGCCTCACCCTCACCAAGCAGGACGGCAAGACCACGCTGACCGACTGTGGCTACAACCTCTACTGGGTGTCGCGCCCTGTCAACTCGGGCAAACGCTACTACCGAGTCCTCCCCTCCAATTTCCCCACCGACAGCCTTAACGCCAATGAGCGTACCAAGATGAACACGTATCTCACCAACACCCGCGCCCATTTCGCTAAATACAACATCGGCATCACGGAGTATGCCCCAGCGTCATCACGGTGACGCTGAATGGAAGACCATGAAAGGCCGTGAATGCCTAAAAATAGTAATGTTCATTTTTGGACATTCACGGTCTCCCCGTGTCTGTAAATAGTTAGGAGGTCGGGCCTCCGAGCCCGACAATCTGCAGCTGACTGTCGGGCTCGGAGGCCCGACCTCCTATCTCAGAAAAAACGACTGAAAAATGGGAAAAAATAATAAAAAAATGATGCGGTTTGCAAAAAAAAGTTTATCTTTGCGACAACAGAAAGACTAAAAAACCCTGACGTGCGGCAAGGCATTTCTTGCACGCACTATATCGTATTGATAATCAACGGAAAACATAAATCTAAATCTATTAATTAATAAACACTATTATGATTAAACCATTACGTTATTTCTTTACACTCTTGCTGCTGGCAGTAGCAAGTGTGGGATGGGCAGACACCGGTTCCTATGTCAAGGTCACCAAGACCGCTGACATCACGGACGGCACTTACCTCATCGTGTATGAAGGCGCAGACAAGGCTGTCGCTTTCAATGGAGCGTTGGAGACACTCGACGCTGTTAGCAATATCATAGATGTGACTATCGCAGACGGCGCTATTGAAGCTACAACTACCACTGACGCCGCCGCTTTCACCATTGATGTGGCCAACGGTTCACTGAAGAGTGCATCTGGTTTTTATATCGGCATTGCATCATACGGCAATGGACTTAAGCAAAGTGAGACTCCAGATTACACCAATGCTTTTGCCATCGATGATTCAGGCAATGCACTCATCACCTGTGCTACCGATGGTGGTACAATGACCATGAAGTATAACTATGCCTCTAACCAACTACGTTTCCGCTATTACAAGAGCGGCCAGCAGGACATCCAGCTCTACAAGAGAACAGAAGGTGGAACGACACCCGTTGTCGATCCAGAAGATCCCGAGGATCCAAATGAATATGAGACTGTGACCCTGCCCTACACGGAGTCTTTGGTCAGCGACAAAGGAAAATTTGTCACTGAGGGCGATGAATGTTGGACGTTTAACAACTATGGAGCCGTGGCCTCCAAGAAGGGTGTCACCGCTTGGCTCGTCTCTCCGATTATTGACATGACCGACGCGCAGACCGTCTCCCTCTCCTTTGAGCAGCAAGGCCGCTTTTTCATCACTCCTTCTGAGGAAGCCACTTTGTGGGCACGCGTAGAAGGCGGCGAATGGGCACAACTGACTATCACCTACCCTGAATCCTTCACGGGCACTAAATGGACCTCATTCAGCGAGCAAGTCGTGGATCTCTCTGCTTATGCAGGCAAAAAAGCACAAATTGGTTTCAAGTACGTCAGTACAGAAGAAAGCTATGGCGGATGGGAGATCAAGAACATCAACGTGGCCGCTGGTGAGATCATAGAAAAGGCAGAGGCAGAGCTCAGCTATGCTGTGGGAAACTTCACAGCCATCATTGGCGAGGAGAATGAGTTCCCCGTGTTGCAGAATCCCAACAAGCTTTCACCGATTGAATATAGTAGCACGCATGCCGATGTTGCCACTATCGACGAAAACGGAGTCATCACATTGTTGAAAGATGGCCAGACCACTATTAAAGCAAGCTTTGCCGGAAATGATGATTTCAAAGAAGGCAGTGCCAGCTACATACTCGTTGTCAAGGAAAAGGAAGTTGAGGGAACGGACAAATATGAGCTTGTCACAGACGCTTCTACACTCAAAGCTGGTGATAACATCATCATTGCTTACGTCAACGGCGAAGAAAACGTGGCCAAAGCACTGAGTACAACACGCAACACCAACAACATCGCCGCTAACGATGTGAAAGTCAACGCTGATGACAACACGCTTACACCAGGCAGCAGCATTCAGATTATCACACTGGAGGAAGGTTATTACTTTAACGTAGGCGATGGATATCTTTTTGCCGCTAGTCCATCTAGCAACTGGTTAAGAGTGGAGGCAGAGAAAGATGACAACGCCAAAGCCACCATCTCTATAGCTGACAATGGCGATGCCACCATTGTATTCCAGGGAGAGAACACCCGCAACAACCTGAGATACAATGCCAACAATGGCAATCCGATGTTCTCCTGCTATGCGGAGAGCTCCTCTGTCAAGACTCTGCCACAGATTTATCGTAAAGTGACAGGTGAGACACCTCCCGTACCCGAAAAGAAAGAGGCAGGCTTGTCATATAGCAAAGAGACCGCAGAGGTGACCATTGATGCCAACGACAATGTGTTCCCCATCCTGTCGAATCCCAACGACCTCAGTCCGATTACCTTCACCAGCAGCAACACAGAGGTGGCTACCATCGACACAGAAGGTAAAGTGGAACTTGTGGCAGCCGGCGAGACCACCATCACCGCCTCCTTCGCTGGCAATGATGAATTCAAGCCAGGCGATGCCAGCTATGTGCTCACAGTCAATCCTGCAGTAGTGGTAGAACTGAAAGATCCAGAGATTTCCTATCTTGTCAAGGAGTTCAATGCCTATATTGGCGACGAGGTAGAGTTCCCCGTACTGCAGAATCCTAACAACCTCAGTCCGATCGTCTACACCAGTGCCAAGGAAGACATTGCTACTATCGACGCTGACGGCCAGGTGACCCTCAAGGCTGCAGGACGTGTCCAGATCAAAGCCACTTTCGCCGGCAATGAGGAATATCAGGCTGGTGAGGCCAACTATATGCTCAACGTGATGGAACATCCACAGAAGGGTACGGAGGTATTTGACCTCGTGACCGACGCCTCTACCCTCTCCGCTGGAGATGAGTTTGTCATCGCAGCTCCTTACACTGACAGCGAGACAGGCACCACTAAGTATTTCGCCCTCGGTGTGACTCAGAACAACAACAACCGCGCTGCTGTGGAAATTGAGTTGGAGGCTGACGGCACTATCATGCCACACACCACCACTCAGCGTATCACCCTCGAAGGTGAGGCAGGCGCATGGAATCTCTATGTAGTGGGTGAGGGAGACAATCCTACCGGCTACCTCTATGCCTCCAGCAAGAGTTCCAACCAGCTCAAGACCCGTGCCTCTGTAGGTGAGGATGGCGCTGCCGACGCCACCATCACCATTTCTTCTGAAGGCACTGCCTCTATCGTGTTCCATCGTGAGGAGGGTCGCAACGACCTGAGATACAACAATGGCAGCACTATCTTCTCCTGCTATGCTGAGGGCAACAACCAGACACCAGTGCAGATCTTCCGCAAGCGCCTTGACTACCAGCCTGTCACCATTGGCGATGCTGGTTTCGCTACCTTATATTATAGTGACAAGAACCTGCAGGTACCTGCCGGCGTGAAGGCTTACACCGTCGTGGTTGAGGGCAAGTCTGCTGTGGTCTCGACAGAGTACAATGTGATCCCGGCTGGCTCAGCAGTGATTCTGCAAGGCGCTCCTGGTGACTACGAGTTCGCCATCAAGATCAAAGGCGACGAGGCGGATGAGGCCAATATGCTCTTGGGTTCTGACGAGGAAGCTATGACAACAGCTCCTGGCGACGGCAACTACAAGTTCTACAAACTCGCCAACGGCAAGAGCCACGGCTTAGGCTTCTACTTCGACGCTGAAGGTGGTGCCGCATTCATGAATGGCGCACACAAGGCTTATCTCGCTGTCGAGGCAACCAAGGCTGTGGAGGCTTACGGATTCAACCCGACTGGCATCAAGAATGTGATGGCTAACCTGCCGGAGAACGCTGAGGTCTACACCATCTCTGGCGTGCGTGTCAACAACACCAACCTGCCTGCCGGCCTCTATATCGTGAATGGCAAAAAGATGGTTATTAAATAAATATAAGGAGACAGAGATATGAAAACATACATTTCACCGAGCATCAAAACATTGATAATGACCCGCTTCATGCAGGACCTCAATGATATCGTTTCCACAGCCGCACAGTTGGGCAATGAGGGGCAGTTCGACGAGAACGAAAGTGCCGGCAACATTGTGTCAGGCAAAAGCGTCTGGGAAGACTAATCCATCTGTTTCAACAACTTCAAAAGGGGCATTCTGTTTAGCAGGGTGCCTCTTTTTTCGGTGTTCGCTTTTTGTTTTTTGCCATGCAATATGATATTGTGATTGGCGATGTAGGGATGCAATCAAAGCATCACTCGTCAAAATACATTTTATGTAGATGATTTGTGTGCAATCTATTGATGTTTCGTAGAAAAGTGTTATCTTTGTATTTATAATAGAGAGCAAAACGAAAGATCACACTCAACGCGACAATTTACAGATGATGTACGGCAAATCTTTTATAACCATGGCGATGACCGTGATGCTGATGATGCTGTCGGCATGCGACGGGCAGAAATGGTCGGAAGAGCAGGTAGGCTCTTTCATGCTTGTGACCCAAAGAGGAGGCGCCACATTAGGCTACTCCCCCCAGTCGGGTGTCAAACTACTGGCAATAGACGGTTTTGCGTTCAAAGACCTCAACCGCAACGACACCCTCGATGCCTACGAAGACTGGCGTCTCAGCGCGCAGGATCGTGCCGCCAACCTGGCATCGATGCTGTCGATAGAAGAGATTGCGGGCCTGATGTTGTACAGCAGCCACCAGTCAGTGCCGATGATTTCGAGCATGGGTTTCGGGGCATCCTTGTATGAGGGCAAATCTTTTGAGGAGAGTGGCGCCAAGCCTTCTGACCTGTCCGACGACCAGAAGAAATTCCTGCGCGACGACCATCTGCGTGCTGTCTTGGTGACAGGGGTGGAGAGCCCGGCTGTAGCAGCAGAGTGGAACAACAACATGCAGGCTTTTGTGGAAGGTCTCGACCATGGCATACCTGCCAACACCAGTTCTGACCCCCGCCATGAGGCCAAAGCCACTACAGAGTTCAATGCCGGTGCTGGCGGTCATATCTCGCAGTGGCCCACCTCACTTGGTTTAGCCGCTACCTTCGACCCACAGTTGGTGCACCGTTTTGGTGAGATCGCCTCAGAGGAGTACCGTGCCTTAGGCATCGCCACGGCCTTGTCGCCCCAAGTTGACATCGCCACCGACCCGCGCTGGTTCCGTTTCAGCGGGACGTTTGGCGAAGACCCTGACCTGTCTACCGACATGGCCCGTGCCTACTGCGACGCTTTCCAGACCACCCCTACGGCCAAAGGATGGGGGGAGAAAAGTGTGAATGCGATGGTGAAGCATTGGTATGGCTATGGCGCACAGGAGGGAGGGCGCGACTCCCATTTCGCCTCCGGCAAATATGCAGTCTATCCCGGTCACAACCTGGCCATGCACAAGCGTTCGTTTGTGGAGGGAGCTTTCCGTCTGCCGGGTGGCACGGAGATGGCTTCTGCTGTGATGCCCATCTACAGCATCCTGTGGGGGCAGGACCCTTCGGGCGAGAATGTGGGAGGCAGTTACAGCCAGTGGATGATTGAGCAGCAACTCCGCAAGGAGGCGAATTTTGAGGGCGTAGTGTGTACCGACTGGAGCATCACCAAGGATATGAAAGTGCTTGACACCCCTATTGGCGGCAAGCCATGGGGCGTGGAACAGCTGACAGAGGCAGAGCGGCACTACAAGATCCTAAAGGCTGGCGTCGACCAGTTTGGCGGCAACAACGAGATTGGCCCCATCATCGAGGCCTATCAGATGTGGAGCAAGGAGTATGGCGAGAACAGCGCACGCGAGCGCTTTGAGCTGTCTGCCCGCCGGCTGTTGCTCAACGTGTTCAGAGTAGGTCTTTTTGAGAACCCCTACCTAAATCCCGCTGAGACAGAGAAGATCGTCGGCAACCCACAGTTTATGAAAGAAGGCTATGACGCCCAGTTGAAATCGGTCGTGATGCTGAAAAATCATGGCAACCAGACACTGCCGATGAAAGGTAAGAAGAAGGTCTACGTGCCCAAACGCCATTTCCCTGCCATACCAGGTATGTGGGGCGGTATCTCTGAGGAAAAGACCGTAGAGCCAATCGACCTGGACTTAGTGAAGAAATATTTCGAGGTGGTGACGCAGCCTGAGCAAGCCGACTTCGCCCTCTGCCTCATCCAGGAGCCAAGCACTGGCGTGGGTTACAGCAAAGCTGATGCCATGAAGGGTGGCAATGGTTATGTGCCTGTCAGTCTGCAGTATGAGGACTATACCGCCACCCATGCCCGCGCTGTCAGCATCGCTGGCGGCGACCCGATGGAGCGTACCACCAACCGCAGCTTCAAAGGCAAGAGCGTGAAGACCTACAACCGTGATGACATGCTCTTGGTGGCAGACACCAAGGAGAAGATGGGCGACAGACCCGTGGTGGTCATTGTGGAAACAGGGCGCCCTGTGGTGCTGTCGGAGATAGAGCCACATGCCGACGCAATACTTATCTCTTTCAACGTGCAGCACCAGGCATTGCTCGACATCATCAGCGGGCAGGCAGAGCCCACCGCCCTGCTGCCCATGCAGATGCCCGCCGATATGCAGACCGTGGAGGAACAGCAAGAGGATATGCCCCACGACATGCGCTGCTACCGTGATGCTGACGGCCATCTATACGACTTCGCCTTCGGTCTCAACTGGAGCGGAGCGATCAAAGACGACAGAGTGAAGAAATATGCAAAATAACTATATATGAAGACGATCCACTCTACTTTCATATCAGTGTTTCTGCTGGCGGCCATCCTGCTGACCGCATGTTCTGAAAGCCGCAAAACATATAAAATAGGTGTGTCGCAATGTTCGGCAGGACAATGGCGAGACAAGGTGAACCGTGAGATGCTGGCCGCACAGCACCTCTATGATACAGACGCGAAAGTAGTAATAGCCAATGCCCACGACGACACACAGTTGCAGATACGGCAGATAGACAGTCTGTCGGAAAGCGGCATCGACCTGTTGGTGGTAGCCCCCAGCGAAGCGGTACCCCTCGCAGAGGCCATCCAGCGCACACGAAAGAAAGGCATCCCTGTCATCTTCTTTGACCGCAAGGCTGAGACCAATGACTATAAGGCATTCATCGGTGGAAACAATGTGGAGGCTGGACAGACGATGGGCGACTATGCCGTACTTCTGGCCAGGCAAATAACAGGACACCGTCCTGTCGTCCTGGAGGTGACCGCAGCGATGAACACCTCACCGGCACGGGAGCGGCATCATGGCTTCGCTAAAGCCATGGAGGGCCACTCCGAACTGGAATACATCTGTAAGGAGGGAGACTGGACCTCTGAAAAAACATGCGAGATAGTGGCCGAGCAGATTGCAAAAGGTCCTCTTCCCGACATCGTGTTCTGCCACAACGACGGCATGGGCACCGGAGCCTACAAGGCAGTGGTGGATGCTGGCTATGAGGGCAAGGTCAAGATTATTGGTATAGACGGTTTGCCTGAAGAAGGCATTGAGTACGTGAAATTGGGTCATCTGGTGGGTACCTATATCTACCCCACCCACGGCGAGGAAATCATCTTATTAGCGCTCCGTATTCTCAACCGACAACCTTACGAACGAGAGAACACGCTCCAAGGCATGATCGTGACTCCTGAAAACGCCGAACTCATAGCGCTCAACAGCCGTGAACTGATCAAACAGAACGACCACATGATCACCATCCATGACAAGTTGGAGGCATTTTCCGGTCTATACAACACCCAGCACAAAGTGCTGGTGGGTAGTTTTGTCTGCATCGCCTTGTTGCTTGGCGCACTCATCATAGCCTGGCGCGCGTTTCTCCAAACGCGCAAGACCATCCGGCAGCGGCAGACGATGAATGAAGAGCAGACATTGTTTTATACAGATGCCGTCAACCGGCAGCTGCGAGAAATCCTTGTCAGCCAGCCCGACGACATTCCGTCTCCTCGCAAGCAGGATGTGCTGTTTGCCGAGCAACTCAATGAAGCCATCCGCAAGAACATGTCCAATCCTAACCTGAAAATGGATGATCTAGGCGAGGATGTGGGTCTGGGACGTGTGCAGCTGTATAGGAAGGTGAAAGCCCTGACAGGTCTGACACCAGTGGAGCTACTACGCCAGATGCGCCTGCAACGTGCCTATGCGCTGCTCAACTCGACGACCAAGACCGTTTCGGAGATCGCTTTTGAGGTTGGTTTCAACACTCCAGGCTATTTTTCCAAATGCTTCAAGGAGCAATATGGCAAGCTTCCCATGGATTTACGCACTGAAACAACTGACTAAACGAAACAACCTTTATAGTCTACAATTGTTGCATGTATCATTTTTGATAGTTAGAGAACGATAATTGATAGACAACTCTTTACGTGGTTAGTATCTTTGTGCCATATTTTCAAATAAGTACTAACCAAAACGTAAGAGTAAATGAAAGAACTGAAAAGATTCCTGCTGAGCATGATGCTCATTTTTGCGGGTACTTTAATGTACGCGCAAACGGGACCGACGTTCGACGGTGAAAACCTGATTGAGGGCACTGTGACCGATGCTTTCGGCCCTGTCATCGGCTGCACAGTGATGGAAAAAGGTACGTCAAACGGAACCGTCACCGACTTCGATGGCAACTTCAAACTAAACGTTCAACCAGGCAAGACGCTGGTATTTAGTTATATCGGCTTCCTGAACGTAGAGCTGCCAGCTGCACAAGGCATGCAAGTAGAGTTGAAAGAAGACAGCAAACAACTGCAGGAGGTGGTGGTGACTGGTTATACCACCCAGCGCAAGGCCGACTTGACAGGCGCTGTCTCCACAGTGAATGTCGACGAACTGGCCAAGCAGAACGAGAACAACCCTGTCAAGGCATTGCAAGGCCGTGTCCCAGGCATGAATATCTCCGCTGACGGTTCTCCGTCAGGTTCTGCCACCGTCCGCATCCGTGGTATCGGTACGCTGAACAACAACGACCCCCTTTACATCATCGATGGTGTGCCGACGAAAGCTGGCATGCATGAGTTGAATGGCAACGACATCGAGAGCATCCAAGTGCTCAAAGACGCTGCCTCAGCCAGCATCTATGGTTCACGTGCCGCCAACGGTGTCATCATCATCACCACCAAGCGTGGCAAGGATGGCAAGGTGAAGATTGACTTCGACGCCAGTGTTGCCATGCAAACCTACGCCCACAAGATGGAGGTGCTGAACGCCAAAGAGTTCGGTCAGGTGATGTGGCAAGGTTATGTCAACGACGGTCTGGATCCCAACAGCAATGGTCTGGGCTATCACTACGATTGGACCTACAATCCCCAAGGCAATCCTGTGCTTAACAAAATCACGATGAGCAAATACCTCGACATGGCTGGCACGACCCCTGCAGCAGACACCGACTGGTTTGACCAGACCACCCGTTCAGGTTTGATACAGCAGTATAACGCATCGTTGAGCAATGGTTCTGAGAAGGGATCGTCGTTCTTCTCATTGGGTTACTACAAGAACAAAGGTATCATCAAGCAGTCTGACTTTGAGCGCATCTCCGCCCGTATGAACTCAGAATACAAACTGGTGAAGATAGGCGACCGCAACATCGTGACTGTAGGTGAGCACTTTACCCTCAACCGCACCAACGAGGTGCAGGCTCCCGGCGGTTTCCTGGAGAATGTGCTGCAGTTCAACCCCTCTCTGCCGGTACGCACCTCCAACGGCGACTATGCCGGACCGGTGGGAGGCTACCCCGACCGTGAGAACCCTGTGGCTCGTCTGGACCGCAACAGTGACAACCGTTATGTCTACTGGCGTACCTTCGGCGATGCCTATATCAACATCAGCCCATTCAAGAACTTCAATATCAAATCCACCTTCGGTCTCGACTATGCCCAGAAGGAGCAGCGCATCTTCACCTATCCTATCACTGAGGGTACAGTAGCCAACTCCATCAACGCTGTGGAGGCCAAACAAGAGCACTGGACCAAGTGGATGTGGAACGCCATCGCCACCTACAACCTGGAGATAGGCAAGCATCGTGCCGACGCTATGGTGGGTGTGGAGTTGAACCGTGAAGACGACAAATGGTTCAGCGGCAAACAGTATGACTTCGTGGTGCTCAACCCTGATTATATGTGGCCTGAGGCCGGTGTGGGAGAGTCAGAGGCATATGGTTCCGGCGAAGGCTATACGTTGACCTCTTTCTTCGGCAAAGCCAACTACACCTACAACGACCGCTATTTGGCCAGCCTCACGTTGCGTCACGACGGTAGTAGCCGCTTTGGCCGCAACAGCCGTTACGGTACCTTCCCCTCAGTGAGCGCCGGTTGGCGCATCAGCGAGGAGCCTTTCATGCAGAATGTGCACTGGCTCGACAACCTGAAGCTCCGCGCCTCATGGGGACAGACGGGTAACCAGGAGATCTCCAATCTGGCCCGATACACCCTCTATGTGAGCAACTACGGTGAGGCACAGTTTGGCGGACAGAGCTACGGTACCAGCTACGACATCGCAGGCACCAATGGTGGCCAGACGCTGCCCAGCGGTTTCAAGCGCAATCAGTTGGGCAATGACGACCTGAAGTGGGAAACCACCACTCAGACCAACTTCGGTTTCGACTTCGGTCTTTTCCACAACAGTCTGTATGGCTCTCTCGAGTGGTACTTCAAAAAGACAAAAGACATCTTGGTCTACATGCCGGGCGTCGGCGTGATGGGTGAAGGAGCCAGCCAGTGGATCAATGCCGGTGAGATGGAAAACCGTGGTATTGAGTTCAATGTGGGCTACCGTGGCAAGATTGGGGCTTTCCAATATGACATCGCAGGCAACATCGGCACCTATCGCAACGAGGTGACCAAGATACCAGAGACCATCGCAGCCAAGGGTACCTTCGGCGGAAATGGTGTGGAGAGCGTGGTCGGGCATCCTCTTGGAGCACAGGTAGGCTACGTCTTCGACGGTATCTTCAAGAGTCAGGAAGAGATTGACAACCACGCCTTACAAAACGGCGCAGGTCTGGGACGTATACGCTGGAAAGACCTTGACGGCAATGGCGTGATCAACGAGAAAGACCAGAAATGGATCTACTCACCAGTGCCCGATTTCACATGGGGTCTGAATGTCTACGTCCAGTACAAGAACTTCGACTTCACCATGTTCTGGCAAGGTGTACAGGGTGTGGATGTCATCAGCGACTTGAAGAAAGAGACCGACCTGTGGAGTGGTCTGAACATCTCCAACCTCAACAAAGGCCGCCGGTTGCTTGACGCATGGAGTCCCACCAACATGGGCAGCAACATCCCTGCCATCAGCACGATGGACAACAATAATGAGAAGCGTGTGAGCAGTTTCTTCGTCGAAGACGGCTCTTATGCTAAACTGCGCACCATACAGTTGGGTTTCAACTTCCCGACAAGCATCGCCGAGAAACTCTACATGCAGCGTCTGCGCATGTATGTGTCTGCTCAGAACCTGCTCACCATCAAGGCCAAGAATTTCACGGGTGTAGACCCAGAGAATGCCAACTTCGGTTATCCTATTCCACTCAACGTGACTTTCGGACTCAATGTATCATTCTAAACCATCAGCAAACATGAAAACAATAACCAATATCCTCAGCGCAGCTCTTGTCGTTTGCAGTCTCTATAGTTGCAACGATTTCCTCGACGAGCACACACCGCAAGGCACACTCAGCGATGATCAGGTGAAGTCCTCTGAGAATGCAGAAGCCATGGCTGTCTCGGCTTATGCCATCTTTACGACCGCCGAAGACATCAACTCTTCATTCTCCATGTGGAACTTCGACGTGCGCAGCGACGACGCCTACAAAGGTGGTAGTGGAACCAGTGATGGCGACGTGTTTCATCAGCTGGAGGTTCAGCAAGGTGTGCTGACGACCAACTGGAACATCAACGACATGTGGGTGCGCCTTTACAATAGTCTCTCGCGTGTCAACAGCGCCATCGCCCTGCTCAACACATGCGATGACAGTTATGCGATGAAGCAGCAGCGCCTGGCAGAGATGAAGTTCCTCCGTGCTTATGGACACTTCCTGCTGAAACGACTGTACAAGAATATCCCCTTCGTGGTCAACGAAAACCTGACCTACGACGAGTATAACGAACTATCCAACAGAACCTACACCAATGATGAAGGTTGGCAACTGATCATCAACGATCTCATGGAGGCCTATAACACCCTGCCACAAACACAAGCAGAAAAGGGTCGCCCCACCAAAGCTTCGGCAGCAGCCTTCCTCGCAAAAGTCTACCTTTACAAAGCTTACCGTCAGGACGACGTCAATAGCAATCAGGTGACCGAAGTCAACCGTCAGGATCTGGAGAAAGTCATTGAGTTCACCAACCCTGCTCTTTACTCTAACTATGGACTGGAAGACGACTTTCACAACAATTTCCGCCCCGAAGAGCAGTATGAAAATGGAAAGGAAAGTCTTTGGGCTATCCAATACTCCCGCAACGACGGTTCCACCTATGGCAACCTCAACTGGAGCTATGGTCTGATACCGCCTAACATCCCTGGTGCCACCGATGGAGGCTGTGACTTCTACAAGCCGAGCCAGAACCTAGTGAATGCCTACCGCACCGGCGCTGATGGTCTGCCCCTGCTCGACACCTTCAACGAAAAGGACTATGACAAGTCGAGTGACAATGCCGACCCACGCCTGTTCCTCACCATCGGTATCCCAGGTCTTCCTTATATGTTCAACAAGAACTACATGATGGAGGAGACCAGCATCTGGAGCCGCTCCAACGGTCTGTATGGTTACAATGTCACACTGAAACAGAATGTCGACCCTGCCCTGATAGACAGCTATCTCATCAAAGGTTCCTATTGGGCCAGTTCGATGAACCGCATTGTCTTCCGTTACGCCGATGTGTTGCTGGAGCGTGCTGAGGCATACGCACAGTTGGGCCAGACCGACCAGGCCATCACTCTGGTCAACCAGATCCGCACCCGTGCCGCTGGCAGCACACAGATGATAGGCAACTATCAGAGCCAGTATGGTGTGAAGATGTACATTACCAACTACAAAGGCAGCTATTCCAAGGAAGACGCCATCAAGATCGTGAAGATGGAGCGCCGTCTGGAAATGGGTATGGAGAGCGAGCGCTTCTTCGACTTGGTACGCTGGGGTGATGCCGCCACCGTGCTCAACAAGTACTACGCAGAAGAGATAGGCCACTGCGCCATCTACAACGGAGCTCACTTCACTGCCAACAAAGACGAGTACCTGCCTATTCCTTTTGAGCAGATCTCAGCCTCCAACGGCCACTACACACAGAATATTGGTAACTGGTAAAACGTAACACAGAAAAGCAATATGAAAACAAAGATATTCAACATCATAGGCGTCATCTGCATGCTTTGTGGTTTTGCCGCCTGTTCCGACGACAACGTCAGCGACCTCCAGCTCAGCGGCGACTGCATGGTTGAGGCCTTCGCCCTTGACAACTATCAGGGCAACATCGACCTCGCCTCACGCAGCATCGTGGTACGCTTGCCTGAAGTCTATGAGACATCAGCCATGAAGGTGACCCAGCTCAGCCTCTCCAATGGCTCCACATGCAATGTGCAGCAGGGCGAGACCCTCAACATGGATGCAGCAAAAGTTTTACACGTCACCAATGGCGACGTCTATCTCGACTGGACCGTTTCCGTGCTCCACGACGAAGCACGCATCACACAGTTTGTCATCAACGACATCTACATGGGTACTATCGACCAGACCACGAAGACCATCACCGTGTATGTGCCCGCCTCTATCGGCCTGACCAACCTGGTGCCCACCATCACCTATAGCGCCAATGCCACCATCACCCCCGCATCGGGAGTGGCTCAGGACTTCACACAGCCTGTCATTTACAAAGTGACCAACAACTCTGCCGAGAGCACCTACACTGTCAAGGTGATTGCTATCGACAAGCCATCGGCCCTCTTCGTAGGCTCTACGCCAACGATGAACGACCTCGATCCTGAGGCCAAGACAGCCTGTGAATGGATGTTGGGCAACATACCCAACTCGCTCTACGCCTCTTTCGCCGACCTTGAAGCCAACACTGTAGACCTCTCTGAATGCAAGGTCATCTGGTGGCACTATCATGTGGATGGTGGTGTGGATGGCCACGATGTCTTCGCCGCCAAGGCTACCGACGCACTGGCTGCCAAGAACCAGCTGCGCTCCTTCTATGAGAATGGCGGAGCATTCTTCCTCACCCGCTATGCCACCAACCTGCCCTCATTCATCGGAGTGACCGGCGACGATGAGTGGACGACGCCCAACAACTGCTGGGGTCAGAATGAGGATGGCGCAGAACTCTGTGGAGGTCCCTGGACGTTCCGCATCTTTGACGGTCAGAACAACCATCCTCTCTACCAGAACCTCATCGCTGGTGACAACCCCAACGAGGTGTACTGCACCGATGCTGGTTACCACATCACCAACTCGACAGCTCAGTATCACATCGGCACCGACTGGGGTGGCTATGACAACCATGACGCATGGGAAGCCCGTACAGGCGGCAAGATCCTCGGTGTGGGCGGCGACGGTGCTGTTGTGGCTTGGGAATATCCCGCTCAGGCAGGCAAGGGTGGCATCATCTGTATCGGCTCAGGATGCTACGACTGGTATTCATACACCTATGAGGCAGGTTACACTGAGAACTTCCATCGCAACATCGCTATCATTACACAGAACGCATTCAATTACTTAATGAAATAATTTGAGACTATGAGACGTACAATAATATTTTCTCTGTTCGCAATCATGCTGTCAGCTCCTACGCTGACGGCATGCAGCGACGACGATTTCAAAGGTGACCCTTCGAAGGACTGGGCAGGCACCACTACCTTTTTCAATTCCACTGACGAAAACGGCTTCTCCATCTATTACAACCCTGCCATCGGACGTTGTGGCGACCCTATGCCTTTCTACGATCAGAAAGCAGGCGAGTTTAAGGTGCTTTACCTGCAGGAGTACGACAACAACGCCACCTACAACTATCATCCCATCTGGGGTGTATCGACCAAAGACGGCGCCACCTATGAATCATTAGGTGAAGTGCTGCCCACCGGCACCTCAACATTGGAGCAGGATGCTGCCCTCGGTACTGGCTGCGCCATCTACAACGAGAAAGACGGACTCTACTACATCTATTACACAGGGCATAACCCCAACTGCAATAACGTGGAGGCCGTGATGCGCGCCACATCGCCCGACTTCAAGACATGGACCAAAGACCCTGTATGGGTGTTGAAAGGCAACGACTATGGCTACTCTCCTGTCGACTTCCGCGACCCTCAGATTTTTGTCGCCGAGGATGGTCTGTATCATATGGTCATCTCCAGCAATCTGAAGTTTGCTGAGTTTACTTCAAGCGACCTGAAGAACTGGAACCATGTCGGACAGTTCCCCATGATCTGGGACCGTATGCTCGAATGTCCTGACATCTTCAAGATGGGCAACTACTGGTATCTGGTCTATAGCGAGGGCTATCGCGCCAGCTGGAGCCGCAAGGTGAAATACATGATGGCTACTACCTACGAAGGTCTGAAGGCTTGCTTCAATGACCCCGGAGCCAACTGGCCGAAAGATGGCCATGAGGGTGTGCTGGACAGCCGTGCTTTCTATGCAGGCAAGACAGCTTCAAACGGTACCGACCGCTACATCTGGGGATGGTGCCCCTATCGCACTGGGTCTACTATTCACGAGAAGAATATCAATGTGGGTGCCGGCGGAGAACCCAACTGGTCTGGCGCTTTGGTATGCCACAAAATCATCCAGCACAGCGACGGCACTCTGACACTTGGCAAAGTGCCCGCCATGGCTGCCAAGTATGACAAGGCACAGAATGTGAACGTGGTAGACTCCAAGGGCTATGCTAACGGAACGCTGTCTGGCGACGGTGCTTACGTGCTCTACAGCCGCTTAGGCACATGCAACCATATCTCTTTTGACGTGAAGACTTCCAACAACTGGGACAAGTTTGGTATCTCGTTGGTGCGTGGCACCGACTCTGAGAAATACTACACCATGGTGGTGAATCCTGAGTGGGAAGATGGCCGCAAAGTGAACTTCGAGCAGGAAGGTCCTCAGGGCAAGGGTTTCATCGAAGGCATCGATGGTTATGTCTTCAACCGTCCGGCAGACAATGTGTACCACATCGACATCTACACAGACAACTCGGTGATGGTGATGTATATCAACGACGTTTGCGCCTACACCAACCGCATTTATGGCATACAGAAAAACTGTTGGAGCATCAACAACTATGGCGGCAACATCACAGTTTCTGATGTCCAGGTCAGCCAGAAATAAACTTTTCTGCACACTATAAAAAGAAAAAAGATCAACAACGGCTACGGGCTTGGGGAGTCAGAGAGGCGTCTCTTTATCTCCACAAACCCGTAGCTTTTTTATACACCGAACAGAACGATTTTTTTCAACTTGTCAATTTATTTTTGGTGCCAATACTGGTAGATAAGGATTGGCGTCATCGTCATCATCAACAGGTGGTGTGCCGTCATCCTCTTCCTGTGTTTTTCCAAGGATCTTATCCACGATAAGCAGCACATCGGTGATGTCTATGAGATGGTCATTGTTCATGTCAGCGGCTTCTGTGTCAAATGTCTCTGTCGGCTTGCCTAAAATATAATCAACCGCCAATAGCACATCAGTGATGTCAACTGTCCCATTTGTATTTACATCACCAGATGACAAGGTGCTGTTTGAACGTCTACTCACATACTCCTGAGCATAAGCATTTTGCACAGAGAGGATGATGAAGATGATATATAAAAATCTACGTATGAACATATAGCATAACAATCTATGTATACTTTTGATGTGAACATACTGCTTTTTGATAAGCATTGATGTCAACTTGCCACAAAGATAATTGTTTTTTAATAATAGTGCAAGAATTGACACCAATAATTAAAAAAAGGTACCATCAAAAAGGGCCCGCCAGACTGTCTGACGGGCCCCAAGTCTTTTATTCACTCACCATCGTCTTGATATGGCCATCTTCGTCCATCTCCAGGGGGATGACCTTCAAGCTGCGGAGCCATGTCGTGTCGTTGGAGGGCACACAGTCATGGTGGAAGAGATACCATTGGCCTTTATACTCCACGATACTGTGATGGGTGGTCCAACCGACCACAGGCTCCAAGATGACACCTTGATAGGTGAAAGGACCGTAGGGGTTGTCGCCCACAGCATAGCACAGATAGTGCGTGTCGCCGGTGCTATAGGAGAAATAATACTTGCCATCCTTCTTGTGCATCCATGAAGCCTCGAAGAAGCGGTGGGGGTCACTGGCTTTCAGTGGTTTGCCGTCCTCACCCAAAATCACCACGGGGCGTGGAGCCTCAGCAAACTGAAGCACATCGTCGGTCATGCGGGCCACACGTGAGGGCAGTGGGTCTTCGTCGCCTTCTGGCAGAAGGTTGGGGTTGAATTTGGCTTCCTCGCCGACAGAGGCTGCCGGTTTGAGTTTGTTGTCGCGATACCACTGCAACTGGCCACCCCAGATGCCGCCAAAGTAGACATAGATCTGACCATCATCGTCTTTGAACACACATGGGTCGATACTGTAACTGCCGATGATGGGAGCCGCCTGTGGCACAAACGGGCCCTCAGGACGGTCGGCTACAGCCACACCGAGATGGAACACACCTGTGTAGTCCTTGGCCGAGAAGATAAGATAATATTTGCCGTCTTTTTCCACCACGTCATTATCCCACATCTGTTTCTCTGCCCAGGGCACTTGGTCGACATCGAGTATCACGCCGTGGTCGGTCACCTCGCCGTTCATCACGTCGTCCATGGAGAGCACATGATAGTCGCGCATCTGAAAATGACCACCGTCATCGTCGAAACACTCACCGCTGTCCCAGTCATGAGACGGATAGACGTAAAGACGTCCGTTGAATACATTGGCTGAAGGGTCAGCCATATAGTCTTTAGGGAATAAATACCTTGATTTTGCCATGGTTAGTTGTTTTTTTATTGATAGAGATGAATGATTTCATTTACTACGGGCTTCGCCTGATACTGACGGTCGAAGAGCAGCGGATAGTTGGTGCGTCCCTTGATAGGCCAACCATTGAGCCAGGAATTGTCATCGCAGACTCCCCATAAAGTGATGCGGCCAATCTGCGAACGGTGCTTATAATAAATCTTGAACAGATCCATCCATCGCTTGTCGAGTTCCTTCTGCTTGTCCTTAGGCAGTCCGTTAACGTATGGATTGTACTTCTGCTGCAGTTCGTAGTTCTGAGCGATGTCGGCACCGCCGAAGCCTTCTGGATTGGGCAACACATTGATGTCGAGCTCTGTGATCAGGACTTTTACGCCACAAGCAGCGAAAGCATCGATACTTTTCTCATACTCCTCAAGGTTGGGATAGTCGAGACCATTATGACTCTGCATGCCCACACCATCGATGCGCAGACCCTTGGCTTTCAGGTTTTTAACTAGTTGGCATACGGCTTCGCGCTTCTTGGCACCAGCCATCGAATAGTCGTTGTAGTAGAGCTCGGCATCGGGGTCTGCCTCATGAGCGGCACGGAACGCTATCTCGATGAACTCCTCACCTAATAAATTATAATACTTCGACTTACGGAAAGATCCGTCGTCCTCTATCGCCTCGTTGACGACATCCCAACCAAAGACTTGGCCCTTGAAATGGCCAACAACGGTCTTAATATGCTTGATGAGCCGCTCTTTCAGCACTTCCTTTGAGACAGGGCTGGCAGCATAGCCGTTGGTAAACCACCAGTCGGGTGCCTGCGAGTGCCACACCAGACAGTGCCCATTCACTTTTAGACCCAGTTGCTGGGCATAGTTGACGAACTTGTCGGCCACACGGAAGTCGAAGATGCCTTCTGCAGGAGCCAGCACTTCGGGTTTCATGCAATTTTCAGCAACCACACAGTTGAAATGCTTACGGAGTACGGCATCAGCCGCTGGCACCTGCCCGTCGCTTTGCCACTGGTTAATAGCGGCGCCGATGAGGCAATATTTGCCTATGGCGTCTTTCAAACTTTGTGCCTGGGTAGGGCTAAATGCTGCAATGAGCAATAAAGCCGCTGGTAATAGTTTCTTGATCATTTGTTTATTCGTTGTTGATTCTGTGGCACCGCCTATTTCTCATTCTTGTTGCGAGCCTCAATCTCCATATTAATCTTGTCAATCTTCTCGTCAGTGAGCTCGTACTTCGAGATGATAAACATTGCCACTAAGAGAAGGATTGCTGGAATGATACAGACGAGCCAACGGATACCTTCCTGGGCCAGCGGAGTCTGCAATTCAAGGTCGTTCATGAAATATGCACCTGCAGCATTACCAACAGACATCATGGCAAAGGCAGTGATGAAGAAGAGGGCGATGATACGCAACGGACGGTTACGCATGAACTCCATCCAAAGGTCGCTGACTTTCACGTTAGCCGACTCCGACTGATCCATCACAACGCGCTCCTTCGTCTGACTGAAGCAGAAGATAAGCAGGGCCAGACCGACAAGCGAGTAAATCAACATGGTGGTAAACCAAGCGCTGGAATCCTTAGGCAGCGTAGTGGCCTCCTCTGCCGGTACGTAGTGACACATGGCCAGTACTAATCCGGGAACGACACCACCCAATGCCATACCTGCCTTGAAGAAGATACCTGTCAGCGCGTTTACGATACCAGCGATACGACGGCCGGTGGTATATTCGGCATAGGAGATAACTTCGGGGATGAGTGCCCACATGTATCCAGTGGCTACAATGACTCCCGTAGACTTGATGAACTGTGCGATGTAGACCAGTGTGATATTCTCTTTCACGGTTCCCATCTTACTGATGATGTAGAGCAGGGCCATACCGATGATAGCCACGGAGAGGAAGATGTAGAACATATTCTTCTTGCCTACTTTCTTCTTGATGGCTGGCACAAGTGGCATGAAAATGAACGAAGGCAGCGAACCGAGACCCATAAAGAGAGCCATCTCGATGGGCAGCGTCTCTGATGAGGCAAAAATAGCCACAAGAATAGGCACACCTGCTGATACGGCCAAACCACCAACATTGGCCATGAACATACGGACGGAGGTGAGGATAGTAATCTCGTCGGTGTCGCGTGTCAGTGAGGAGTTCAAGGCACCATAGGGCACATTGATCAATGTGTAGAGCATAGACATACCCACATAGGTCAGATAGGCATAGAGGAGAGAGGGCGCGAAGCCATCCCAGAAGCAGAGAATAGCAAGGATGGTCAGGGGGATACCACCCGTGACGAGATAGCTGCGGTACTTACCAAGACGGGGATTGTGTTTGTCGACGAAAGTACCCACAAGAGGGTCCCAAAGCACGTCGACGAGACGAACGACGAGGAACATCGTGCCAGCGAGTCCGGCTGATTTTGCTGCGTCTCCTCCGAGTACATAGACATCGGTGTAGAAGAACAGCAGATACATACAAATGGTCTGATAGATAAGATTTTGCGCCAAGTCTCCAGAGCCGAAACCGATGCGCTGCAACCAATTGAGTTTGTAGAAGCCCTTGGCTTCTTGTGTTGTGAAATTTGCCATATTGTTTATTTGTTGATTTTCGATATGATTTCTGCGGCATACTCACCCATGGCGCGGTAGCCGGCAGGGTTGAGGTGTAGCCAGTCGTCTGAATACTTTTGCTGGAGGCGCTCAGGGTCGGCAGGGTCGCGCGACAACTGGTCGAAGTCGATCACAGCGTCAAACACGTCGGCCTTCCTGATCCAGTCGTTCACCACCTGACGGGCTGTCTCATGGAAAGGGCTATACCATCCATTGCCTTTGAAGGGGGTGATGGTGGCGCCTACCACATAGCGGATACCTGCCTCACGGGCTTTGGTGGCCAACGTCTTGTAGGCTTCGATAAGTTGGCGCACGGTCTGCTCTGCATGTCTTGACGTGCCGATGTCGTTGGTGCCTTGGAATATAATCAGTGTCTCCACACCACTCTGACCTAAGATGTCGCGGTCGAAGCGCACCAAAGCGGGTTGTGAGAGACCACCCGCTACCACACAGTTGCCGCCGATGCCAAGATTGAGCACACCATACTGACGTTCACTCAATGCCTCGGCCATGATGTCGGGCCAGCGGTTCTGAAGATTGGTCGTAGTGCCACGGCCATCAGTAATGCTGTTGCCCAGTACGGCTATCGCTTTCCTGCCCTCTGAAGGCACATCAATCTTGGTGATGTTATACCAGTGATCCAGTTTCTCGTAGGTTTGGAATGCTTTCTGGGGTTTGGCCTCTCCTTTGCAAATAAAGGAGGTGGTGCGGCTGCCACGGTGTGAAGTGGCGTTGACAGGCACTTGAGCACCATAGCACACAGTGATCGACAGTCTTTGCAAGGGTCGGAGATTGTATTTCATCACATCGCTCCACACTGTCTTGCCCGGTTCGATAGTGACCTGGCGCTGACCGGCAAATTTAAGATAAGTCACCGTCTTGCGGTCAATGTCGCAGGAGTCTTTCGCATCAGCGATATAGACGGCCTTAATTTCCACTGGCTCGGCACTGAATTCATTAGACAACTGTAGGCGAAGGCTTTTCGAACCAATGCTCACACGCACCACTTGGCGCACGGAGGTGTTAGATAGACTGGTGGTTTGAGGCATGTCACCCGGACCTGTAAACTCGGCTGCTGTGGCCCAGGTGCCCGTCCACTCATTAGCACTCTGTGCCCCCACTCCCATCACAATCAAGGATGAGAGGAATAGAAAGAAGAAACGATAGAATTTCATATTTTTCAAAATATACTGCAAAAATAATAGATTATTTTTACACTGCAACATATTTTAGTAACCATTATTTTCTATCTTGTTTCATTTTAGGGATTCTATCGATAGGTTTTCGGCTTGGGGGATGGATATGGCTTGCAGCATACTAAAATGGCGGCCCTTATGATTAGGGTCGCCATTTTCGTTGATGAGTCGTTCTGAATACTAACATCCCGAGCTGTAGAAGATGAGTTCGTTGTCTTTCGGCTTCTGCTTCAGTGGCACGATGATTTCTTTCATCCATGAGGGCTTGCCAGTGTCGGGAGCCTGTTTCAGGTTCTGCTGCCACTCCTCATCGTTCATCCTTGGAGCATTGACATCCTGCTTGAACTCTCTATAGGAGAACACACCGCCTCGCATGAGATAAAGGAGACCATCCACTTCCACCACCACGTAAATATGGTTCACCGGACCGACAGCCTCGTAGAGCACTGACGGCTGGGGGTTGTTATCACCGTTGGAAGTCAGCACGTCGGCCACTACGGCAATGTGTTTGTCGGTGCCCTGTACGTCGTTCCAGCCCATCAACGTCTGGTCGGGTTCTTTGATCAGTTCTAAGGACAAGTTCTCGTAGGTGGCGCCGATGTATCTCAGACGGTTGTACTCTTCTTCAGTAATTTTCTCGCCCGACAGCTCTTTCTTACTGAGGGTGAGCAGAAACTCTGCCTCCTCACGTAGGGCGGTGTTCTGGTCGGTGATCTCTTCCGTCGTCAGATGGAAACGGCTGAGGGTAGACAGTGTGGCATCGAGCAGAGCCACCGCTTTCTCCCAGAATGCCACGTTGGGCTCTACATAACCTTTCACAATGGGTGGTGGCAGACTGCCGTCGCCACATTCGGCCACCATCGGCTGCTTGGCGTAGAGGATGGCATCGTGTTTCAGCTCAGCCCAGGAGGCCAGTGTGGCGTTGAGGTTTTTCTTATCCCACTGGCTGGTCTTCATGAAGTAAGGCATGCGGCTGTCTTTGAACAGATTGAGTGCGTTGAGCGACTGCAACCATCGGTTGGATACGCAGGCGTTCCAGTCGATCTCTTTCATTAGCTCTTTCATCTTGGTCAGTGTCGGAGTGAAATCCGACCACTGTTTGCCCTGCTGTAACTCATCCAAAAGAATGCGCTCAGCTGCACTGCTGCCCATTGCGGCCATGACATCGAGACCCATCGACACGTCACGCTGCGTCGGTTTGTTTTCTGTGTCAACCATCTCTAAAAGCACTTGCCCATCAGGCTGATAGCGTTGTGGCATCAAGTTGACTTTGTTGTGGGAGGTACGCTCAAACTTGGGCCGGATACGGGTCTGGCTCTCTGCTATCTCGTCAATTTTCTTGACAAACGACTCTAACGATTTCTTGTTTTTGGCCAAGTCGTCTGCGCTGACACCCTGCTGTCTCATAATCTCATTCACTTGCAGGATGGTGATGTTGTCAGGAGCGCCCATCAGGAAAGTGATGGGGTCGAACACGTTGTTGTAGGTTTTTTTCAGGTATTGCTCACCACCTATCGTCTCTGCCATCAGGGCGGCACGGTACATGGCGTCCTCGGAGTCGGTACCGAAAGGTACGCTCTGCAGCCACATCATGGCACGGAAGTAGCGGCTGCTCTTCTCACTGCGTGTGTAGTGTCCACGGGGGCGGAACAAGGCATAGGGGAACTTCACCTGCGTGTAGCCTAAATAGGTGGAGTAGGCGTTTTCGGCTTCGATGCTGTTTCGCAGTTCTTCCTCGGCCATGCTCTTATACTTTTCGGGTACGGCGGCCAGTGATGTGCCGGTGATTAAGGCGTGGCCGACGGCGAAAAAGGTCTGGTTCCACTCGGCAGCGTCCTTGATGGCTGCGCTGTTGGAGCTGTATCCGGCCCTCACTTTCATTCTGTCATACATCTGTTGACAGAAGTCGGTCATCACCACGCTCAGTTTCCCTTCCTCCACTTTACGCATCATCGTGTCGAAGTAGAGATGGAAAAGCTGAAGAAACAGGTCGGTTGTCACAAAATTGGGAAACATGGTGTAGTCGTTGCGCTCGTAGACCTGAAAGATTTGCTCGTCGTCGTTGTCCACGATCGCAAAACCGTTGCGGCCCAAGGCTGTGCGCAACTGGGTGGGGAATTCCTCCAATTGATAGGGGTTGATCAGATTATCCATGTTGACCAGTCCCGACGCAGGTTTCAGATTGCTTTTGCGCAGTTCTTCCTCACGGGCTTTGATTTTGTTGATGAAGGCGGTCTCAGCAGCGGAGTATTTGATGGGTGGCATCTTTGAGTTCTCGTCTTCCCGTTTCCAACACAGGTCTTCATACCATGAGGTGGAGTTGAACACGGCACGCAGGTCACTGCTGGTGAAGAGATAGCCCTGGCGTGCGGCGAAAGCGTTGCGAAGCACTCTCAGCTCACTAAGCGACAGTTTCGAGATGTCCATCTTGAGGTCGATTTTCTTGTTCAGACTCTCCACATTGATGTGCCCGGCACCCGGCAGAATCATGGGCTTCTGGGCATCTTGAGCCATGACAGCACACGCTGCCATCGCTACAAACAAAGAAAACACGATTTTTTTCATAATGATGATGGTTATTTAGGATGGTCAAATACAGATAGAGCTGCCGCTCTATCAACATTGGAGATGAGGATGCTGTCTATGCCAAGTCCAAACTTGCGCCAGCAATGCCTCACCACAGCATAGCGGCCGTCGGTGGTCGACTGAAGGGTGAGAAGATGCCCGTCGGCATATCTGAAATCTTCCAGAATACCGCCGAAACGCGACCCCATCCACAGTGGGCGCACCCGGCCATGAAGATTCTTGAACAGGAAGATACGTCGCCCCATATGGGGATCAAAACGCGTGGTTTTCACCACTCCCACCATAGCGTCGGCAATACCGTCACCGTCGATGTCGCCCTCACACAACCGATACACGGGGAACTTCAGGGGCCAGCGGTTGACACCGTCCTTGGCGCGCAGCACGAGATAAGACAGCGTGTCGCTGTGGGTCTCAATGCTGAAACTCTGAGCCCTGGTGACGATGGCCAGCATCATTGCTACGGCCATGAGCAGATGGCGTGGGTTAAGATGCGGATGGCACATGGTGGTGTGTGGAAGCCAGGGGGTTAGAGATAGCGGGCGATGTCGCTGTCGAGGTCTTTGATCTGCTGCGGTCCCATCACAGCCTGATTGTCGCGGCTGATGATGTAGTCGACAGGCAGACCCTGTGCTTGATAGAGGTAGGGTGAGGAGGCATTGCCCGTCTCCCGGACAGAGATCCAGGGCAGGGCGGCGGTCTGTGTCTTCCAGAAGTGCTCATCCTCATCGAGCGACACCTGGTAGATTTCCAGTCCGCGGTCGTGATATTTATTGTAAAGCTCGCGCAGGGCGAGGATACGGGCCGTGCTCCCCTCTGCGGCAAAAATGTGGAAGTCGAGCAGTACCACCTTGCCTGCAAGGTCGGTCAGACGGCGTGTCACACCTTTGTTGTCGTTCAGCACGATGTCGATGATGTTGGTCTGGTTCACCTTGGAGGCGTCGATGGTCAGTCCCACATTCTCAGAGTCGATGATTTTCTTTGTGCGCATGCCCTCGATAGCGATGTTGTGCAAGTTGGCACCACGCAGCGAGTTAGGATAGAGCGCATCCCAGCTGGTGGCAACGGCCGAGTAGGGTTTCACGTCGTTCACGTCACGGCGCGGACTAAAGATCATCATATATCCGTCGCCCACCACGATGCCTTGGAAGAGGGCAAAATAGGCATAAGCCTTCATCGGCTCCTTGTAGATATAGTTGTTGGCCACAAACTGCTTGTATTTTTCCACAATGCGCAGTATGCTGTCCTCCACGTTTTTGGCACTCAGATCAGGGGCGTTGAGAATGTTCTGTGCCTGTGCCTGAAGATTCATCTGCAGGGTGGAGAGTTCTTTAATCTTGGAACAGTTCTCACTGCCCTCTACCGCGTATTGTGAGGCCATAGTGGGGTAAGAGGCACGGATGTTCACGGTCTCTGTCGAGTCGATGGAGAGGCTCACTATCTGCTGTGAGATACGCAGACGGTAAAACTCCGGTGCGTCAGCAGGGGCTTCGCCTGTGAAAGTGAAGGAGCCGTCAGCGTCCAGTGTCACAGAGTCTACTTTTTGAGGACCGTCTAGGGCCATATTCTCAAAATAGAGGACAGAGTCGGCCGCTTCGGTGATGGTGCCTGTCACCGTAAATTTCTTTTTAGAGCAGGATAGCATACAGAGTGTCGCAGCCATCATTACTGCGAGCATCATGTGTGATGTTTGTGATTTCTTCATGTCTGGATAATGATATTTGGCTGCAAAAATAGGGATTTTTTTTTGATTGACAAAATGTATGTGAAGAATACTATGTGAAAAGGTGGAAAGGTTGAAAGGTAGGGAGTCTGTGGCACACAACAAAGGGAGCCGGCAATGCCGGCCCCCTTGAATGATTCAGTTCAAATGTTCAGTTCAATTATTCATTTCAATGATTCAGTTCAAATGTTCGGTGTCATCCAGAGTATTGTCTGAACTCCTCAACTCCTTAACTCCTGAACTCCTGAAAAATCAGTTGCTGCAGCTAATGAAGTAAGCATTCAACACCTCTATCTTGCCATTGTATGAGCCACGGTTGCCCACGATGGTCAGGGTGCTGCCCTCCTTGATGCCTTTTTCGGCAGCGAGGGTCTGGAACTGCTTCTTGGCACCGCCCTTCTCCGACAGTACGCCATAGACATACACGGAACCGGTGGCATCCTCCAGATCGAAGTTGCCATACTGGTCGTTATCCTTGAGGTTCTTCACCTTGCCGGTGAGCTGATACCACACGTCGGTGCTCTCAGGTGCAGCGTTGAAATCTGCAATGGTCACGATGGTGGAGCCGTCGGCACCTTGGGTGCTACTGCCACCACCTTCTGAGGTCTTGCCATTGAGAGAGATGAGCCAACTCTTCTTGCTGGCAAACTCGGGTGTGGTACCACCGTAGTAGATCACCTTGCCGCAGACAATCACTTCGTCGCCCACGTTGATCTGGGACTGGCCTTCTTTCCACTGCTCATTGTTGAAGAAGAGGCTGCTGTACACCACAAACACATTGTCTTCCTGCCCGTCGTCAGAGATATTGTAGGTGGCAGTGCCATACTGTGCGCTATAGCTGTACTTGATGCTAGAGATCTTGCCCTTCACATAGACGTCGTTCTCTGAGGTGACATCAGCGCCAAGGCCCTTGGTGTACTCCAAGGCTGCGGCCACATTGTATGGGTCTGACTTCGTGCCAGTGCCTTTCGGTGGGTTAGCGACACCCTCTTGGGTCACGTTGTAGGTCACCGCAGAATTCTTCTTACCGTCATATGACTTCAGTTCGAGGGCTGCCTTACGGGTGGCTCCCTTGTTGGGAGCGGCAGAGAGGCGGAACACGGCAGTGTCGGCAGGGTTGGCCTCCGATGTGGTCACTTCGCCAGCGATATACTTGGTGTCCTCATATTGTATCCACTCTTTGGCCTCCTCGGGAATGGTCAGATAAGCACCGTTGCCTTTGTAGGCCACTTTCACCTCAAACTTGCCACCAGCTGCAGGCAGTGCCTCTTCTGCTGTGACCACCTTGATGAGCGACTTCACAATCTTGATGACCGTTACGTCCACCAGCTCCACAGTTCCGTTGTAGGTGGTTTTTGGACCTTCCACAGTGACCACGTCACCCACCTCAATGCCAAGGCTGAGGAAGTTTTTCGCAGCACCGTTTTTGTCGAGTGTACCATAGATGTACACTTGGCCGGTGGCATCTTCCAGATACCAGTTGCCATAGGTGGTGTTGGCGATGGATGTCACAGTACCAGTCACACGGTAGGTCTTGCTGTCAGGACCGGCGATGACCTCGGCACAGGTGGCGTCAGCGGCCTCCATTGACCCCTGGCGCACGTTGACAAACTGCTTCCGGTTGCCAGCAGTGATGCTCAGGTTGGCCTCACGTCCGCCATTGGTGGCGTCGGCGTGGAAGGTCACTTTGGTCTCACCGGCTGCTCCGTTCACCACATTGGCGGTCAGCCAACTGGGCAGCGGATGATGCAGGGTGTCGCGGGTTCCGTCAGTGTTTCTGACGATAGTGGTATAATTGTTGTCAAAACTCCAGCTGTCTTTCGCACTAATAGTGACTGTGGCGTCACCACCTGTCTCAGGGATGGTGAGATAGGTCTGGTCAAGGCCGATACTTTGGAATCCGCCTATCATTTCGTCATCGTCTGAGCAAGCGCCAAGCAGGCAGACAGACAACGCTACACCTAATATATATCTGAGTTTCATATATTTTATGTTGTTTGATGATTAGAAAATATATCTGAGACCGACGGAAGCATACCAGCACTGGCCGATAGAGTGGTTGGGTACGAAGGTTTCTACGCTGCCATTGACGGCATTGGGAGTAGAGAAGACAGGATAGCCCTGTGCGTCGGTAGATTCGTATTTGAGGATGCGGCCCTCATTGAGCAAGGGGTTCATATACTTGCTGACACCCCAACTGGAGTTGAAGAAGTTGAGCACGTTTTTCATGTCAAAGCTCAGCTGCAAGGTGTGCAGTGTATTGGCGATGTTAAGTGTGAAGTCGTGCTTGTAGGCGAAGTCGATGCGGTGCACCCAAGGTGAGTAGACACTGTAGCCCTCGGCATACTCGCCCTGACGATTCTTCAGGTAGTCGTTGTTGTGGACATAGTTCATGAAACGCACCTTGTCATCTTCGGAGGCGAAACGGAACTTGCCTGTGCCCACTTCCTGATCGGTGGGGATGTAGAGGGCGTCATAGCTGTAGCCGTCGCCGTTCATATCATTGGCCAGCATATACGAGTAGTTGTATCCACCGCGCCAGGTCTCATAGATGAAACTATAGTGGTTGTGGCTCTTGTCATGGATGGTGGCAGAGGCTACGATACGGTCGGGAGTGACATACTGTGAGTTGTGCAACTTGATGTTGTTAGGACCGGCATTGGTGGGCACGTAGGTGAAGGCTGACTCGGCAGCGGAGCCGGGCAGACCAGTGATCTCCTTCGATACCGTGTGGGTGTAGGCGGCCATCAGGTTCAGCCACTCGGCAGGCTGGGCATTGAGGGTCACGTTGGCTGACCAACCATAACCCTTACTGGTGTTCTCAAGCACGAAAGCCTTGGTGCCAGAGCGGAAGCCAGTGGGATAAATGGGGCGTGGGTCAGCACCGTTCCAACGGGCGAAGCCTTCAGCAGGCAGCATGCTCCAGTCGGAGATGGATGCGGCGTTGAGGGTCTTGTTGAAGATGCCCTCTACTGTGACAGAGAAGGGGAAGGAGACGGGCAACTGGTAGTCGAGGGCCAGTGAAGTCTTCCATACCTGAGGCATCTTGAAGTCGGGGTCGACAGCAGAGATGGATGAGGGCACTGTGCCGTCATCGGGGGTGACAGTCTGAGGATAGCCCAGACCGAAGAGTTTCTGCTGCAACGCTGCGATAGTGGGACGTCCGTTCTCATCCACCACCAATCCACCGGCAAACTGACTCATGTCGGTGTTGCGGGAGTTGAGCTGTGCCTGATACTGCACCATACCACCATTGGTAGGCATGTTGGTGAAGAACACGAGAGGCAGACGGCCGGAGAAAAGACCTGAACCACCGCGGATCTTGAGGCTCTTGTCGCCAAAGACGTCATAAGTGAAGCCGACACGGGGTGAGATAGTCAGGCTGTTCGACGGCCACTTGCCAGTGTCGATATGGCGCACCTGGCCACTGCTGGTGTAATAGTTGAGCTTCAGGATGGCATTATTGGTCATCAAGTCGCCGTTGTTGAAGAAGAGACCGTCAAAACGCACGCCGTAGGTGAGCTTCAGGTTCTTGGTGATGTTCCATTCGTCCTGTCCGTAGATGCCCAGTTTGTTGAACTGCACACGGGCGGCAGGGCTGGTCTCACCGTCATAGCCGTAGGTCAGACATACGACAGAGGGAGCAGCGCCGTTGATGAAGTCGTCCACGCTCTCATAGCGGTAGTAACCGGTACCATTTCGCATGTACTGGTTGTCGGCCATCTGGTGCTCGAAGCTGATACCACCAGTCACTTTGTGGTTGCCGGCATAATAGGTAAGATCATCTTTCACGTTCCAGATGGTGTTGTGTACAGCATTGTTCCAAGTGAAAAGCTCATAGCCTAAAGCCATGTAGTTGCCATTGCTGCCTGTACCATCAAGGATGTCGATGAAGGGGAACATGCTGGAGTTGCTGTCGCGCACGTCGTCAAGCTTGGAGAAAGTGGCGAGCAACTGGTTGGAGAGGCTCTCCGTCAGGCGGCTGTTGAGGTCGAGAGAGAGGGAGTGTACGAGGTTGTCCATCGCATACATCGAGTTGGCAAACGACATGGAGTACTGCGACATACGTGCGAAGGCTGAACGGGTGCCACCGTCCATTGACGAAGCGTTGGGGTTGCTCCAGTAGCGGTTTTTCGTGTAGTTGTAGCGCAGCGCCAGATGGTGCTTGTCAGTGATGTTCCAGTCGATACGTGCCAGCAACTTGTAGTTGTTCTCATCGGCAGGGAAGTGGGTGTACGAACCGGTGTTGTAGCCATATCTTTGCTTGACAAAATCAGACACGCGCTGCAAATCGTCGACAGTGGTGCGTGAGAGATAGTTGTCGGCATCGGCCACACCGTCCTCAGAGGCTCTCCAACGGTTCACTACGGTGGGGGTCTTCACCATTTCACCGTTGACGAAGAAGAAGAGTTTGTTTTTCAGAATGGGGCCGCCTATAGAGAAACCATAGGTGGTATTCTGGTCTTTCTGACGGGCACCGCTGATCTGCTCGCGCTCAATGGCGTCACCGCGCATATTCTCATTGCGGTGATAGACGTAAGCGCTGCCTTTGAATTTGTTGGTACCCGACTTGGTGATAGCGTTGACACCACCCCCAATGAAGTTGGTCTGGCGCACATCGTATGGAGAGATGACCACCTGGAGCTCCTCGATGGCGTCGATGGAGATAGGATTGCCACCGCCCGGCAGGTTGTCACTCAGACCAAAGTTGTTGTTGAAGTTGGCACCGTCGACGGTGAAGTTGGCGGTACGACCGTCAGAACCGGCAAAACTCATGCCGTTGCCACCGTAGGGAGACAGACGGGTCACGTCAGTGATGCTGCGGCTCACCGTGGGAAGGTTGGTGATCTGAGCATTGGTGATGTTGGTAGAGGCACCGGTCTTCTCCACTGCAAATTTGGAGGCCTTGCCACTGATCACAACCTCGGCCAGTTCGCTGGCTTCTTCTTCAATCCACACTTTCAAATCGTAAGTCTCACCAAGTTCGAGCTGGATGCCCCTGATGATCTTAGACTGGTAGCCGATGTAACTCACGGTCACAGCATACGGACCACCCGTACGCATACCTTGAATAGAGAAACGGCCATCCACGTTGGTCACTGCGGCATAGCGTGTGCCTGAAGGCTCATGCACGGCCTGTACCGTGGCACCAATCACGGTCTCGCCATTGGCGTCGCCCATCGTGACAAGTCCGCTCATGCTTGATGTGGTGATTTGCGCCATCAGCGTTGATGTGAGCATCAGCGCCATGGCAATCAGAAAGAAAAATCTTTTCTGCATGTTTTTGTAAAATTTAATTAAATAAAGTAGGGTTGATTACCTGTTTTGGGGTTTTGTGGTGCAAAATTACTTAAAAACTACCATATATTTTCTGCAAAAATGTTAAAAGTTGCATTTTTCAGGAATAATGTCATATTCCTTCGTTTATTCACAATAAAATGCGTACCTTTGCCAGACTTTTTAAGATGTAAACAACAGATTTTTTAGATTTTTAGATGAACGTAATTACGAAAACAGTATCATTGCCTGATGGAAGAACCATCAGCATTGAGACCGGGAAAGTGGCAAAGCAGACCGACGGAAGTGTCGTGCTCCGCATGGGCAACACCGTACTTCTGGCCACTGTTTGTGCCGCAAAAGATGCAGTTCCCGGCACAGATTTTATGCCTTTGCAGGTTGACTACAGAGAGTTTTATTCAGCTGCTGGACGTTTCCCCGGCGGATTCACAAAGCGTGAGGGGAAAGCAAGCGACAACGAGATCCTCACGTCAAGACTGGTAGACCGCGTGCTGCGCCCGCTCTTCCCGTCCAACTATCACGCTGAGGTGTTTGTCAACGTGATGTTGCTCTCTGCCGATGGTGTCGACCAGCCTGATGCGCTGGCAGGTTTCGCTGCCTCAGCAGCACTGGCTTGTTCTGACATCCCCTTCGAGTGCCCCATCTCTGAGGTGCGTGTGGCACGTGTGGATGGCGAGTATGTCATTGACCCCACTTTCGAGCAGATGAAGCATGCCGACATGGACATCATGGTGGGTGCATCTGCCGACAATATCATGATGGTGGAGGGTGAGATGAAAGAGGTGAGCGAGCAGGACCTGCTCGGTGCTCTCAAAGCTGCCATGGATGCTATCCGTCCTATGTGCGAGCTCCAGACTGAGTTGTCCAAAGAATTGGGCAAGGACGTGAAGCGTGAGTACAACCACGAGGTGAACGACGAGGAGCTGCGTGAGCAGATGAACCAAGAACTCTATCAGCCCACCTACGACGTGACCAAGCAGGCTCTTGACAAGCAGGCTCGTGCCGAGGCATTCGACAAGATACTGGCTGACTTTAAGGAGAAATATTTCGCTGAGAAACCAGAAGTCGCAGAGCCCGCTGAGGGCGAGGAGACTCTCTCACGCGAGGATATCGAGGCCCTGATGGACCGCTATTATCATGATGTGATGCGCGATGCCATGCGCCGCTGCATCCTCGACGAGGGTATCCGCCTCGACGGCCGTAAGACCAACGAGATACGCCCCATCTGGTGCGAGGTGTCTCCGCTGCCCATGCCTCATGGAAGCAGCATCTTCACACGTGGCGAGACACAGTCGCTCACCACATGTACACTCGGCACCAAGCTCGACGAGAAACTGGTGGACGACGTGCTTGAGAAGAGCTACATGCGCTTCTTGCTGCACTACAACTTCCCACCGTTCTGCACTGGCGAGGCCAAAGCTCAGCGTGGTGTGGGTCGCCGCGAGATCGGCCACGGCCATTTGGCATGGCGTGCCCTCAAGGACATGATACCTGCCGACTTCCCCTATACCGTGCGGCTCATGAGCGAGATACTCGAGAGCAACGGCTCTTCATCGATGGCCACCGTCTGTGCCGGCACACTGGCGCTGATGGACGCTGGCGTTCCGATGAAGAAACCTGTGAGCGGTATCGCCATGGGTCTGATTAAAAATCCCGGTGAAGACAAATATGCCGTGTTGAGTGACATCCTCGGCGATGAGGACCACCTGGGTGACATGGACTTCAAGACCACAGGTACAAAAGATGGTCTGACAGCCACACAGATGGATATCAAGTGCGACGGCCTGAGCTTCGACATCCTCGAGAAAGCCCTTATGCAGGCTAAAGAGGGTCGTGAGTACATCCTCGGCAAACTCACTGAAACTATCAGTGAGCCACGTCCAGAACTCAAACCGCATGTGCCGCGCATCGTGGCATTCGATATACCGAAGGAGTTCATCGGTGCTGTCATTGGCCCGGGCGGAAAGATCATCCAGCAGATGCAGGAGGACACCGGTTCTACCATCACCATCGACGAGATCGACGGCGTGGGCAAGGTGCAGGTGAGTGCTCCCGACAAGGAGAGTATTGATGCTGCCATCGCCAAGATCAAAGCCATCGTGGCCATCCCAGAGGTGGGAGAGGTCTATGAGGGTACCGTACGCTCCATCATGCCTTATGGCTGCTTCGTTGAGATCATGCCAGGCAAGGACGGACTGCTCCACATCTCTGAGATTGAGTGGAAACGTCTGGAGACCGTAGAGGACGCCGGCATCAAGGAGGGCGACAAAATCAAGGTGAAACTGATGGAGATTGACCCAAAGACTGGTAAGTACAAACTCTCACACCGCGTCTTAGAGCCAAAACCAGAAGGCTATGCTGAGCGCGAGCGTCGTCCACGCCCAGAGCGCCCCGACCGCAGCGATCGCGCCGAGCGTGGAGCACGTATGGTGAACAATCGTCAGCAGGGTGGTAACCGTCAGCAGGGCAACCGTCAGGGTGGCAATCATCAGGACAAACACCAGCGTCGCAACGATTTCCACGACCCTCTGGCCGACCATGAGCCACGCGATTTCAACGACAGTCTCGACCATGGAACGGACATTGACTGAAGATGAAAGATTAAGATTGAAAAAATGAATATTAAAAGCCCTCGCAAGTTCGCTTGCGGGGGCTTTTTGTTCCTTTAGACCATATAGTCCTTTAGACCGTCTATATGATTTTTATTTTATTCTATCGTGGGGAAGAGCACATTCATATTAGGATGCTCTTCGGTGGTGGGGATGCCTAAGATGATGTCAACCAATAGCAGTACATCTGAGATGTCGATGACGCCGCTGTTGTTGAGGTCGGCTGCTGTCACGTCAAAATTTTCCAACGGTTTCCCCAAAATGTAGTCTACCACGCAAAGCACATCTGAGATGTCTACTTCACCACTATGGTTGACATCGCCAAGCAGAGGTTCCTCCGACAGACGCATGGGGGTATGCGCCCAGGCGCAAGTGACGCCGAGAAACAGACTCGTCAAGATGGCGAGGAGGGTGTTTTTGTAGAAAGATGTCTTCATCTGCCAATAGTGTTCGGTTGCAAAAATAGGGAATTTTCCTTCAATTCGCAAAAAAAAGCATGCAAAATACGAAAACAAGTTCATTATTTTTGTGCTTTGGACGTATTTATGTAATTTTGCACCCATCTGTTTGGCTGATATCTTAAAGATAGCGGGCTTCAGGTGATAGCGTTTTTTCATTTTTCATATCAATACGGTTCCCAATGTCAGTAGTAGAAGATTTTATCAAAAAACTAAAAAATCTCAATGAGCGACGCAACCTTGCCGCACGTAAAAAGTTGGCAGTCAGTCATCTGGTTGAAAGACATTGCGTCAAACCGCTGACAGCTGAGCAGAAGAAAGATATTTGTGATTTTTGGGAGCGCATTTCAGGAACCAAGAAAAAATACTTTGATTTCCTATGGTATGAAGTGTATAATGGTGTATGCCAGGATCCTGCAAAACTGAAATACTACATACCTAATGACTTCTATTATTGTTATGTGGATTATTTCTTTGCCAACGACCATTACGGACGCAGGTTTGATGACAAAACACTCTATCAGCTGTACTTTCCTGAAATCAAGCATCCTGAGACTATCGTGAGGAAGTCGGGAGAGGATATGCTCGACAGTCAATACCAGATTATTAGCATTGACAAGGCTATGCAACTCTGCCATGAGGCAGGAACCGTCATTTACAAGAACGCACGGGAAGCAAGCGGAGGGAAAAGTATCCGGTTCTGGTCGGTCGGCGATGATGAGTTGTTCCTGCGGTCGATGCTCTCGTCAGGTAATTATGTGATACAGAAACTCATCCGTCAGCATCAAATGCTGAATTATATCCATGCTGCCAGTGTCAACACCATCAGACTGTTGACCCTGCAATTCAAAAGTCAGGTGCACGTGGTGTCGGCCATCTTGCGCATGGGTAGCAACGGAAAGAAGGTGGACAATGGGTCTTCTGGAGGTATGTTCTGCGGCATTCTGCCCGATGGTCAGTTGCGTCCTACTGCCACCGACTTCTCTGGCAGGAGTTATACGCATCATCCACAGGGGGCATGCTTCGCCGAGGTGAAGATACCCAACTATCAGAAAATTTGCTCGCTGGTGAAGCAGATGGCGCCGAGACTGGAGAATGTCACACGGCTTATCTCATGGGATATTGCAGTGGGCGAGGACGGGGAGCCCATCCTGGTAGAGCCCAATTTGTATTATGGTGGATGCAATGTGCATCAACTATGTAATGGACCTATTTTTGGGGATATGACAGAGGAGGTATTGCGCTACCTTTTCAAGCACAACCCCATGCTAAGATGATGGAGTGATATACTCGATAAATGGTTTTCTAACACCTTTCAACTCTGCCATCTGACCTACCATCTGGCCCCAGTTGCCTTCCACAAGAATCCATTGGCCTTCATTTGTCAGGGCAAAGTCAAAACCCACATACCTGTGATGTTCAGGCAATGAGTGATGCACCTCGGCTACCAAAGTTTTCAGTTCTTCCCAATATGGTATTTTCCACCCTTTGAATTTCAGGTGTGAGTCGGCGTGGGTCTCATATCTTCCACCGTATTCATCTACACCATCGGTAGTAATCACACCTGTCTCTGGATCAAAAACAGCAAAAATACCACCATGGCCTGCATTGTCAACAACAGAGCCTTTGCGCCCTGTGCGGAAGAAAGGCTGTAGAATGTGTACTCCCTCTTTGGTACGAAATGAAGGAACCCTAAATGTGTTGACACTTGAAGGATTCCAGGCTTCAGTCTCCTTATGTTGTTTTATCAATTCCTCGACTACCCAGCATCCCTTTTTCACAAGACTTTGATATGTTTCTTTGGCTTTCTCCTCGCTGTCAACCTCAGTGACAAAGGTATTGGCACCTAAACTACCTTCAAGGGGCTTCACTATAAAACGTGGATGGTTCTTCGTAAATTGTAGAAAACTTTCCTCGCTATGATGGTTGTCAACAAAGCATACATCTCTGTGAAAATAGTCCTTGGCTAAATGGTAGAAAAAAGACTTGTCTGTCAATTCTGCAAAGACATTTTCTCCATAATATTTAAGCATCAAATCCATGCGTTCTTTGTCTGAGAGCCACTCCCATCGCTGCCAGTAGTCTTGATGCTCAAAATCATATAGAAAATACTCTTCTACAGACATACGGTTGCAGATATGGGCTTTTACGATGTCCTTTTGCAACTTTTTGATATATTGAGGGTCTTTCCCTTTCCAGTCAGGCATATATCTGTCCAACATTTCAAAAAGCTCTTTTTTGAAAGAGGGTATCAGTTTGTAATCGCCTAAACTGTACACATACCCTTCCAACGAAAGAATACATTTTTCATAGATCGGATGTGTGAAGTGCCATTTGTCCAAAAACAGCCGACTTTTCTCATCAAAATTGATGAAAAAGTTCTTCAAATATGCATTTTTCTTTTTATTCATTTCCTCTTAACCAATTGTAGCATGCAAATTTACTCAAAAAATCGTAAAAAGCAAAAATATTTTTACCTATCTGTTTTAAAGTGATTAGATGATCCTTGCAGACATTGAAGCACTTGCTTGCGCACACCCTTCTGTTCTGCCATCTGACCCACAAATTGTCCTAACGAGTTGGCTTCTACCAAAATCCAACCCTTGTCTGTCAAGGCAAAGTCAAAAGCTAAATACTTTTGCCTAGTTGTGCCAGTGATGAAATGAATCAGTTCGGCTGCCAACTTTTTCACTTGGTCATATTGGGGTATCTGCCATCCCTTGAATTTTAAGCCTGAGTCAGGATGGGTGGGGTAGGTACCACCGTATTCATCCACACCGTCGGTAGTGATAATGCCCGTGTCGGGGTCGAAAACAGCAAAGACGCCACCTTGTCCAGCGTTGTCTACAATAGAGCCTTTCCGGCCAGTACGGAAAAAAGGCTGGACGATGCGACCGCCATCCGTGGTACGGAAGGTGGGGACACGTAAGGTATTGACACTCGACTCATTCCATTGTGCCATAGAAGGATGCTGCTTGATGAGTTCTTCCACCACCCATGAACCACTCTCTGCCAATTTCTGATACAGCTTTTTGGCATCCTCGTCATTATTCACCGACATGAGCTTAACTCCGTATCCTGTCGACCCGTCTATCGGCTTTACAAAAAATCGCTGATGTCGTCTCACAAAATCGATAAACTTCTCCATTGGAAGGTCGGATGAAACTTGGCACATCTCACGATGGAAATAGGGACGGGCCTTCTGATAAAGAAGGGGTTTCATTCTGGTGATATTGATGATTTCTTTGTCAGTGTTGGCTTTGAGCAGAGTGGTGCGGTCTTGGTCGGAGAGGAACTCGCGTCGTGCTTGATAATCAAGGTTCTGAAAATGGTAAAGGAAATATTCCGAAGGAAAGAAATTGCCTATGAAATAGGCTTTGATAATATCTCTCTCCAGACGTCGGCGCTTTCTGCCGTCTTTTTTCAGTGACTCGGGGAGACTTTTTTTTAGCTCTTCATACATTTCCGTTACGTATGCTCCGGCAATGATACGCCCTAACCGATAGTTGCCGGCACGAAACAGGGAGCAAACGACAGGCAAAAAGAGTTTGTCATACACTTTCAGCATCAAGGAGTTCTTCTCCGCAAGTGTACGCAAGCGCTCATTACCTTTGTGGAATGCTTTTTTTAATGCCTTTTTGATTGTTTTCATATATACAACATGATGTCATTTTTCGTCAGTAGGGCTAAATGATGGCAAAGACCCTAAAGCAGATGCAAAAGTACTACTTTTTTTCAATATAATCACCATATTGTTGATTTTCAAATAGAAATGATACGAAAACTCTTTACTTGATTCCGAAAAAACTGAAAATACGAAAAAAAACGAAAGTTTTGTCATCTTGTCAACTCATTTCGCGGCACCTGAATCCCTACATCGCCTCAAGCCCTTTCCAGCAGAAATAAATAAAATCTTTAAAAACACGCTCCCGCCCTCTCAAAAAGGAGGCGGGAGAGCATGTCAATATTCATTTTCAAATACCATCATTCTATTGAGCGTCATCCCAAACGCTATTATCCTTTGAGGGATTGGTTTCCTCCGTTTCATCGAAGAAGCCGCTGTTGTCTAATTGCACACGATTGCCTACAGTTGTATTGATAGACTCTCCTGCCATCAAAATTATTTCAGATTTCATTATCACGGTTGATGGTTGCATATATCTTTTCATATTCATGTTCTCCTTTTATTATTTAATAATCATTTTTTTACCATTCACGATATAAAGTCCTGCAGGCAGGTTATCACTCTGCATACGTACACCAGAAAGCGTGTATATACCTTCTTTATTAGTACTCATCTCCACTGTTTTGATGCCTGTTTGGTCATCAAAGACATAAGAGGAAACTTCTGCGATATCATTAGGAACTGCCAAGAAAGCTTTGTGAGCTTCACTCTCGAAAGGTGCGCCATTCTCTTCCATATAATAGAAACCTACAGAAGATACCTCGTTATCGGCATTCAGAGAAAGAGTAAAGAACTTATATCCATCAGTTACTCCATTCGGACCCGTTGTCGCTTGTTTGGTATCATATCCTCGCAACATATTTTCGCTTACAGTCTTGTTCCCTGCATTGACAGATTCTGTGAAGGTGTAATTTCCAGCTGTAGCATGCAGCAGGACGGCGGTTCCAGCAGGTATGACTTCTCTAGCAGTAAATGTAGTGGTATGTGTGATGCTGTGATCGCTTTCAACTTTACAGGTGTAAGCCTCAACACCCGCTGGCACTATCAGATGCTTGGTGCCATAATACATGGTAGCATAACCAGCATTGCTAATAGCGACACCGGGCACCTCTTTGTAGATTTGGACGGGTTTTTGGCCAGAAGCATAGCAAGAGAAGAGCGGATTGTTATTACTTGTGTTTGGATTAAAGCGTATTGTATTTCTTGTATTTGTTCCCTGGAACTGGATTGTTGCATTACCTTCTCCATCAATTGATATTTTTGCTTTAGCATTATCATCAAATTCAATCGTTGTCTTTAGATAGTTGGAACTACTTGAAGCTGCGTATAAATATCCACTTCCACCTGTATAGAAATACCATGAATCCTCTGCTCCTGTCAGGATGATTTTCTGCACATCATTAGAAGGATTGATTATAATCTCATCGTTTATCGATACACTTACTTTGCCTCGGTTATTCTCATTCTGAGTGGTGCTCATAGCAACTCCATAGTCTTCATTCACAATCAAAATAGCGTCTCCATCCTCCAATTGATCTGCGTCGGTAACCTTTACATAGTAGTTGCTGTTGATGTTTTTCGCATTGTTTGGATTAGGCGCTACAGGGGCGGGGGTAACTATGACTGCAAATGACTTGCTGACCCCTCTATATGTCTCTTCATCAAGCACTGTAACAGACACCGTCACATTAGCCGTTCCTTTGGCTTTTGCCTCATATGTACTTCCAGCAACTTCAAGTACATTCGTATTGTCACTGCTCCAGTTGATCTCATAGTCTTCACTTTCAGTAAGGCCTTCCACAAAGGTGGCATCAAGTGTGAAATCATCCGAATCTCCCACCGTCAATGTTGTGGGTGAAATACTGTTGATGGCTGCAATAGCTATTTTACGAGTCAGCGTAACAATTTCACTTCCTGTATCAAACTCAGGTGTTGTTCTGTATTTCTTTAAATTTCCGCGTATTGTCACTATGTCGGCCACTTGTAAATCATCAGTATTAGCGAAACTGGCACCATTGATATTATTCCCTCTATACACTTGGAGTTGTGTATTTGTCGTTCCATCATCAGAAATCCAATATGTGGCATATCCATTGACTTCATCAACTTGAGAAACAATACCATTGACATATTTCTCACTTGAGGTAGTTCCTCCAAGTGTTTCGATAAACGAGATCGCTTCTGCCACAGTGTATGGTTTCGCTGAAGAGCCGTCATTCGCATTTGGATCTAAGACTTTGACTTCAAATGATTTACTTACATCATTATAAGTTTCATCATCTATAGCAGTGACTGTAACAGTGATATTAGCAGTACCTGCTGTGTATGCCTGATACTCTCCACTCTTACCATCCACATCCAAAACTTCTGTATTATCACTTTCCCATGTTACTTCGTAATCATCGTCAGCGACTAAGCCTTCAACGAATGAGGCATCAAGGTCGAATGTTCCCTCATCATCTATATATAATTGTGTCGGTGATATGGAATTAAGGGTAGCAATGTCTACCTTGGAAGGGGTTGTGCCAGATGTATAAGTGACCACGATACTTTTTAAGTATAAAGCTTTAGTTGCACTAGTCTGTGACAGACGTACTACAATTTCACCACTTGCACTGCCTTCAAAAGTGTAGTTAGTTGCGGATGAGGTCAAGCTTTGCTGACTACCAAAGACTTCACTTCCAACAGTGACATCAAGTTTTGCGGACGTGCCACTTGCTCCAGAAGCATTTACAACGATTTTTGTAATGGTTCCTGAAATACCAGTAGTGCTACATATGAGTTCTGAAACAGATTTACTGTTAGTTCCATAATGAACCCCTCTATTGCTATCAAAAGTGGATTCAGCTGCATCTGAGGTTACTGTCCATTTTACGCCATCATTAGCTGTTCCACTTCCTCCACATGCTGCCGTAAAGGTTAGACTAGAAGTTTCTCCCCAAGCCATACTGCACACTGCGCATAGCAGCGCCATAAAAAAAAATCGTAGATTTTGTTTCATCATAAAATATATTTAATTAGTATTATCATCTGATAGATGTAGAAAGGAATGTGTCTTTACCCAAATGTCTGTGCGGGATACGGCATAATGCTATCGCCCCCAATGCTTCATAGTTTGAAACTGGCAATTATTATTAGTATTGTTCAGTTTTCTTGTTGATTGTAATTACTGTAGCCTCATATTAATATGTGCGGTGCAAAGATAAACTATTTTTTTGAGTTATTACAAAATATAAGGCATTATTTCTAAATAATATTAGTTTTTGGAGTTAAAGTTAAAGCCCTGTCAACAAAAATGCATGAAATCCTTAAAAAACACGCTCCCGTCCCCTCAAAGAGGAGGCGGGAGAGCATGTCAATATTCATTTTTGATTTTTAAATTCCATCATTCTGATAAGCGTCGTCCCAGAGGTTGTTGCCCTTCGTGGGATAGGCATCCTCCAAGTCATCGAATAAGCCGAGGTTTCCGAGTTGGTCACCGTCGCTGACAGAATTGTGAGCCTGGGGTGTACCAGAAGTTTGGAGAATATTTGTGCCCAAAGCTACTATCTCAATGTCTGTATTTGGCATGATGTATTTTTTCATATCGATTTCCTCCTTTGATTATTTGATTACCATTTTCTTACCATTTACTATATAGATGCCTTTAGGCAGACGATCACTCATGACACGGACTCCAGAGAGGGTATATACACCTTCAGTTTTGATTTCATTGAGCATGGGAGAAGAGATTCCTACGGTCTCATCAAAAGCGTAAGAAGATACTACCTGACCAGAGGCTGGCAATACAAGATAAGCTTTATGAGCCTTTGAGTTGAAAGCAGCACCATTGGCCACAGCCCAATAGAAACCTACAACTCCTTCATCTTCAGCACTAGTACCTACGGCAAGTTTATAATAAACATAAGAGCCATTATCTGGGCCTACAGTCACACCGGCGACATCAAGTCCTTTGAGATTGTTGTTTTCATATAGGGTGAAATCTGTGGTCATAGTTGGGGCTGACACAATCTGGAATTTCTGTGGGCCACTTCCTTTCAGCACCACTGCTACTCCTGCAGGAATCACATCGCCTACGGATGTGTAAGTCAATTGATTTCCATTACCTGTGACGGCGAATGCCTCTGTTCCTTCCTGAACTTTTAGGTCAGCCGTGTAATATGTCGTGGAATAACCTGTGGAACCAATTTCTGGAAGTATGATATAGCCATCGGAAGTGCCTTTAAGGCCATTGTCACCAAAATACGTTTCGATGTTTCCATAAACCAACACTTCCTCGCCAAGCATGCCCGCATTACCGTTGAGGTTTAATGATGACCTTATAGTAGAATTATTTGGCAGTTGTACAGGAATGGTATTTTCTGTTTCCGCACCTTCTTTTGAACTATAAAGGGCGATGTTGGATTCTACAGCGTCATCACCTGTCACATCTGATAATTCATTATTTATATAAGATCCAACGATATAGCCTTTTACCCAAACACCAGTTATTGTGCCATTATAATCAAGAACTTCAGCCACAGTGTATGGATTGGCGAGTGAACCCTTTCCATTAATGGGGTCTACGACTTTGATACTAAAGGTCTCGTTGCCAGCCTTATAAATCACCTCGTTGATGGTCTGTTCTTCCCATGTTGCTGTGATAGTAACGGTTCCTTCTGCTTTTGCCGTCACTACGCCAGTAGAACTCACCTCAGCAATGGTCACATCACTACTCTCATAACTTACAACCAACGTAGCAGGATCTGTCGTGATGGTGGCTATTGCATTATTTCCACCCAGTTCCAGTTGTGTCTTGTCAATAGAAACGGCAGCCACTTCTTTATTGTCAACCGCACTACCTTCTTTTACATAGAGGTAGGCATTGGTTTGAGTACCTGTATAGCAAGCGAAACGTGGAGATCCGCTATTGTATTGGAGGATCCGCTCTGGTGTAGAAGCAAAACTTAACATAAAATCTTTAGTAACCACCCAAGCGGAAGGATCTTCTGACGATATAAGACTATTACTACTGCTCCAGGTAAGATATTGATTGTTGTCAGAAGCCTTGAACGTCCATGCACCTTCTGAGCCACCCAATGTCAGGACAGTAACTTCATTGTCTGTTACATTAATTTTATCATCCTCGATGGATACTTCTACAGCAGCTCGATATGTGTTTCCGCCTTGTTCCCCCATTGCAACAGATTTTAAAGAAGCCACAAGAATATATTCATTTCCTGCCACCAACTGATTCACATTCGTCACTTTTTCATAAACGGTGCCTTGAGGGGCTTCTATCACATTCACTGTATAGCTGGTACTGCCTGCATTGTATTTGTTTTCCACAGCAGCCCATGTGGCAGTGATGGTCGTTTCACCAATTGCGACACCTGTCACCTCACCAGTAGAGGCATCCACTGTGGCCACAGCTGTATTACCGCTCGAATATGACACGGTCAAATCGTTGGGCTTGCTGATGGTGTTTGTGGCTGTGCTGCCTTTTTTAACAGTCAAAGGGTCGGTGGCAAAAGTAACAGTTGGGTCAGTGGGGCCAGTAGGAGTAGTGCCTGATATGTAAGTGACTTCAATACTTTTTAAGTATAAAGCTTTAGTTGCACTAGTCTGTGACAGACGCACTACAATTTCGCCACTTGCGCTGCCTTCAAAAGTGTAGTTAGCAGCGGATGAAGTCAAGCTTTGCTGACTACCAAAGGCTTTATTTCCAATAGTGACATCAAGTTTTGCGGACGTGCTACTTGCTCCAGAAGCATTTACAACGATCTTTGTTATGGTTCCTGAAATAGCAGAAGTTGTGAACTGCAAATATGAAACTGCTTTTTTTCCAGTTCCAAAATGAACCCCTCTCTCGTTATCAAAATTGGATTCATCTGCATCCGAGGTTACGGTCCAGATCACTTTTCCATCCTGATCTGCAGCAATTATTGATCCATTCTGTTCTTTTCCTAAAGCTTGTTCTAACACCATTGTGGAAGTTTCTTCTCCCCACGCCGTACTAAACACTGCGCATAGCAGTGTCATAAAAATAAATCGTAGATTTTGTTTCATAATATCAATATTTTAATTAGTATTCTCATCTGATAGATTTAGGCAGGAATGTGTCTTCCCCCAAATGTCTGAGCGAGGTGCGTCATGAAGTTCCCGCCCTCGATGGCCAAGGCTTGAAACAGCCCAAAATATTTGATTATTATTCAGTTCTCTTGCTGATCGTAAAACTGTAGCCCAATTTTCGTTTGTGCGATGCAAAGATAAACTTTTTTTTTGATATAGCTCATAATAAATGGCATTATTTCCAAATAAAAATGAAAATATTCATTTGGGGAGTTAAAAGGGGAAGGAGTTGAGCCGTTTTCTCCTATCATATAACGTGAGAATAAGGAGGAGGTCGGGCCTCAGAGCCCGACAGTCAGCTGCAGATTGTCGGGCTCGTAGGCCCGACCTCCTAAGTAATTGTAGTTTCTCTATCCTTTTCCCTACAATTAACACACTCCCCCTAGCCCCCTCTAACTTAGAGGGGGAGAGATTAGCACTGCGATGGAGAAAGGTGTGCTATAGGTCGTGGGTAGCTCTTCCCGTTGAGAGAAACTATAGTAACTAATCGGCAAATAACGACAGGGGGTTGACGTGATTGTCAACCCCTTGTCGTTATTTTATGTAACCCTTTCTTTTTAGATAGTCCTTCAAAAGATGATAGACATCCGCGAACTTCAGTTTGTGAAGGTTTTTTATGATATTCCTTCTGTTGGTTTTTTTATATTGTTTCTTCCTTTTAAACAGTCTGTAATAGTAGGTTTCGTTGTCAATCGTTTTACCTAAAAGAGCATTCAGGTGTTCCATTGAATAATCGGATGGGATGGACTGAATATAACGGGGAGAGAAATCTTCGTCTATGTATAAATATTCGTAGGAAACAGGGGCTTCCTTATCAAGGTCGACATTGACCGTCATCGCATATTTTGTCGGTTCCCAAGCCATGTTGAACACACAATTGCCAATGGAATAAAAAATATGCTTCCCTTTATAGATCTCATAGCCCTGCAGAATATGTGGATGCATACCCACGATCAGGTCGAAGCCACAGTCGACAAGAAGATGCGCAAACTGGATTTGATCGAGGTATGGGCGATTCATAAATTCATTTCCCCAGTGTACGAACACCATTTTGTAATCGCATGCTTTGATCTTTTCATATTCACTGACCACCTCTTGATATTCGGGCAGACACCAATAAAGAGGATCTTTGGAGAAATTGTCAGGCCGCTGACTAAAAGCCACCACTCCTATCTTTTTATTCTGATGAGAGAAGGTGACGCACTTGTGGTCAAGGTCACCCACATGCGATATGCCGTTAGCATCCAGATAACTCAAAAGGCGCCGATACGCCTCCCCGCCATGTTGCATCACATGATTATTGGCCACCCCATACAAATCGCAATGGCTTACGCTCTTTAAGGAGTCTGGGTGTATGATAAACTGCTTTGCCTCTATACCTGTCTTATTGGAGACATCAGCGCAGACACATTCAAAATTGCCTATCCAGAAATCCTCATTGCCTTTTTTGATATGTCTGAAAGGGTTCATCCCCTTCTTGATGCGTGAACCTATACCGTATCCACTGTCAAAAAAGCCATCAGCGAAATTACAATCTCCTAATATCTTGATCATGGAAGTGTTGTATTAAGGTGTGTTCTATTAATTCTGATCAGATTTTATACCGACGACAAACCAGCCTTCCGGGCTTGTCGTAATGCAATACTTTAGCGGGAACACCTACGACAGTGGCATTCTCTGGCACATCCTTGGTGACAACGGCGCCAGCGCCTATAGTCGAATTGCTGCCTATCTTCACATGCTCCACCAGGCAAACATGCGGACCGATATACACATTGTCGCCAATGATGGCTGGTTTTTTATCCACAGAGCCAATATTAAGGAACTGAGACAAATTGACATTGTTGCCAATGATCGTGCTTTTATTGATGACCATACAAATCCCATGCCCTATAAACAAGCCATACCCTATCTTCGTATGAGGAGAGAGATCGATTTGGTGTTTCCTGCACTGACGCGCATACAGGTACCTACATACTGGATAAAAAAAGCCTTTTGTATGCTGAGCAAGCCTGAGCCAGATGAGCGTTGTATTGTTGAATGGAATAAACAGACTCTTGATCACATACCATGTTGAAACATTTTTCCTGACCACCCGAAACAGATCACTCTTGATCAGCCTCATGCAATCCTTGTAATTATCAACAATAGGTATATTGATAACAGAGTCGGTTACTTCATATTGTTCATAATGCATAGATCAAAGATTAGGTAGATATGTGGGGTGAAAGACTTGCATGATGAGGATCATCGACCTTGAAAGTCAATAATACGACTGTCAAGAATCTCTCCTTTGTCAAAATTTTTGCACTTGGAAAGTACTGGGCATTCATCCGCTCTTCCCTCAATGAGGAAATCTATGAATCTGGCAAACACCGAACTAATGCTGTCCGTAGTCGTTTTCCAGAACAATGAGGGCGTATGGTCTACTACATAGTGAGTAACCCCCTCCTTCACATAGATGGGATCATCTATCGTGGTGGGAATGCTGGTCTCTATGCCACCACAACGGTCGCAGCTGATATCAATGATCAACGCATTGCGGCGCATTCGTTTCAAATCCGCCTCATAAATGATGTGATCCCGTCGGGAAGTGTCCCAAAGTATCGCATTTACTATCACATCATACTGTTCCAACTCTTTACGGAACAGCATTTCCTGCTTGCGGTCATACTGCACAACGTCGGCACCCATATAGTTGAGCGTTTTGATGGCGCCACGGGCGATATTGCCACGCCCTAAGACAGCAGCCTTGGTCTTATACGGGAATATGCCATGACACATATATGCATGAAAAACCGCCGCCTCGCCAGCTATCTCATTGTTTCGCCAGAAAGAGTGCCGGCCATCTTCATACATATCCTCCCAAGCATAGGCCGACAACCGGCTTGCTATCAAGCGGTCGGTGATATCGCGGTTTTGAACTGCATGTATCCATCCGAATATGGTTTGCCCGTCCAGACACTCCAGATAATCAGCATCCCCTATCTTAGGGTCACAAATGATATCCTTGCTTAACACCTCATCCCTTGATGCCACGTGCACACCCGCATTGATATAATCCTGGTCACTATAGCCCAGAACCTCGCCGTAGTTCTTTTCCACAAAGATATACTCACGGTTTTTGATGTTAGCGATATCTTTTACGGTCAAAGCGCGACGCTTTTCATTCTCCTTGTGAGAGATGGGCAAACCTACTGTATATTTATCTGTTTTCATATGAATAATTATTTACCTTTTTTTATGCTGACCAAAGAAATAGTCATCAAACAGTTCCCTTAATCCGCCATTGCATATTTGAGGACCATTGATTTCCCAGTTGTCATTACCCTCAATGAATATCGGGCCGTTTTCACCAATGGCGATATCCCATCCGACCGAATGTATGCCAGGAAGCATCGAATGGAAATACAAAGCTTGCTGGATGGCCTGATGAAGGAAAGGTATTTTGAAGTTTTCAAAAACGACACCAGAATCCGGGTGGCATGGTGTCTTTCGCCCATATTGTGGCTTATAAAATCCATATTTCTTCAGGAAGGCACTGTCTAAATCAATACCAACACAAATACCTCCCTTTGAAGTGTTGTCCACAATGCTATCTCCTGTCCCTACCCGCAAGATAGAGGGGAACACGCGAATCACGCCGTCTTTAAGACTTTTTACGGTGACGATACGTAACGTATTGATAGACTGAGGATGAAGAGACGCCAATAATTCATGCTGCTTGATCACACTTTGTGCAAGGTAGCGCCCTGAGGTTAACATCCCCCATACCTCATCCACATTTTTTGGCTGGCCATTCACCCTGCACTGACCATTTTGTATGGTCAGTTTGAAGATGCCATTTCCGCATTCACCATCAACGATTTTGCAAAACAGTTCACAGTCATCATATTTCAACAAATCTGTCGCCGCCATTTCCTTCTTGTTGGCAAAGCTATATAGTTTCCTGTTGGATGAATAAAGAACATTTTGAGGAGTGCTGACACCTATCCCATTGGCAAAAATATTGAAAAGCATCTTATCCCTCAATATACAGCAACAGTTGATGGGAGAAGACAAATTCAGATAGCATAACCGCTTGAAGAAATGATCGAAATGAACATACTGGCTGTGCTCTTTTTTTGCCTTTACATCCAGTCCATAAGGAAAATAATACTTGTCGGGAGTGCCATATTTCAGAATCGTGTGACATTGATCCAAAAATATCTGACGGGGAGACCGCCGTTGCTGAGACAACTCCGGATAATATGAGTTGGTGTCATACCATTCTTTATGACTCAAAAGCCTGATTAAAGAGCGGGGGCGTATCAACAGCCACCCTTTGAGCCAACCCATGATACGATGTAAAAATTGATACATTATTTTTCTTTAATTAGTGACAAGTCTATCAATTGGCCAAAATACAAATCTGTCTCTGGCAGATAGTTGGGATCCCACCCACTGGATGGATAAAATGTATATTCACCGAAGTAAATCCGACCATTTACATCATAAAAATCCATCCTTACAAACGGGAATCCCTTAGAAAGAATAGAAGCATCATGGAAGAGCGTTCCTATATTGGGGGGCATAGGAAGTGTGAAATCAGGAGGTGCCGCCTTCCCTCTTTTGTTGTAGCGACACAGATGCCAGTCTTTGTCAAAGAAATAAAATTTCGGCGATCCACTCTGCCGGTCGATACACAACATCACACAGTCTACGTAGCCATTGAAACAATAAAATTTGTAATCGATCAGATTGTCTCCCAAAAATTGCTCCGCAAAGACTTTGCGCTTGACATTCTTATACGGCCACTCTCTGTTTCTTTGATAAACCTTTGTGTCAAGAGACTCCTGCAATTTACGTTTTGCACTGTCAAAATCAAACTTACTTTTATCTTTACAGATCACGACACCGGTATTTCCACCGCTATGATTGGTTTTTAGCACAAAACTATTAGGCAACATATCCAGATCTATCTCATCGACACGGTCCCAGACATGGAGTAAAGGACATACGATCTCTTCTCCAAGGATTTTTGCCACATGACTCTTGACAGCGATCTTATCCACCAATGTCGTCAGTAAAGGATCTCGCTGATAAAGTTTCAACCAATTGAGTTTCTCATTCATCGTCTGAGGATTCTTCAGATCCAGCCTACGGTTCATGTTCAAATAATAATTCCATTTCAGATAAATTTTATCTGAGAATAAGAATGAGAATCGTCTCAGAAAACCTGACAAGAGATTTCTTTGATATTTTGTCATGATGAGGAATGATTTAGAGCGAGTTGGTTAGTTTTTTCCCATTATGGAAAGAATTGTCACAAATGATGTTCCTGGTTGAATTCCTTGACAAGATGGGACCTTTGCTAAAAAACCGGCAGTTTTTGACCACTATATGGCTGAGACTTGTTATCAACGGTTGGCTGACAGTAGGAGCGTTCACCACACAGTTTTGCAAGAGGAGACTCAGCTTTTTGCTACTGGCCAAATCATATAATAGGAGTCCAGACGTTTTAAGGTTGAACTTACAATCGATGAATTTCAAATGGATACCAGTACCAATGATGATATGGCGGTTCGTTTCCAATTTCCCTTTCGTCGTGGCGAAGTGGTCATATTCTTCAATAAAAGTGCAGTTACGGAAAGTCTGGTGCTGTCCACCGTTTCCCTGCACCATTCTTGCTCCGATGATTGTGCAGTTGTCATAAAAAATACTGTCAGGGCAAGTTCGGGGGTCATTAGAGCCCCCGTGATGAGTCAACATCACGGCCGTATACTCATCACCTTGTCGGAAAGTACTGTTTTTGATGAATAGACCTTTCAGATTGCTTTGTCCATAAATGATATGCATCGTGCCAATAAAAGGAGCCTGTGTGACATCCGCATGATTGATATAGCATCCATGAACCCCCGCTATGGCCACTTGCATGACGTCTCTCGATGTCCAGTTGTCGATCTTGATATTGTAATTCAAGCCCGAATTGCCACTTCGTTTGATGACAAAGTCATGATTCATCCCCTGAAAATACATATTATTGAAAGACAGGTTTTTACATCCTAAGACCATAAATGCAATGATACGAGAGTCGCTGCTGTTGAGCCGGTGATGGCCTTTGACAGCCCCATCATCCCTATCCCGTAAAGCACAAATATTTAAATTCTTAAAAACGCCGTCAGAACACTGATACAGCCATGCCCAAGAAGGGTGCGAAAATCTGACCGTATCGCCTACGTACTTCGTTCGAATGAACAATTTCGCACCGTTTCCATTAAAAGTAAAATGCGAGAAACTCTTCCATGGTGTCGCAGATACGGAATTGTTGTTCTGTGTGCGCAAATAATAGATTTTATCTTTCAGTTCCACGTTTCCCCTCCCCATCAAAACAGCTTTCTCAAAGGCGCTGCTGTCATCTGTCATGGTGGAATCAATATTGACCATCTCTTTCCCATTGAAAATGAAAGTTTCCCTTGTCTTGAGATTGGAGAACACCGCGCCCTTCGATGCTGTACCAGTCTTGCTGTCATTCCACTCGTTGGAGTTGGACCATCGACGATAATAAACATTGTTGACTCGTAACACAAAACCATGAGTAGACGTATCATAATAGACATCTTCTGTCGTGTGGTTTGGTATGCAAGTCCAGAAATTTTTATTGACGATGTGAGAAGACGGGTGGGAAATGTTGACATTGACATACTGATCTGACACCTTGACAGAGTCGACATCACCATTATAACAACATAATGGCCTGTTGTAATAGGCTATTCCATCAGCTTTAGCTCCAAACCATTCTGGGCGTGCAGGTGTAGACCATGTCCCCTTCACCATACACCCATTGCCAAAAATGCATGTTTCTTCTCCGGCTTCAATGCTATTTTGATGGCCTACGACGACGCCATTGGTCAAAACGCCTCCATCAAAAACCAATTTCTTATTTTCCGGCAACTGAACAATACGGCCAGACAAATCAACTGTATCTTTGATGTATGATACTTTGCTTTGATCCAACAAAGGAGAATGGTCAAAACGTGTTTGACCGAATAATAACGAATAAGGCAAAAGAAATAAAGACAAAAAGAAAAAATGCCTCTGATTTCTTAAAAACAAATGATGTCCTCTTATGTTAAAAAAACGTAGGAATTCCATCTATTTATTTTGAATTTTGAGCCTTATATATTAATTTTGTCTTCAAAACAAATACGTATGATAAAAATAAGCATTGCAGGAGATTTTGTTCCTTTCGACAAATACTACACCAACAATGAGATTGACATGCCAGATGCTTTGGGTGAACTGGCCGCAATCAATCAAACATGTGATTACAATATTGTCAATTTAGAATGTCCCATCGTCCTGTCAAACGCAAAGCCTATTGATAAAATTGGTCCCACTCTGAAAACCAATGAAAACGCAGTCAAAGTGCTTCAATATGCCCATTTTGATGGTGTGACCCTCTCTAACAATCATTTTTATGACTATGGTGAACAAGGGGTAAAAGACACACTGGATGCATTAGGCCGCCATGGCATTGACCATATGGGTGGAGGGGTCAATCTTTTGGAAGCCTCAAAGACTTTCTATAAGAAAATAAAAGAAAAGACCATTGCTTTTATCAATTGCTCAGAACATGAATTTTCAATTGCGGCAGAGGATAAAGGTGGTGCCAATCCTCTGGATGTGATCACACAGTTTTATGAAATAAAAAAAGCAAAAGAAAAAGCTGATTATATCATACTAATCGTTCATGGTGGTATAGAGCAATACAGTTACCCGTCTCCAAGAATGAAAAAAACATATCGGTTTTTTATCGATGCGGGTGCAGATGCCGTTATCAACCACCATCAACATTACTATAGTGGTTATGAAATATATAAAAACAAGCCTATCGTATATGGCTTAGGCAACTTACTATTCAACTCAGGCCTCAACAGCAGTACCTATTGGAATACAGGCTACATGGTGCAATTGTTATTGGATGGTCCTCAGACAGACTACCGCATCATACCTTATCAACAGTCCAAAGAGAAACCCAAGATAACAACACTCAAAGGCACTGAATTGCAATCCTTTCATAAAAGGTTAGAGAAACTGAATGCCGTCATTGGTGACGACAACCAATTAGAAAAGAATTATCAACGATTTCTCCTTCAAAAAAACAGTGTCAATGAAAATCTTCTGACGCCTTATTCTTCCAAATATCTCACTTATGCCTATTCTAAAGGACTATTGCCATCCTTTATCTCCAAAAAGAAAGCATTGATCCTGCTTAATAGGATAGAATGTGAATCCCTCCGAGAAAGCTTAATTGCTTTTCTAAAAGACAGAATCAAATAGTCTCATAACAGCATGTAAAGAATGCACCTATGACTTGTTGGCAGATAGGTGGTCTTTTACATATTGTATCACCTCATGAGTCCTTTCACCAAAAATGGGCGTCTTGATGGCGATTTGTTCAAACTGGATGCCAGGGAAATTAAGATTGGCCTCTAAGACAACTGGATTAGAATCTTTGTCTAAAGCCACGTCCCATCCCACAAGTCCAACAGTCGGTAAATATTTGGCATGAAAAGATTCTATCTTTTTCGACAAATCTGAGACTTGACCCATACGAATATCCTTAAAAGAGATACCATTAGGTGTGCGTTCATATTTGTTATACTTGTTATCATACCCCAACTCACAAAACTGCCCGTCAGGAGACAAGCCAACAAATACTCCACCCGATCCTAAATTGTCTGTGACAGAATTTTTGCCTCCGACCTTGAAACATATGGACTGTGTAGACACCTTTCCATTTATAAACAGCGTAGTCACACGGAATGAATTGACCGAGGAGGGGTTAAACTGGGCTGTCAACGGAGACTGGCAGATCACTTCTTGCGCTATCCAATCATCGCCATAACCCTCAACCATCTTTTCAAGTTGCTTTTCATTGACAGTTTTTACGAGCTGAACCCCATGCCCACAGGAGGTACCCTTTGTAGGCTTGATAATAAAAGGACTATGCTGACTTAATATAGATATGGCTTTCTGTTTGTCGATCATTTCCCAATGGTGGTAGAGCACGCCACCGATAGAACAAACATACACTTTTGGCTGCGGGATCTCCTTAAAAAGCATTGCAAATATTCCCTTATGGGCAAAAGATTTGCTGTAGCAATCAGGATTAAGCGTCCGCAGGATGACTGGGTAATAAAGGTCATCTGAGAGATAATAGGGATTGAATTGGCCGATCGTCTTAAACAGCTGGTAAAACAACGGATACGGTTTCAATCCAAGTGGGCCCCATACATCAAGAATACTTTTTTCTTCATCTGACGTCAGCTCCTTCAGCGACAGATGTCTCATGTTCTTGGCTTCGAGACCTAAAGCCCATCTACGCGCCTTCTCTGTTTTGTATTTGGTAGCATACGCCTCTACCCTATTGGCTATGATCGATTTCAGTTTCATTAAGTTATGCTGTCTGATGATTGATACAGATACCCTGCCGATACCATTCATAGAGTCGGTGTATACCCTCGTCTATCTCTACCTGATGATGCCAACCAAGTTGATGGAGTTTTCTGACGTCGATGAGTTTGCGAGGTGTGCCATCCGGCTTGGTGGTGTCCCACAACAAGGCACCCTTGAAGCCCACTTCCGCCACTACTTTCTCTGCCAACGAGCGGATGGTCAGTTCCTTGCCTGAACCTACATTGATGTGGCAGTTGCGCACTTCAGGATTTTGTGGGTCGTAGGTGTCTTTGAAATCCACATTCAGCAACACATGCACGCTGGCGTCGGCCATGTCCTCACTCCAGAGAAACTCTCTCAAGGGCGACCCTGTGCCCCACAGTGTCACTGCTTCTGGAGTGATGCCATATTTGCTGAGAATGACAAGAATCTCCTGTTCCGTGGCACTGCCATTGACACCCTCCACCGGCCTCAAGTCAAGATCTTTTCGCACGGCGGTCCAGTCGTTCTCATTGAGGCATTTGGCCAAGTATACCTTACGTATCATGGCTGGAAGCACATGACTGTTCTCCAGATGGAAATTGTCATTGGGTCCATAGAGATTGGTGGGCATGACAGCGATATAGTTGCAGCCGTACTGCAAGCTGAAGCTCTCGCACATCTTCAGGCCGGCAATCTTAGCGATGGCATACGGTTCGTTGGTGTACTCCAGAGGAGACGTGAGCAGCGCATCCTCCCGCATCGGCTGAGGTGCCATGCGTGGGTAAATACAGGTGCTACCAAGGAAGAGCAGTTTCTGGACACCATGACGGTAGCTCTCGCCGATGACATTCTGCTGTATCTGAAGGTTTTGATAGATAAAGTCGGCACGGTAGCGCAGATTGGCCATGATACCACCCACATGAGCCGCAGCGAGCACGACGGCTTCGGGCTGTTCCTGGTCGAAGAACTGCTTGACGGCGACAGGGTCGAGCAAGTCAAGCTCTTTGTGTGTACGACCCACCAGATTGGTATATCCCCTCTTGAGGAGATTATTCCAAATAGCCGACCCCACAAGTCCGCGGTGGCCGGCTACATATATCTTAGCATTTTTGTCTAAGGTCATATTGCTTATATGGTTGTTGTATGGTCTCTTTCTTACAAAACTTTGTTATTCAGGCATTTGTGCTTTAATATATAGTTTTTTGACAAATTTCATGTCATGCTCGACCATGATACGTATCAATTCTGCGAAGGAAGTCTTGCGTGGATTCCACCCCAACTGCTTCCGGGCTTTGGAGGGATCGCCGAGGAGTTGCTCTACCTCCGCTGGGCGGAAATATTTGGGGTCTACCTCTACGAGCACTCGTCCGGTGGCTTTGTCAATACCTTTCTCGTCGACACCCTCACCCTGCCATTGGAGCTGTATACCCACTGCCTCGAAAGCCAGCGTGGCAAACTCCCTGACACTATGATACTCGCCGGTGGCGATGACGAAGTCGTCGGGTTGAGGCTGCTGCAGCATGAGCCACATACACTCCACATAGTCACGGGCATAACCCCAGTCGCGCAATGCGTTCATATTGCCTAAGTAGAGTTTGTCCTGATAGCCCTGTGCGATGCGTGCCGCAGCCAATGTGATCTTACGGGTGACGAACGTCTCACCTCGCCGCTCACTCTCATGATTGAACAAAATGCCGTTGCAGCAATACATGCCATAGCTCTCACGATAGTTTTTGATGATCCAGTAACCATAAAGTTTGGCCACTCCGTATGGAGAGCGCGGATAGAAAGGTGTGGTCTCTTTCTGCGGCACCTCCTGCACGAGGCCGAAGAGCTCAGAAGTGGAAGCCTGATAGATGCGGCATGTTTTCTCCAGTCCACAGATTCTGACGGCCTCCAGCAGTCGCAACACGCCCACAGCGTCGGTGTCGGCGGTATATTCCGGTACGTCGAACGACACTTTCACATGACTTTGCGCTGCCAAGTTGTAGATTTCGGTAGGTTTCACCTCTCCTATGATGCGTATCAAGGAAGAGGAGTCAGTCATGTCGGCCCAGTGCAGATTGACCAGTCTTTGCTTTTTCATGTCACGCACCCACTCATCGAGATAAAGATGCTCGATGCGCCCCGTGTTGAAAGAGGAGGAGCGTCTAAGCAGACCATGCACCTCATAGCCTTTTTCTATGAGGAACTCTGCAAGAAACGATCCGTCTTGCCCTGTGATGCCTGTAATCAGTGCTGTTTTTCTGTTCATATTGTTTATTCTTCTGAAAATTGTGATATACGTTGTTCCTCGCTCAACTTGCAGATAAGCAGTGTGTCATCTTTCTCTGCGATGATATACCCATCCAGTCCCTGCACGACGACTTTCTTCTCATCCGTCGTATGGATGATGCAGTTGTGGGTATCGAAAAGCCGGATGTTCGCACCTATCTTACTGTTGCCATACAGGTCTTTCTGACTCTGGATAAGCAGTGAGCCCCAGGTGCCCAGGTCGCTCCACCCGAAGTCGGCGGGGCAGACAAAGATCTCAGAGGCTTTCTCCATAATGGCATAGTCGACGGAGATGCTCTCGCACTCAGGATAGCGCAGGTCGATCATCTTTTGTTCCTCAGGAGTGCCATAGACGGGCAGGAGGTTCTCAAAAATCTTCGACATAGCGGGCATGTAGATGCGGAACGCATTGACGATGGTGCTGACATTCCAGATAAAGATGCCGGCATTCCAAAAATAGCTCTTATTGCGTAGATATCTGAGGGCGGTCTGAGCGTCGGGTTTCTCCCTGAAAGAGTCGACCCTGAAGATCTCGCTGTTGCGCGCACTGCAGGTGGTGAGGTCGGCCTGAATGTATCCGAAGCCTGTCTCCGGCCGTGTGGGTTTCATGCCGAGTGTCACGATGGCGTCGGTCTCGCCCGTGAATTTGAGGCACATATTGATGACACGCCGGAATTCGCTACCATTCGTGACGATGTGATCACTTGGTGTGACCACGATATTGGCCTTGGGGTCTTTCTTCTTGATGCGCCAACTGACGTATGCGATGCATGGTGCCGTGTTGCGACGGCATGGCTCGCAAAGGATATTCTCGACGGGCACGTCAGGCAGTTGCTCATGCACAAGGGCGGCGTATTTGGCATTGGTGACAATCCATATATTCTGATGCTCGCAGATGCCTTCGAACCGGTCAAAAGTCAGCTGAAGGAGAGAACGTCCCACCCCGAGCACATCGATGAATTGCTTGGGCCGCTCGGTGGTGCTCATAGGCCAAAAGCGGCTGCCTATGCCGCCTGCCATAATCACGAGATGATGATTGGTTGATGCCATGTCTGGTTGATTTATTTAAGTGTCAGTATGATCGGGTAATCTCAAATGCCACAGACTGCTGCGGCAGGCCAGCAGGCAGGGTGACGCTGACGACGTCGCCCTGTATCTGGCATTTCACTTTTCTGCCATTTTTCACCAGCCGCACAGCATTTTTGTCGCGTGGAAGATTTCCTTTCCACGACACCTGTGCAGGCCAGGGTCGTCCTGCCTCATGCATATAGATGGCATAGAGTTTCTTGCCGTCTTTTGATGCCGTAAACCACACATCGCCATCATGATAATGGGGTGTGGTCACGGTTTGATAGATGGCCTTGCCGTTGTCACGCATCCACTGTCCGATGTCTTTGAGACGTTGTGTGACCTCTGGCTGAAAAAGGCCCTCTGGTGTAGGGCCTACGCCAAGTACCAAGTTGCCCCCCTTGGCCACGATTTCGACCAGTGTGTTGATGACCTGCTCTGGTGTCTTCCACCGTGGTTTTTTCACATAACCCCAGTCATCACTCAGTGGGATGCAACTCTCCCATGGATAGTCGAGTTGCGTGTCGGGGATGGTGCGCTCTGGGGTCTGATAGTTCTCATAAGGACCATGGATGGTGCGGTCGACCATGATAAGTCCAGGCTGACGCTGACGCGCCATGCGCGCGATACGCTCCATATTGATGTCCTGATGATTTTCTGGGCATACCCATCCTCCATCCAGCCAAAGGATATCGACCTTGCCATATCGGCTCAGCACCTCATCAATCTGCCGGTAGGTGAAATCCTTGAACTGCTGCCACCTCCAGGGATATTTGTTGATGGGGTAATTGACATTGCGGCCTTTGGTTGGAAAGACATCCCACCAATAATACTGTGAGTGCCAGTCAGGTTTTGAGAAATAAGCTCCGGCCATGAACCCCTTTGCACGGAAGGCGTCGAACACGTATTTGAGCACGTCACGTTGTGGATGTGCGGCAAAAGCATGCCGGGCGATGGTGAAGTCGGTCTCGTGACTGTCGTACATGCAAAAACCGTCATGATGCTTGGTGGTGAAGATGACATACTTCATACCGGCGTCTTCAGCCGCTTCCGCCCACTGTGTGGGATTGAATTTGGTGGGGTTGAACTGTTCTGAAAAACCCCAATACCAGTCTTTGTACTGCTGGTAGGTCATGGTGGTGTCGCGTGTGATCCAGTCTTCGACACATATCGACCACGACTCGACGATACCCGGCACGGCATAAAGTCCCCAGTGTATCAAGACCCCGAACTTCATGTCCTGCCACTGATGCAAGCGCTCCACGACGAGAGGGTCTGTCGGCCATTCGTATTGCTCCGACTGACTGTGTACATTGCCCTGTGCCCCCACTCTCACTACGCAGAGTGTCAGGACGGCTAGCACCAAAAGTATCTTTCGCTGAGTCTTCATCTGAATCAATCGTCATCAACAGCCTCACCTCTCAGCCGCCGTCTGACATGTCCTCTGAAATCATAGAATGGCACCCAAAATGACTCTGAGGGATAGTGTAAAAGTAAACGATAATGGAAAGACTCGAGTATGAAGAACCGTTTAATATGCCCACGAGCACCTTTCATGCTCTTATTCATACGCGTCTCATATTTCCCAAAGTTTCCTGCCTCCAATACTTCGTTGATGATGAACTTTCCTTCTTTCTGATTGGGCTCAACATACAGATAACTACTGTCAAGGCCAAGTATATCCTGCTCAATAAACATAATGGCTTGAGCAAATTTCAGCATTCTGAAACGTTTGAGTGTCTTTATCAACTCCTTCTTGTCTGCCTCTGTCATGCCGTCATTCTTTGCTTTGCGTAGCAAATAATAGTAATCAATAATCTGACGCAGGCCGATACCTTCCTTGATGATATGCCGATAAATATGCAGGAGTTGGAAGAAAAGATTGAAAGTATTAGTGGGAATGTTGAATGAATACTTTCCATCCGGAGAAGTGACCCGATTGGTAAATTGACTGGGAGCCGCTTCTTCAAAATATTTTTTCACTTTTTTGTCCACAAATGGATTAAGCATGTATGACGGACGGAAATGGACCTCGACCTCTGCGTCTCTGAACATGGGAAAATCCACATGAATAGCTGATGCTTTTCTACCTTTATAGTATTGATTGGTGAACTCAAGGATTTTTTCGCGTCCGCCCTCCAGCCAGATGTCTATGTCGCCACAAGTGCGCATGTATGGATCAGGATACATGAGGGCATTGCCCTGCCCTTTCAGTATGCAGTTGCGGAAACCATTTTCCTGAAACCATTCCGAAGCCTTCATCGTGCGTCCGAAGAGAGTGGTGTTGTTTTTCCGAAGGCGATGACCCTCAAACACCCATTCCATGACATCCTCGTCGCTTGGCTTATTGCCCATGAAATCATCCTTTCCGAGACGGCCATTCTCCATCAGGATGGTAGGCAGGAATATCCCAGGTATAGCGTGCTTGGTGGCAAAGACAAGCAAGTCATGCCAATTGATCTCTTTGATGCACGGTGGGACGGGCCGGTCTTCATTCAAACAAAATTTGAGTAATTCGAAATAGTTGCTGGTAGGATCCATGGATGAATAAGAACTAAATGATTTTTGCGAATGTGAGAAATATAATTTTAAAATACTCCTTCATGGTCTGATTGTTGATATACTGAAGGTTGTATTCTATTTTCTTTGGCATGATCTGCTCGACATACATTTTCTCAGGGTCGTCAGACATACCGAGGATAAGATTTTCATCGGAATAAGCGATAGAGGCATAGTCGGTGATGCCGGGCTTCACGCTGAGCACGACACGCTGTTCGGGGGTATAGAGTCTTACGTATCGCTCTACCTCCGGCCGCGGACCCACCAAACTCATATCACCAATCAGGACATTCCACAGTTGGGGAAGTTCATCGAGCTTGTATTTTCTCAGATAATACCCCACTTTGGTGATACGTGAGTCACGCCCACCGACCGTGATAAGTGTGCCTTTGTCTGACCCGATGCGCATGGAGCGGAATTTGAACAGCCTAAAAGGCACGCCGTTCTTTCCCACACGCTTCTGAGAATAGAACCCCGGCCCCTTGCTGGTGACCCGTATAAGGATGTAGATGACCAGCAGCAGCGGTGAGATCAGGATCAGTCCGATGGCTGAAAGCAGGATGTCTACAAGACGTATCATTATTGGATTACTGGAGAGTCTGACTCTTGATGAGATGATAGGCGTTGATAACGGTCTGAATGACGATATGGACTTTCTCGTCATCCAGTTGTGGATACACAGGCAATGATATTTCACACTCATAATTCTTGTAAGCCTGGGGGAAGTCTTTGATATCATAACCCAACCCCTTGTAGTAAGAAAGCATGGGCAGCGGCACAAAATGCACATTGACCGCCACGTCGTGCTTGGCAATCTCTGCTATCATCGCATCTCGCTGCTGCTCTGTGAAGTCTCTCACCCGCAGGGCATAAACGTGGCAGGAGGTCTCTCTGTCAGCCACGCGATAAGGAGGCAAGATGGCCCAAGGGCATGCCGAGAAAGCCGCATTGTAGGTATCGTAGACCCGGTGTCGCTCTTTAAGTAGCCGGTCATACTGTCGGATCTGGGCCAGTCCGATGGCCGCATTGATGTCGGCCATGTTGACTTTCATACCCTTGCCCACGATATCGTATCTCCATCCGCCTGCCTGGCTTTTGGTAAAGGCATCTTTGGTCTGGCAGTTGAGCGACATGAGTCTGAAGTCTTTATACAATTGCAAATTGTCAAAAGGTTCTGGCATATTAAAGCAGATCATGCCCCCCTCGGCCGTTGTCACATTCTTGACGGCATGCAATGAGAACACTGCGATGTCGGTCTCTGCGCCGTTGTGCTTACCATGATAGCGTGCCCCGATGGAATGAGCCGAGTCGCTCAGCACCAAGATGCGCCCCAGTTTCTCCTGCACCTCAGAAGAGGGTTTGAACATAGCCTGTATCTGCGGCTCACGCACCAGTGACATGATAGCATCGTAGTCGCATGGGAACCCAGCGATGTCGACAGGGATGATGGCTTTTGTCCTTGGCGTGATAGCCCTTCTGATGGCGTCAACAGAGATGTTGAAGTCTGTCCCTGAGTCTGCCATCACCACCTTGGCTCCAGCCCACATAGGTGCCATGGCTGTGGCACAATAGGTGTAGGCGGGTATGATGACCTCGTCGCCAGGCTGTATGCCCCACCAGCGTAAAGTCATGAGAGCCCCGGAGGTCCATGAGTTGACTCCCAGAGCCGCCTGGGCACCAGTCAGTTTACAGATTTCATACTCTAGGGCTTTCACTTTAGGTCCTGTGGTGATCCATCCAGAGCGCAGAGAGTCGACCACTTCGTTGATAACAGTCTCGTCGACATATGGGGGTGAGAAAGGTATCTTCATATCGTTAATTATTTTTGTCTTCTATTATATTGTGTAAGGCAATCATCTTACCTGTTAACATTCACATGAAATTTTTGATGGCGGAGCACCTTATAAATGCCATAAAGGTATCCAATACCATAACTGATATGTATATTGAAAAATGTATACGGCATATACCAGACAAGTGCTGGTTTTCTGTGTTTGATGGCACTTTTTACTCCTATCAAGAGGCCTATGAGCAGATACAATGCCAACACGCCCAAATAGGCATACAAGAAGAACGGATGGACAAAACTGAGTATCAGGCCCAGCACCAAACCTACGACAAACAAAGCCGGGAAGAACTGGCGTATGGTGGCCGGAGCTCCCAATTTTTTGTTGACAAGTGGTTTGAACAGTCCGTATTGGTAATACATACGCCTCATCTTGTGTATATTATCACGAGAGGTATAGTTGATTTCCAATTCGGGAATGATATATATCTTGCCTCCATTCTTGATAATGCGGGCGTTGAACTCATCGTCCTGGTTGCGGATCAGTTCCTCGTCAAAGAGTCCGATACGATCAAAAACATCCCTTCTGAAACATCCAAAAGGCACCGTGTCTGTCTGCTTGATCTCACGAGACCCAATTTTATGCTCTGACCCTCCCACACCGAAGGGATGACTTGAGCAGAGTGCAATGGACAGACACTGAGGAGTGTCATTGGCCGGAAGTGTTCTCCATACGCCACCCACATTGTCTGCACCCAGCTCATGAAGATATTTGACCAGTATCGACACATAGTTGTGCGGATAGACACAATGGCCGTCGAGACGCACGATTACATCACCTTTTGAGGCCAGGATACCTTTGTTCATCGCATAGGGCACCGTCTTCTCTGGATTGTCAATCAGTCTGATATATGGATACTTCCGAGCATAGTCATTGATGATGTCTCTGGTGCGGTCAGGGCTCATTCCATCGACGAAGATGACTTCCATCTTGTCTTGTGGGTAGTCCTGTTCAAGGATTGACAAGATGCACTTCTCGATGAACTTCTCCTCCTTATAGACGGGGAGCACAACAGATATAAAGGACTTATTATTATCTATCATATCTTTATCCATGATGGATCATACAGATGATGTGGAATATGATCATTATTGCTCCATCTTGCAGGCACAAGCACTGATTCAACATTTTTATTTAAGAAAGCTCCCCACCAACTGAACGAACTGTTTGCGATGACCAGATGTTTGCAATATGTCATTAAGAACATATCCCAAAAACTATCTTTCCCTTTGTTGTCTGTAACATATACAATATCACTGTTATTGAGGAGAGGAGCTATATTTTCCCTACACCAATCCATGTCATTAGAAAAGATAAAGAAAGTGTATTTGCTGTCTTTTGATGTCAGACGGCTGATTGCTTTCTTATAATATGTGATATCGCAGATATTATTAAATGCAGCAGACTGCAAATAATCCCCCCTTCGAATATGCAATCCCACACTTTTTGTGGAGCTAATTTTTTCAATCATCTCTTTGTTGTAATCATTAGGAGCGGGATGTTGAAAAATATCAAAAAGTGTGTCTTTTATATCTTGATAGTAATCGATGCATTGCCAGTTGCCCTCATAATACCTGTCACCTTCCGTAAAGACCTCATCCAAATATATATAATTTTTCGAATAAGGGATAATCATCTCTGTCTTCCTGACAGGAAGCAAGCGACGGCAAAGACGAGATAAAAAATAATTGGGTATGTAATAACTGACGCGGCTGATTTGTCTGAAATGGGCTATTGGAATCGTGGCATGAGGAAAAATCTTCGCCAGTTCAAAGCCATTATGTAGATTTGTAGCCTTTATTTTCTTCAAAAAGATATAATGATAGTGATGCGTATCTATATAAATGGCCTCATTGGGGTAATGTTTCTTCAAAAAGACAGCAAATGCATACTGAAACATCTGGTTGCCCAATCCGCCTGATATATTGACTATTTTCATTATGCGTGATTAATTATTTGTCGTCAGCTTGACAAACGCCGCAATATCCTTCACTTTCGACCTGAAGTACTTCTGGTAGTTTTTTTCCAACACCTCACGACGGAGACGTTTCTCCTCTGGATAGAGCTGTTGCTCGTGGGCGATGATGTCGTCAGGGGTATATCTGAAGCCTATCACCTTGCCTGGATTTCCCACAACAATGGCGTAGGGGGGCACTTTACAGCTTCTGAGCACGGTACCAGCACCGATGATGGCCCCACGGCCGATATGAGTGCCGGAAAGAAGGGTGACGTTGGCAGCGAGCCATACACTCTCCTCCACGATAACCTCACCGGGCTCCAGATTGTCATTGCCGCCATCATGTATCTCATGTCCTATCTCCACTCGATGGTTGTCGGTGACGACAGTGAGTCCACCGGCAGCGCCAGAGTCATCGCCCATGACAAACCGCCCTTTGGTGGCATAAAGCACATTGTTCCAGTCGATATTGACATTGCGGCCTAAATAAATGTTTTGCCGGCCACTGACGATGGAAGGTTTGTGTACATGTGCACCTGGGCCGAGAGCGCCCCAAGGCGCCGGCCTTGAGATATACCTCGTGAGAAACGAGGAGAAAGCGAGTCTGAGTGCCTTAAAAAGATATCGGATGGTAAAGAACATAGATACAGTCTTATCGGATGGTATATCCACCGTCGATGATGAGATTCTGTCCGGTCATCCACTTAGAGGCATCACTCAGGAGGAAGACACAGGCATGGGCAATGTCGGAAGGTTCGCCCAATCCCAATGGGAAACCGTCGATACGTTTTTTATAGTCAGCCTCGGAGAGCGTAGAGAGGTAGCTTTCCATCAAAGGCGTCTTCACCGTGCCCGGAGACACACAATTGACACGTATCTTACGTTTGGCCAACTCGAGTGCGAGCACACGGGCACCACTGATCAGTGCACCCTTGGAGGCGGCATAAGCCGTCAATCCGCTCCGTGCGATGACACCACTGATAGATGCTATCAACACCACGCTGCCACCACTATTGAAATGCTTGACCTGGCAGAGTTGGCGCACCAGTTCAAAACCACTGACGGTGTTGACGCTTAGCAGCGTCTCATAATCTTGGGGCGTGAGTAGTTTGGAAGGAGCCGTCCGTTCTATACCAGCAGAATGGATAAGTCCATCCACCTTGCCATGTCTCTCATGTATCTGACCGACCAGAGCCGCAATCCCATTGAGGTCGGTCAGGTCATAGGAAATGGTCTCATGACCCTCACCCTCCAGCAAGGCGGCCACCTCACTCAGTCTCTGCTGATTGCGGCCGATAGCTATCACCCTGGCTCCCAGTTGGCTGCACTGGATGGCACACTGCCGTCCGATGCCCGAGGAGGCGCCGGTGATGACGATGATCTTACCTTGAAGAGAATAAGGTGATGTCATATTATATCTCTACTATTTCACTGATATGGCAGTGGTCGAATGAGACGATGGCGGTAGACCAAGACATCCCTACGCCAAAAGCGCTCAGAAGCAACGTCTTATGACCTTGAAGCTGGTCTTTCAACTCACTGACAATAGTGAGTGGTACAGAAACGGATGAGGTGTTGCCAAACTTCTCAATGGTATGGGGTATCTTGGCCGTATCAAGTTTCATCTTCTTAGCGATATAACTATTGATATAGTTGTTGGCCTGATGGAAGACGAAAAAGTCGACCTGGTCTTTGTCCATCCCCGCATACTCCAATGTCTTTTTGATGTCACGCGGGATTTCTCTAATCACAAAGGTGAAGACGTCACCACCGCGCATATATCCCTGCTCGTCACTGCGTATATTGCCATATTCGTCGACCACACGCTCACGCAGTGTCTCCTCACTGCTGGGATAGCGATAACCACCACCCTTGATCATGATGAGGTCGTGACGAGAACCATCTGAATTGAGTGAGAACCAGCTTTTGCCGAACCGCTCGTCCCGTTCAACGAGAGCAGCAATGCCACCATCGCCGAAAATAAAGGCGCTGCGCCGGTCTTTGGGCGAATACACCTTGGAACGTGTCTCGCCATCTAGTACCAGGGCTTTGTGGAAATTGCCACCCTGCATCATGCCATAGACCACAGACAAGGCATAACTGAAACCGGCACATCCCAACTGGATGTCGAAAGCGACACAATGATTGGGAAGACCCAGACGATGTTGCAAAATAATCGAGGTGGCCGGCATCCGATAGTCGGGCGTCTGTGAGAGAAACACCAGCAGATCGATGTCTTCACGACAGATGTCATTGTCTTTGATAAGCTGCTCCGCTGCCGCATAGCATAAATCGGACGAGCAAGTGTCCTTGTCGGCAAACCGACGTTCGAAAACGCCTACCTTGTCGACCACTTCCTTGACCTGGTCGGCAGGGAAATAGTCGGTATACTCATAGTTGTGGATGACCTGCCGTGGCACACATCCCGCCATGGCACTGACACCCACGCCATCAAAAGAAATCAAAGCCATGACGTCAAGCGGTAGCCAATAGGTAAAGGTCGTTGATGGTCTCGGCAGCGTGAATGTCCTTCTCCTCTATCTGCTTCTCAAACTCCTCGTCGAAGAAGGCGATGATGAGCATGACAGACAGCGAACTCCATTCTTCGAGATCTTTGAATATCGTCTCAGGAGTCAATGCCTCCACATCTTCTATCTCTATGGCTTCTGCCAATTTCTCGATAAATTCAGATATTTCCATAATAAGTATATATGATATTTGTTGATTTCAAAATCACTTGGTCTTCTGCTTTTTAGGAGGGAAGTCTTTGATATTGATCAAACTGCCAAGTTCTGTCAAGAATTCTTGGCTGAAACTATCCATTAGCCCTCCTTGTGAGGTAAATGTAAGTTCACCAAAATAGATTTTCCCATTAATATTATACAAATCTACCCGCACCTCAGGAAAACCAGCAGACAATTGCTCTGCAATATGAATCATCTTTTCTAAATTCTGAGGTTTGGGCAATAGTTTTCCCTGTGGGTAATCCGATGTAAAAACAGTATATTCAGGATGTGCATTCCAGTCGAGATCGTAGGTCAGTTTATATGCTTTACCTCCTTCGACATCCCTATCGTAATACACACATATATAGTGAGCCTTGCCATAAATACACCATATTTTATAATCTATAAGGCTTTCTGTGTCATCTGATTGTATCAGCAATTCCTCTGCAATGATACAGGGAACCATATCCTTATATTGTGGTTCTACGTGAAGAATACCGATGTCCTTACGCTTTAACCAATGATCCAGTGTAGATAAGATGTTCTTTCGTTGCTTTTCATCCATCTTATCCTTGTCACGGACTATCAGGTTGGTTCCTGTGCCATCTCCATTATTGGCTTTGAATATGAAAGATGAGGGCAGGGAAGCAAAGTCTATCTCATCTATATGATACCATACGCCATATAGCTTTGGCAGGATCTCTTTAAGACCTATACTCTCTACATATGATCTCACTTTATATTTATCCGCCAGCTCCGTCCATTTTGAAGTGTCAGAATACAATTTTGCCCATAAAATCTTCTCATTGAGGTCTTTGGGATTCTTTAAGTCGACACATCGACGGAACGTGAAAAAATACCTCAGTCGAATCAAGGTGACAGGAGAACATTTCCCCATCCACTTACAGATAAGAATAAGAGGATAGAAAAGAATTCTGCCTGACTTGCTTGTGGTCGGATGGAACATGACTGTTAAAGATTGATGCTTTTGAAAAAAGAAGGAGTCAGCAGCGCATTCATGTCATACTTCATCGCCATAGACTGAGCATTTTTCCCCCGTTCAACGATCATATGAGGATTTTTGATATAAAACTCCATCGCATCTGCCAAAGCTTCTACCTGATGTACTGGCACAATCGTGCCCGTCTTGCCATCCTCTACAATATCAGCATTGAGATTCCATTTTGTCGCTATGATGGGAAGACCAGCAATAAACCCATCAATTAATATTCCTGCAAAGCCCTCTCCTGGCAAGAAAGTGGGGAAAAGCATGACATCATAACCAGCCAATTCATCATAATTTTCTTTGACGCGTAAGTCGATGAAACCTTTATGATTAACATGAGGAAGGTCTTTCAATGAACCTTCAAAACTGGATTGATAGTCAGCATCAACTTTACCATAGAAATCTATGGTGTATTTATTTTCAAGCCCCCTTTTGTTGAGCAATTTCGCTGCTTCTATAATCTCATCACAGCCTTTTAATGGAGAAATTCTGGACAAGAAAACGAATTTGCAAACCTGGGCTTCTTTTCTTTCCCATTTTTTTACAGGGATATATTCTATCTTTTTAAAATTGGGAAGAGTCAGCACATTCTTGAAATCATATTGTTCCAAAATATTTTGCATACTTTTCCCTTCTACTATAATAAAACTGAGTTTCTTATATAATTTTGCAGGATATTTCTTATTTCGGATATGATTGGCAAAACTACCTCCTATCACCCAATAAATGATATTTTTGATAGGGAGAAACCTAAATAAGCGTAATATAGTATATGCGCCTGGAGGCGCGGTGGAGATGATAAAAGAAGAACGAAGATTTCTTAATACATAGAAAATAGACTTGACTATCTCTAATTTTGATTTTCTTAATTGGTTCGTATCAATAACCTTAAGAGACGGACAATAGGAGGACAAATGTTTAACGATGTAGAAATTTTTTACAACGTCACCCCCTACAAGTCCACGTCCTTTTGCCATTGGTCCGATAAAAACTATTTTGTTCTTTTTTGTTGCCATTAACTACAAGTGATTATTGTTCGATAAGATCAATATACTTCTTGATAAAGACATCTTTCGAAAAGAGAACCAAAGCCTTTTGACGATTCGACAGACTGATTTCTCTTTTCTCCTCATCAGTCATATTAACAAAATGGCTGATACTATCACAAATACTATTGATGTCAGTGGGATCAAAGAGAAGACCATTCTTTCCGTTTTCCACGATCACGCCATTGTCACAGACATTGCCACACAAGATAGGAAGGCCACAACTCATAGCCTCGCATATAACATTCGGAAAGCCCTCATAAATAGAAGGAAGGCACAAAGCCTCATATTTCCCGTAGGTATCTTTTATATTCTTGTCTACCTTCTTAAAGGCAAAGACATCTTCTACTTGCTCTTCTTTGATGGTCTTTACGCACAAGTCATGGTATTCTTTGTTCACGCTGCCATACCAGTCGACTTTGACCAAAATATTTTTTCGTTTTAATATCCCTAATGCCTTGATAAGATTGACAATGTTTTTTTGTGGCACTATTCTACCTACTCCTATTAAGGTATTAGTCCTAAATTCTGCCTTTTCTATATTTCGGGGCTTGAATGCTGTACAGTCCACATAATTGGTGATGGTGTGTGTCTTTTTTGACAAAAAGCCAGCATGCTGATTGATGAATGAAGACTGAGAATTTGAATTAGCAACAACTGCATCCGACAGCCTAAAACAGTTGAATTTGATCTTATCACGAAGGGTATAAGAGACACTTGTGTTTCGTTCAGACACTATCAGTTTGAATTTCACAAAAAGCCTGATCATGCATAATATCATGGATGAAGAATAGGAATATGAAATGACGCCATAAGGTTTCTCTCTAAGAATCGTCTTCAGCAAAAGGAAAAATCTTAACAGTTTATTTCTCACATTGCCTAAACACTCATACTCCAGTCCACGACCGATGACTTCATCTTTATAGAACAGCGCACTATAATAGGTGATGATCTTTGGTGAATAATCATTGTCTTTAAACAGCTGGGCAAGACCTATCAATTGTCTTTGAGCTCCACCTGACTCTAAGCTTTCAATGACACACAGTATTCTTTTTGAATCCATCTTCCCCTAAAAACCTAAGACCTAAGAACCTTCAATCCATGAAATAGAACAAAAGCGAAACATCATTTAATATATGGATATTTGGCTTTACATTGCTCTAAATGGATGAAATACATCATAAACAGATAATAGGTTGACTTGGATGCATATTCGACAGCGCCCCAGTCTGTAAGCAATTTACAGAATATGATTGTCACTACAATGACAGCATACTTATCTACAGACAAATATTTGTATTCTTTGACAAGGATATAAAGATATATGCCATAATAAGATATCAAGCCAATAACTCCACCGCAAGCTGCAATTTCCGCATAGTTACAATGTAGGTAACAATCGTGATTGGTTGCTTCGAGTGCAAGCAGTCGGCCATTTCCCATGCCTATGCCAAGAAGAGGTGTCAATTGTAACTGATGCCATCCCAACTCTCTGTAAACCTTTCTAAGATTCGTAGAATGAGATTCTCCTCCTGTAAAAGAGGCAATCAAGTCATTCATTCGGGTGGTTGCTCCATGAAAGACATCTGTTTGTGACAAAAGTACCAATACAAGGACGACCATAAAAGCGACAAATAAGATTCTCAGAATAGGCAGCAAGTTTTTTTTGATATTGTCAGTATTTTTAAAAATGATAAGGAACATATATCCCACCACAAGCATAATGATCGCTTTTCGACTTTGCGTAGATCCGATCAGAAAAACAAGTGGGATCATTAAGAAAAACCAATCTCGATATTTCTTAAAAAAATGGATATAATATAGATGTATGATGATTGTCATAGATGCAACCATACCAAGAGAGTTAACGTTGAGGAACTCGTTATAAAGTCGTGCACTACTGAACAATACTCTTGAGGGGCCATAGTGGACAATAGCATAAAAGGACACAATATATCCACTCCACATAATTGTCTTCAACAGTACATCTATGTCAGGGCGTTTATGGTAATAGGAATAAAGTACAGTCATGCAAATAAATATCTTAAACAATGTGTTTGCCTTTTCCATTGCAAAAAAATAGTTTCTTGCCCAAAAGATGGTCAAAAGACAAAATAAGGCAAACTGAAATACTGCTATATGGAATGCATGAATCTGCAATTTTAAACCTGTAAATACCAGTATGACACCTGCAATAAAAGCAAGATAATATGATCCATAAACATTACGACCTATAAAGAATAAAGTTGTATAAAATGTGAAGGTTAAAAACCAAATGATTTTATCCTTTGACGTTATGATATTGGTCGGCATATATTTTCTTTTTCAAATGATTATTATACTATTTGTTAGCAATTAATTGCTCCCATTTGTCAACAATTATTGGGGTAGAATATTTTTTAGCTTTTTCCACTGCATTTTGACTCATCTCGCATAGCGTGTCTGGATGGTCTATCAATGATTGAATTCTGTCAGCCATCTCCTTTTCAGAGAAAGGAGTAATCAAAAATCCATTTTTTTGATGATCAATAATATCATAGGTTGCTTCATAAGACTGATAAGCTACTGGAACGCAACCATAATTCATTCCTTCAACCAATGACATATTCCATGACTCAAAAAAACTTGTCACACAAACTATTTTAGCCATTTTATAATAATCTTGCACATTTCTTTTCTGACCTTCAAAAGAAATGCGGCTGACATGATTTTTTTCACAATATGCCTTTGTCTGGTTGAGAATGGGCCCTGTCCCCACGACGACAGCTCTCCAGTCTGGATTCGACCTCTCTAATCGTTGCCACACCCTGACAAATGAGATCAGATTTTTGGGATAATTCGACAAGCGACCCACATAAAGAATGATATTTTGCTTTTTCTCAAGCGTACAGTTGTCATCCCAATATGGATTGGGATTGGGAATTGCAAATAATTTTTCTTTTTCAACTTTTGGATAATATTTCAATGTCCTATCAATATATCCATTAGTCAATACGCAGTATTTATCCGAATATTGAAGTATATTTTTGAAAAGTTTTTTTTCTGATCTTACATAAAAGTTACCAAGAAGGCTTGGAACATATTTTGCCAATAATCTAATTAGCATAAATTTAGGTGAATGAGCACTAATATATTGATGGCTCACCTTGGTATGTTCTATTCCTTGGAAAGGCTGTAGATGATTGATCGTGATTTTCTGTATCTCCTGAGGCGTGTTTTTGAGCAAGAAACACGATTTTTGTATGTAACTTGAAGTGTTGATGATACAGTCGGGCTTGAAATGGTCTATTATCTTACCCCATTCAGAAAGACATTTTTCCAATGGCTTTTCTGTGGTATCAAGATAATAATGCTGGCATGGAAATTGAAAATCTACCGGTATTTTCCTTTTCTCATAATAGACGACTATTACTTCGTGGCCTCTTTTTTTCATTTCAGAGATGATGCAGTCAGTGACCTTCTGCATTCCACCGACATGTCTGATGATAGGTATGAAACTCAGGAATAAGATTCTCATGACTGCAACGAATGAAGAAACTCCAAAGAGGTGTGACGCAAAGATTCAAGTTTTTGCCCTACCTGCTTATAATCAATCTCTTTCTCCCAAATATGTGAGGCAAGCGCTTCCTCATAAGAGGAGAAGAACCTACTGGAGAGTCCCAATGCCTGAAGTAGCCCTGTGATACGGGTGGAACGACGGTCTGCTTTAGGGTAGACGACCATGAAAGGCCGCTGATATAGGACACTGAGTGCCACCCCATGAAAAGAGTGCGTGACCACAAACTGTGACTGTGCGATAGTGCGTATCCATGAAGAGATGGATGTGCGCCGCCAGGGTATTTTGCCCATCAACTTCGTTCTTTCGCTGGCACTTTTATAAGTGAGATTCATCTGACGTGCCACTTCCCTAGCCAACTGTCGAAGAGGGGCGATAGGGTATAACTCATAATAGGCTAAAGTGTCGCTGAGGGTGAGGTCGCCTGTAAGCTCATGGTAGTCGGCATGAAGCAGTGACGGGTCGAGCACCCAATGTACCTCTTGATGAAATAAAGTGCTCAAAGCATTGGCCCCTTCTTGCTCCCTACAACTGATAGCCTTGAATTTCGGCAACTGTGTCGCAGCAAGCGTTGTCAATTTTTCATTTCCCGTCCATACGTCAGAACCTAAACTGGAGGCGTAGGAGGCTCTTGCTATACGCTCATCGCCAAAGGGCAGGAAAAACGTTGCAGCCTTGTAACGGGTGATGTTAGGGTTCCACACCTGATCACTGCCCACCAGATAGAGATCGGCCTTGGGAGGGTCTTCCCTCAGTTCTGACAAAGAGCGATAATATTTGGTACGGGAGAAACGCTTCCAGGAATGCTCAAACATCCTTGCCTCCGGACTCAGCTGTGTGATGGCCGTTTGTAGTCTTTCCTTCAGTCCGGGATGACGTGAGGAATCATTCAGCCGATAATCAATCAGCGAGACCTCATGGCCCATCTCCCGTAAAGCTCTGATGGTGGCATATGTCTGAAGATACGCCCCAAAATTGTGCTCATGCCAAATGGTCAGGAGTGCTATTTTCATCTCAAAGCGCGGCGCAACCGATGAACAGTCTGGCGCAGCCAGCCATATCTGAAATATATTTTTGCCATCCTCATGAAAGGGGTGACAGGATAGTCTTTCCAAAAAGAGGCCCGTCGTGGGTTTGGACTCACAGGCTTGCGAAGGGCAGGCTGTGAGCATGCCTCAGCGGATGAAGGCAATAGGTGGAGAGAGGGCGCAATCTTTTCGAAGGCAGCAGCTCCACGTAGGGTGTTGACCATCAATAATGATACACCCTTTGGATGATAAAACGCGGCATGGCTTTTGCTGACGCCCCAGAAATCGCCAAGCGTGATGTCACCAGGACGGCGCATACTGGTATAGGGACATTGATGGCAACAGGGGCGTGTCACCAGACCAGAAAAATGGATGTCGTGCCACAATTGTGCATCGCCTTTGCCGGTCTGGCTGCTGCCGTCTGCAAACGACAGATGAAATTTGGTGTTACCCCATCCTTCGACTTTCCACCGCATATTAACGGATTTCAGCGTTTTTTTGCGTTGTGCAAACTGAAGGTAGTCATTATAGACCATCGGACTGGAAACACTCCTGCAAACGAGATCGCAAAGCAGAAGGTGCTCATTGTCCTTTCTTAAATAAGACCTGACAGCATCGGTCTGACAGGGTGTACCACTGAACAAGACCCACTGCCCTGCTCGCAAGCGGTCGCGAATATCATGATACATCCCAGCAGGCAAATGGCTTTGAACATATTTGGCACCATGCATGGCTTTCACACCATCCATAGTGGTAGCGCAGGTGTGAGTGACATGGAAATCGTTATCATAAACAGCGCCATAGACAGCACCTCCACGGCTGATCACCATCTCTGCCAAATGATAAAAGACGCCACCCGAGGTGCTTCTGCTGACCACTTCTGGCTGATTGCTGTATGCAGCATAGATGCGCTGAGTGAAGGTGGAAGCATCCTGATGAGTCGTCAAGGCTGGGCAAACAGTCTCGCAAAGGCTACATTCGACACACTTTTCCAGCTCCACCACCGGACGGACAAACCCCTCTTCATCATGAGAAGTGTGTATAGCGCCATGTGCACATATCTCCACACATGCTGTACAGCCATAACATTTCGAAGGGTCAAGCCGACTGATGCTCATCAAGCCTCCTCTCTTTTGTATTGGTAAATCTTATCCTGTCCAATAATTCGCTGCATGTTGCGGCTCAGGACTCTGATAGGAGATCCACCATGCACACAATAGGACTCATATTGCCCCCCTCTTGTGACAACACTTCTCAATCCAAATATACAATAAGGTGGCACCGTCACTGAATGCATGATGACACACTGGAGTCCAAACCAGCAATTGTCGCCTATATGGATAGGGCCATATGCTTTTTTAAACCTCTTCTTCTCCATATCATAGATAGGATGGAAATTGGTGTCCATGATGACACACTCATAACCAACCCTTGCATGCACCCCAAAGGTAACCCCTATAAAACTAATCAGTTTGATGGATGTGGTGGCCATGAAATCGTCACCAAAGACCACCTCTGAGTCCTTGCCCGTGACAATAAATGAATTGTTGCCAATGATGCATGAACCTTTGAAGATGATTTTGCCGCGATGGGTCCAGTGTATACCGTTGTTGGGATACATATGGCCGCCAAACATACCGAGACGAATCATACCCATACGAAGATGCGAGCACTGTATCTCCACCTTTCCTCCTAATTTGTGAAAATGGGGCTTCCTGATCCATATCGGCAGATGTATAGCCTGCTTGAACGGCAGATAATAGAAATTGAAAAACAACGTAGGAATCAAGAACTTCATCAGATAGAGCGTTTTCTTGATACCACGATTTATTTTTCGCCAGTTCATTTCAATTTGCTTTTGATTAAACCTACAAGGAATTCACGCTCTGCGGTAGTAAGCCCAACATAATAGATGCTCAGCAAAGAGCACACCTCGATGACCAGCACTTTCATTATCAATACCAGAATACTATCCGTCTCAACTAACATATTGAGCAATAAAGGCGCGATGGTGGCAAGGCCCCATGACAAGACACACATCAGAACGACATTTTTCAAATACTTCATCACCGGGAATTGCACCATCTCATGCAAGAAGTAAACTCTGAGCATAAGACTGATCATCGATATGAAAATAATGGTGCACACGGTGGACTCAGGAGGAAAGCCCAAATACAAAAGCACCCATGCCACTGGGAAATTCAAAAGTGTGCATGTACCCACCACCAACTGATATTTCCTGATTTTGCCTGTAGCCAACAATAGCGAAATCAGTGGAGTCGAAAAAGAGTTGACCAAAGTCTGGATCAAAATGAGTTGGCAGAAAAGACACGTATGTGCCGGCACTTTGACAAGCCACAGATTAAGAATAAAGCTTGTGTTGGCAATGATCGGTATGTTGAACAGCATGAGCATCAAAAAAGCCAATTTGGAACTGGTCATCGTCAGACGCTCATATTCGGCACGATTGCCCACAGCATAGCTTTTGGTGATCTGGGGGCGGACAGCAGTCATAAAAGTAGTAGAAAACTTTGTCACCGCTTTGTCCACCTGTAAGGCAAGGCCACGCGCTGCATTGACAGCCGGACCACAATAGACATTGAGCAACATGTTGATGCCCTGCCCTCTCATCACTCCCGACATGACACCGAAAAAATTCCATCCGGAAAAACCAAGCATCTCGCCGATGAGTTTCTTATCAGGCGCCCAAACGAAGTGGCTCTCAATGAAATGACGGCGACAATAGAATGCGTACATGAGCAGGACGGTTATCGCTATGATAAGATGCATAGTGGAGTAGACTATCAGACGGTCACTGGTGGAATATTTGACCACCATAGCCGTAACAAGCCCGGCAAGCCCCTCGAAAATACCGAGATAGGCATATGTGGACATTTTCTCATGTGCCACAATGCATGCATCGTAAGGAGTGCGAAACAGGCTCAGGATAAAATTGATCATCGAGATTTGAAGCACCACATTAGCTGCCTGCAGACGTTCGGGTGGTATGGTCATCTTGTTGTTGACAAACCAGACGAAGAAAATCTCGCACACGACAAAAAGCAAGACGCTCAATCCAGACTGTATGAAAAAAGCATTGGAAAAGACTCTTTGGGTGCGCTCACGGTCTCCTTGCCCTAATGAGAACGTAATAAAACGGCTGATACCACCGGACATGGAATTAGACACCATGTGAAACATGGACACAAAGCCAGCCACGGCGTTGTGGACACCATAGTCCACCACCCCCAACGAGTATAGAATTACCCTTGACGTATAAAGGGTAATCATCATCAAGAATAGCATGCGCAGGTATAAGAATACCGTGTTCTTGGCTATTCTTTTATGATTGTCAGAGAAATCAGCCATTCGTCAAACGCTCTATATACACGCTCTGGCTTTGGTTTTTGCTTTCGTACGTTCTTGTTTTGGAAATTTTAGAAATTAGCAAAATATAAATAGTTGATAATCAGCTAAATAAATAGAAGATGGGAATTTGTGTGGTCTCGTCTAAAAAAAGCATATTTCCCCCACCCTGCTTCTCAAGAGGAAAAGCAGGTAACACTTGGAAAAAGTGAGACCATAGACCACTTCAGAGAATTTGATACGCACATAAAAATTAGCATACACGGGCGTATGTTTCTTATTTTAAGCCACATGCATGTAGACTAAATTGCCCTACAACTTCTCGCAGTTTTTGGAATCATCAACTATTTATTTGCTTTCAAGTTGCAAAGGTATATAAAATTATTGAATTGATATAAGAAATCCCAAAAAAAATTTCGCAAGGAATATGATTTGGGATTTCGCGTATCTGGTAACAGTATGTTTTCTATCTCTTGACATCAATGACCTGCCCGCTATATCGGGAAACAAGTGTGTTGACCGTGGCGATAGCCACATACTTGGGGTCAAGCAATGTGTCGGCAGGCTCGTTGCCAAAGCTGCGGGTGCGCATGGGTGTGTGCGTGCGCTCAGGATTGATGCAGTTGACGCGGATATTAAAGCCGAACCATTCTTCACTGAGCGCCTGCACAAGATTGACGATGGCTGCTTTGGTGGAAGAATAGATGCTGTAGAGCATGCGTCCGCGCGTATAGCTGCTGCTGGTGTAGAAGATGAGCGAGCCTTGAGACTCACGAAGATACTCAAACGACTCTTTAGCCACATTGACCGCACCGATATAATTGACATTAACACTTGAGAGAATATCTTCATGGCTCATCGATGAGAGAGGTTGCTTGACCAACACTCCGGGTGTGCATACGATGTAATCAATATGTCCGTTGCGCTCTCTCACTTCCTGGAGCACCCTACGCACATCCTCTATACGGGTGACGTCGACTCCGTTTTGAGAACGGCTATAAGAATAGACCACAGCCCCCAGGTCACGACCCAACTTGACCGTCTCTTCACCAATACCCATACTGCCACCAAAGACCACCATCACTTTGTTGGGCATACTGTGTTTGGCTGCTTCAAGCAACTGTTTCGACCCTGTCACGCTACGCAACTGGTATAGTTTGTCAAGCAAGAAGAGGTCTTCCATATAGGTGACCTTCATGTTGAACACCTCGCCCTCCACGACATAAATGGGCACTTCTGGCAGGTACTTGTGTACTACGCCACAGTCATCGGTGGTGACGAAATCAGGATCCTGAAGAGCCAGTTCATATGCCCTGCGGATGACCCCTCTTTTGAAACACTGGGGAGTCTGTCCGTTGCGGAGCTCACGGCGAGGCGGTATCTGACAAATGGTGTCATCGTCATCTACCTGTATGATGGTGTCTGTGGTTTTGATGGCAACATCGACGGCCTGATAGGTCTCCAAGGCCTTGATGCAATCATTGATGACACGGTCGTTGACCAATGGGCGCACGGCATCGTGAAGCAGCAGATTGTCATCATCATTGTCGTAAGCTGCAATAGCTGAAAGGCTGGAGTGGTAACGTTCCTTACCCCCCGCCAATATCTTTTTCACCTTTTTATACTGGTTGTTGACAACGATTTGCTCCACATCAGTGATGTATTCTTCCTTGCTGACAATGGCTATCTCGTCGATCAGCTCATTATTCTCAAACACATCAATGGTATGCTCGATTATCTTCTTGCCTGCAACCTTGAGAAACTGCTTAGGCAGTTCGCCACCTAATCTGCTGCCGCTACCACCAGCTAATATGACTGCTATATTCATGGAGTCGATTTTTATTGATTTTTGCCACCTTTCATCGTATTTAGAGTGCAAAAATAACAAAAATAATCCATATCACAAATATTCATCCCTTAAAAACCATGCTGGCTTCCTCATCTGCCTTTCGCATTTCGGCTGTCGCTGATGAATTTGCATGTGGTAGTATGACCGTTGGTGTCTGTCACCCTGGCCACATGGCAGCCAGCACCCACCTGGTCCACAATCAGTTCGACATAGCCGTCATGCGCCATACCAGACACATGGCCGACAGACTGTCCCGACAGGTTGAAAAGCTCGGCACTTACCATCCCTGACACACAACCGCGCACCACCAGACGATCTAACACATATCTGACCGTCAAGACTTGATCATTCTGAGCCAATGTTTCCCTGATGCCTGTGGCGTGAGGCTGATACACATCAACGAGATAGCTGCTCTTAATATTGGGCATACGGATGCTGGGTACATTCATCACATAGACATCGTTGGTGCCATCAGGATACCGGCCCACGGTCTGGTCGGCTTGATGCTCTGCATAGGTCAGCACGTCACTCCACGAGTCATCTGCAGCTGAAAGCATGATGTCACCGCCCTCGTCAGCCAGTTTGAAAGAAGTGTGCAGCTGTCCTGCGGGAGTCAGTTTGTCACACCAAACGACCAATCGACCATGAGGCGGGATAATGGTCTCAGCGGAGCTTTCCTCCTTACTTATTTGGTATTTATGAGGCTTGTTGAGGTTGTCAGTCAGATACATACCCTCCACGTCGATAGGCTGATTGGTGGTATTGTAAAGTTCTATCCAGTCATTACGTTTCCAATATTCATTCACATAAATGCCGTTGGCAGCGCTCACTTCGTTGACACGCACAGGTGTAATATCCTGGGCGAGACGGACCTCTTCTGTCATGGGAGTGAAACAGGCTGTGAGTGACACCGATCCAGAGGGCAAATCGATGATGGGTGAGGTGCTAAAATAAGCACTGCCTGCCGCAGCATACTCATCGCGCCACCCCACAAAAGTGTAGCCAGCAGGAGCCTTGGCTTCCAACTGGACAGGAGCAAACAGACGACCCTTGAACACGGAATAGGGCACCTCAAGGCCATTGACATACAGACATGCGCCCTCTGTGTCTGCAGCTAGTTGCACACTCTGTTTCTTGACGTTAGACAACTTCATGTCTTTGAAATGCTGCATACAGGAGATCATCGACTCATTGAGCGTCTTCAGTTTGTTTTTGATTAAGTCGGCAGAGCCGTCAGGGCTACGCCATCCCTCCAGTTGCATCATCGGGCGTACGAAGTCGGCCAGCTCATTGACAATAGCGGTGGCCCGATCTTTCTCAAACACGCTGCCTCCTATCAGGCAATAGGTGTCGATGAATTGTTTACGGAACTCATCGTTTCTGAGCATGTTGAGGAAGAAAGTGACCAATTTGATCTCCTCATACCGCTCTTCATTGGTATCGAAGATCAGATTGAAGGTGTGCCATTGGTCATTGGCAAATGCGGCGAACGGGTCGCTGTTTTTGAAGGCAAAGTCCAAGTCGAACGTTACAAAGCGGTAACACCCATCCTGCTGACTACGATAGCCTTTTATATTATTGTGTGGCCAGTCGGAAGAACCTAAGAATAGTTCCACTGCCATATAATTAATGTATTCATCAATATCGAGAATCTGCTTCAGCTCTTCGTAAGCACCAGCTTCTGTGATATGTGCTCCCAGTTCATAGATGCGGTCCAGCACAGCACTGGAGCCCACCATGAAAACCACATTGGAGTCGGCGCTCATCTCAAACATATCAATCATCTCGTCATCATATCCGAAATTGGCCTCCACATACTTCTTGTTGTTGGGTTCACGCATGTTAAGCACTCCACGGCACTCACCATTCACATATTCTATGATGGGGACGTACGACTGCACATCGAGATTGATGCCCGACCGCTGGATGATACTTTGAAGCGCCGGGTCCAAAAAGCGGCTGCCGCCATTCTCCCACACATCGTTGCCACCGTTGCGCAAGAGCAGCACCTTGTTTCTGAGATAGGGTTTCTGTGGGAAGAATACATAGTCGAGACGGTTCTGACCATCAAACTCCTTGCCCGCCTTCAGTTTGAAAGAGCGGGGGTTGGCAGCTCGTGTCCATCCTCCAGAGACAGAGATCTGCACGTCCTGGTTGTAGGCCATCACTCCCTCAGGGGTGATAAAAGAGAAATTGACTGGCCGTTCCCAGTCCATATTGTAGTTGCATTTCACGCTTTGCCCGTTGCCAGTACGCCCATTGGTGCCCTGGGTGTCAATGCCCCACTGATTGTCAGTGAAATACTTTTGATTGCCTACGATAGACACCACGGGGATCGTATAGTGGTTGTTGGTCTTGATGTAAGAACGGGTGACAGGCATGCTCGGCAACCACCCCTCCTGAAACAGACGGAAACGGTAGTTGGTAGTGGCGTTCACCGTGAAATGGCCGTCGGCACTCACCTTCGAGGCCTCCACCTGTCCGCCATTGAAGGCCTCCCATGAGATGTCGTCAAAATAATAGTTGTTTGAGACTCCACGCAACTCATTGAGATTGAAGGCAATGGTCTGCAAACCATTAATACCGGCCTGTTGGAAATTGACCTCCCCCTCATAGGTGATCTCCTGCCACTCGGTAGACACATTATAGCCACCGTCGAGCATCTGCCAGTGAATATAACTACCTGGGGTGGTGTGCGACTGCACTGAGATATGTGCTGCCCTGTCGGCGCGCACCTTCATGGAGAAGCGAAACCGGTCGCCGGCATGCCACACATGATCGGGGGTATACACAAAAAACTGTGTGTCCCAGTCTTCTGCGGGACGTGACACCGAATGCACTTTCACACCACGTGTGCCATTGTAGCCCACACCAGCAAGAATCTTGGTGTTGTACTCACCACCCTCATCACCATCTTTGCCTACGAGGCAGGTCACGTCATCACCCTCACAATCACCGTTGACAACAAAATCTGTCCATTCATTCTGCACACCGGGCGATTTTGGTTTCTCTGGCACACTACCGTCGGTGGTGTACACCAAGGTGGCGCCTTCAGGGATGGCGACATCGACCGTCATCATACTTGTAAAAATCCGACTGTCTTGACTCACCACAGGAGGTGACAAACGCTGTTCGTAGAAAGTGGATGTGGCATTGCTCTCGCCAGGTGTGGCATCGGCTGTCCAGCCCCATTCCTCGCCGCCATCGGTCTTACGTGCATAGGAAGTATGGCTCATAGCCTCGGGATAATCCTGACTAGTGATCAGTTGACCTTCAGCGTCACTCAGATAGACTGTGCCACCATCACAATTGAGTTTAAAGGGAGCCTGAGTGGTCTTGATATTGTTCGACCCCAGCCACACCACTTTGAATCCTTTTGCAGGGATGGAGCCCATGTCTTTTGGCATATGCCAGCGTGTCAGGCAAGCAGGGTCATCACTCAAGTACATGCCCGCAAGGTTGATGGGCTGTTCGGTGGGATTATACAATTCAATCCAACTGTCAAAGTTGGTGGCGGGACTCATGTTGGTTCCTATATTGGAAGCCATCAGTTCGTTGATGACAATCACTGCTCCTATTAATGTCTCAGCTATCATAAAAATGGGAAATTGATAGATTTACCTTACGTTGCCTCATTTCAGCTTGCAAAGTTACGCAGAAGGGTGTAATAATACAATTAATAATGTATCATAAATTGTAGAAAATGTATCAATTTTGGAGATACTCAATTTTGAAGTTTCGCATTCGCTCAAGTTTTTGGAGTTTAGGAGTTCAGGAGTTTAGGAGTTACAGGAGTTCAGACAATAGCCTATAAACACCTTGATAGACACAATGTATGGTAATATGAAAAGCCTGATACTTAACAATATGTACCATAGATGACACGTCTGTTGCTAAAAACGGTACAATTGTTTGAAAGAACAAAAAAGAAAGAAATCACGCAACTCGCTATCATTGAATAACCTAAATCAAATAATCATCAAAAAACAAAAAAATCTAAGGCAAAGATAAATGTTATCCGTCCTTTTTTCGTACCTTTGCACTCTCGTAAAAATATGTAGACATGGCAGAGAATAAAAAAATCAGAAAAGCACTGATCTCAGTGTATCATAAAGATGGACTTGACAGCATTTTGGCAAAACTCCATGAAGAAGGTGTGCAATTTTTGTCTACCGGAGGCACTCAGCAGTTTATAGAGTCGCTGGGCTATCCATGCCAGAAAGTAGAGAGCGTCACCACCTATCCTTCCATTCTGGGAGGTCGCGTGAAGACCCTGCACCCCAAAGTGTTTGGAGGTATATTGGCACGGCGCGACAACGAGGGCGACCTGAGCCAGATGAAAGAATATGACATACCAGAAATAGACCTTGTGGTGGTCGACCTCTATCCTTTTGAGGACACCGTGGCAAACGGAGCCACTGAAGAGGAAATCATTGAGAAAATAGACATAGGCGGCATTTCCCTTATCCGGGCCGCAGCTAAGAACTTCAACGATGTGGTCATCGTGCCCAGCAAGGCAGAGTATGGCCTGCTCCTGAATATCCTTCAGGAAAAAGGCGCAGAGACCACCCGTCAGGAACGGAAAATGTTTGCTGAGAGAGCTTTCGGTGTGAGCAGTCACTATGACACTGCTATACACGCATGGTTCGCAAGTAAATAATTTAACAAAAGTCGAAATGGGATTTTTTTCTTTTACACAAGAAATAGCAATGGACCTTGGCACCGCCAATACGATCATCATCAGTGATGACAAGATTGTGGTGGATGAGCCGTCGGTGGTAGCGCTTGACAAGCGTACCAACAGGATGATAGCCGTCGGTGAGAAAGCCAAGTTGATGTTTGAGAAGACTCATGACAACATACAAACCATCAGACCGCTGCGTGACGGTGTGATAGCCGACTTCTCTGCATGCGAGCAGATGATGAGAGGACTCATCAAAATGGTGCATACCGGAAGCCGACTCTTCTCACCCTCTCTGCGAATGGTCATCGGTGTGCCTTCTGGTTCAACAGAGGTAGAGCTCAGAGCCGTGCGCGACTCAGCAGAGCATGCCGACGGGCGCGATGTCTATCTCGTATTTGAGCCGATGGCCGCTGCCATCGGCATCGGAATCGATGTGGAAGCCCCAGAGGGCAATATGATTGTAGACATCGGTGGCGGCACCACAGAGATTGCAGTGATCTCTTTGGGAGGCATCGTGTCCAACAACTCCATCCGTGTGGCCGGTGATGACCTCACAGCCGACATACAGGACTATATGAGCCGTCAGCATAACCTCAGGGTAGGTGAGCGTATGGCGGAGCGTATCAAAATACACGTAGGCTCAGCCCTGACCGACCTTGGTGACGAGGCACCAGAAGACTATATCGTGCATGGTCCTAACCGCATCACAGCCCTCCCCATGGAGGTGCCCGTATGCTATCAGGAGATCGCACACTGTCTTGACAAGACCGTGGCAAAGATAGAGAATGCGGTACTCGCTGCCCTTGAGAAGACCCCACCTGAGCTTTACGCCGATATCGTGCACAATGGTATCTACCTCACAGGCGGCGGCGCCCTTCTCAGAGGTCTCGACAAGCGTCTCCACGAAAAGATACAGATACCATTCCACATTGCGGAAGACCCTCTGCATAGTGTGGCAAAAGGAGCTGGAGTAGCTCTGAAAAATGTAGACAGGTACTCGTTCCTGATGAGATAATTCACTCGCTTATGCGCAATCTCTTAGAGTTCCTCAAAAAATACAATTATTGGTTCGTCTTCGTATTGCTTGAGGTAGTCTGTGCCGTGCTCATGATACAATTTAACAGCTATCATGGGAGTGTGTGGTTCACCTCGGCCAACTATATCTCAGGACTCACTTACGAAGCCGACTCAAAATTCAACGCATACCTCCATCAAGGGGCTGTCAACCAGGAACTCACAGAGCGCAACCTGACACTAGAGAGAGAAGTGGCCATGCTCAGGGCGCAACTCATCGACGAGAAGATGAAGTATGACTCTACCTGGGTGGACAGCGTGCCAACCAATGTACTGGCCAACTTCAAACTCATCAGGGCTAAAGTGGTGAGTAACTCACTCGACAAGACCGACAACTTCATCACCATCGACAGAGGTTTCTACGATGGTGTTCATGCGGATATGGCGGTGGCATGCGGTACAGGTGTAGTGGGTGTCGTATATATGGCTTCAGGGCATTATGCCGTCGTGATACCTGTGCTCAGTTCGAAGTCAAACATCAGCTGTGCCATCCAAAACAAAGGCTATTTCGGCTACCTCCACTGGAATGGGGGGCGCTCCGATATCGCCTACGTAGACGACATTCCTCGACACGCCGACTTTGAAAACGGCGACACCATCGTCACCAGTGGATATTCCTCCATGTTTCCACAAGGCATCATGGTAGGTAAGATACTCAACAAACTCGACTCCGAGGACGGTCTCTCATACCGGCTCGAAATCAAGCTCTCTACAGACTTTGGCAAACTGCGGGATGTCTGTGTCATCGACGACAAGGAAGTGAAGAAGAGGCTCGACCTGCTCAGACAGGCCGCAGACTCCATCAAACCACTGCGGAATAAATAGAATATGAATTTCGATTTCATAAGACTGCCTGTCACTTTCGTGGTGCTGTGTGCGTTGCAGGTGTTCATCCTCAACCATATACAGCTCTTCGGGTGTGCCATGCCTCTATTCTACGTATGGTTTGTGGTGACCATGAAAAAAGGAACCCCCAAATGGGCTATGATGTGCTGGGCCTTTGCCATGGGGATGACACTCGATATCTTCACCAATACGCCTGGCGTAGCTGCTGCTGCCATGACAGCCATCGCGATGGCACAGCCCTATCTGCTCGACCTCTTCATGACACGTGAGAGCGATGAGCAAATCACGCCATCTTACGCCACGATTGGCAAAAAGCCTTTTGCCAATTTCACCATCGTGATGGTCACGTCGTATTGTGTGATTTATTATACACTCGAGATGTTCAGTTTTATGAACGGACTCAAATGGTTGGAATGTGTTGTCGGCAGCGCACTGCTGACTATCGCCTTGATATTGGCTTTTGATAGATTGAGAAATAAGGGTTAATAGATTTTGTAATCATGAAAGATTACGAACTTGACAAGCGGCAGTATGTAATCGGAGGGGTGGCTATCGCTGTGGTGGTCATCTATATCATACGTCTGTTCACACTTCAGATTATGAGCGACGATTATAAGAAAAACGCCGACAGCAACGCTTTTCTGAAAAAGGTGGAATTCCCCTCACGGGGTATTATCTCAGATAGAAACGGCAAAAACCTTGTCTACAACCAACCTTCCTACGACATCATGGTCATCGTCAATGAGCAGCGCTCAAGGCTTGACACCATGGAGTTTTGCAAGGCCCTCAACATCACCAAGGACTATTTTATCAGACGTATGAAAGATATCCAGGACAGGTCCAAGAACCCTGGATACTCCAGTTTCACCCAACAACTCTTCATGTCTCAGCTCTCTGACCAAGAGTTCAGCGTTTTTCAGGAGAAAGCCTACAAATTTCCAGGATTTTACATCCAGCGCCGCAGCATCCGACAATATGAATATCCCAGCGCCGCACTGCTCTTAGGCGACGTGGCGGAAGTGTCGCCCGACGATATCGCCGAAGATGATTATTACCAGCCGGGCGACTATATCGGCAAGATAGGCATCGAGCGTTCGTATGAGAAACAGCTCAGAGGCGTGAAAGGTGTACAGATCCTGCTTCGCGACGCACGTGGACGCATCCAGGGCAATTACCGCAATGGAGAGTTCAACACCAAGCCTGTGCCTGGGAAGGACATCCAACTGGGTATCGACATTGATCTGCAGCGCCTTGGAGAGAGGCTCATGGAGGGGAAGCTGGGCAGCATTGTGGCCATTGAGCCTGCCACCGGCGAGGTGCTTTGTCTGGTGTCATCGCCCTCTTACGACCCACGCATGATGATCGGCCGACAGAGAGGTAAGAACCACCTTGCCCTGGCACGTGACCCTCTGAAGCCTCTGCTCAACAGAGCCATCATGGGTACCTACCCCCCGGGCTCCACCTTCAAGACAGGACAAGGCCTCACCTTCCTGACCGAGGGCATCATCGACTCCACCACAAAATATCCTTGCTACCGCGGGTTTGTCACCAGAGGTATGCGAGTAGGGTGCCACTCACATGGCTCCCCATTGCCCATCGTCCCAGCCACTGCTACTTCGTGCAATGCTTTCTTCTGCTGGGGACTCTTCAACATGTTGAACAACAAGAAATATGGCACCCTTCAAAACGCCATGGACACATGGCGCGACTACATGGTCAGCATGGGATTTGGCTACAAATTAGGCATCGACCTGCCTGGAGAGAAACGTGGGATGATACCCAATGCCACCTATTACGACAAGGCTTTCAAAAGCAACTGGAACGCACTCGGTGTTATCAGCATTGCCATTGGCCAAGGTGAGGTGACACTCACACCGCTACAGATAGCCAATCTGGGTGCCACCATCGCCAATCGCGGTTACTACATCACCCCACATGTGGTCAAGGAGATAGAAGATGGAGCCATCGACACACTTTACACAAAGAAAAAATACACAAAGGCCAGCCGCGAGGCATACGAACTAATCGTCAAGGGCATGCGCAGAGCTGTGCTCGGTGGTACCTGTAAAGCTGCCAACCGCCGCGACTTCACGGTGTGTGGCAAGACGGGAACGGCACAAAACCGTGGTCGTGACCACTCTGTGTTCATGGGTTTTGCACCGATGGAGCAGCCTCAGATCGCCATTGCCGTCTATGTGGAGAACGGTGGTTTCGGAGCCACTTTCGGCGTACCAATAGGTTCGCTGATGATGGAACAGTATATTAAAGGGAAACTCTCCGAAAGTTCGGAGAGGCAGGCATCACGTATACAAAGTCAGCATCTGAAGTATGGCACAAAAGACAGATAGACAACAAGGAGTGCTCCAGTCTCTCGACTGGTGGACCATCGCCATCTACATGGCGCTGCTCGTCTTTGGCTGGATGAGCGTATGCGGAGCCAGCTACTCCTTCAGCGACCCCGACATACTGAGCCTTTCCACCCGTTCGGGCATGCAGATTGTGTGGATCGGCACGTCGGTTTGTCTTGGTTTTGTACTCATCATGCTCGACGACCGCTATTACGACACCTTCGCATACGTGGTCTATGTTGTGCTACTGGTGCTTCTTTTTGCCACTATTTTCAATCCGCATCAGATCAAAGGCTCCAGATCATGGCTCGTGCTCGGGCCACTTAGAGTCCAGCCGGCCGAGTTTGCCAAGTTTGCTACATCTCTGGCCATCGCCAAGTTCATGAGTACATACGGATACAACATCCACCGCATGAAGGATTTCTTCGCCTCCTGTGCCATCGTCCTGGTTCCTATGATGTTTATCGTGCTCCAGAAAGAGACGGGTTCGGCCTTGGTCTACCTCTCCTTCTTCCTCATGTTTTATCGGGAAGGCATGCCTGGCAGCATCTTGTTCACAGGTGTGGCCATGGTGGTGTATTTTGTTGTGGGCATCCGCTATGAGCAGATTTTACTTTGGGACACCCCCACCTCGCTTGGAAAGTTTGTCGTCCTCCTGCTGATACAACTCTTCTCGGCAGGCATGGTCTACCTTTACTGTGACGACAAACGAAAGGCAATGAATATCTCTGGCCTGACAATAGGCATCACATTGGCGTTCCTGCTCTTCTCGGAGTATGTGATACCTTTTGATATCGTGTGGGTGCAACTGCTGCTCTGTGCTGTGCTCATTGGTTTCTTCATGTATCAAGGTCTGAGCATGCGCATCGGCAACTATCTTTATATCGCACTCTTCACCCTTGGCAGCATTTTCTTCTTCTACTCCGCCAGTATCGTGCTCAACAATGTGATGCAAGAACATCAGCGCACCCGTATCAATGTGTTGCTTGGCCTGGAGGACGACCTGGCCGGTGCTGGCTACAACGTGCACCAAAGCGAGATAGCCATAGGCTCTGGCGGTCTGCGTGGGAAAGGTTTTCTCAATGGCACACAGACCAAACTGAAATTCGTGCCGGAGCAAGATACCGACTTTATCTTTTGCACGGTAGGCGAAGAAGAGGGATTCTTAGGGTCGGCAGGAGTGCTGATACTCTTTTTGGCACTGATATTACGGCTCATCGTCCTGTCCGAACGACAACCGTTTAAGTTCGGAAGGGTATATGGCTATTGTGTGGTGAGTATCTTTCTCTTCCATGTGTTTATCAATGTAGGCATGGTGCTGGGACTGACGCCTGTCATAGGCATCCCCCTACCCTTCTTCAGTTATGGGGGTAGTTCGCTATGGGGTTTCACCATCCTTTTGTTTATCTTCCTGCGCATCGACGCCAGCCGCAACCTTATCAGGACTTAGTGTGGCCTGTAGATCTTCACGCCTACGTCAGAGATGCCCTTGATGCGTCTGCGACTCATGTTGTGACGGATGGTCATATAGAGCGAGTCACCCTTTTCCAACCGTAAGCTTTTGAAAGGTATCTCATATTGGTGCAGGTTGACACCAGAGCCTGCCATCATACCCTCATCGTCGTAAATGTCTACGCTGAGGGTGTCGCTCTTGAAAACACTTTTACGCACTTTGGTGGTAGAGACGATATTCTGGCTGACAATGAGCTGAAGACTTTTAAAAGGGTAGGTGTGATCGGCCCTGACACCTATAATCTCTGTATGGTATCCATCTTCTTGAGCACTCTGAATGTGAAAATCGACGAAATCGTTCCTTTCCCACCCATCGATGTTTACAGCACGATATTCATAGAAGCCGATGTTTTGAAAACATGACACAAAAGCAGCCGTCGCAAGTATTGCGACGGCAATCATACCTTTCTTTCGTCTAAAAGTCAAACCGTGTCTCCACATCATTGAAAAAACTTTCATTGGTTTTCCGGTTGCGTGCTTTTCTCCTTGCGCTTCTGATTACCTCCCCGCTTGCCTTTCCCTTTCTGTGCAGGTTGTGCAGAAGCGGCAGGAGCGGCAGGAGCAGCAGGAGCAGCTTTAGCTTTAGGTGCTGCCGACTGAGGTGAGTTTTGTTTTTTCTTTTTCTTTTTGGCCTTGTCAAATCGTGTGATGCTCTCTCCTGCGAGCAAGTCGACAGGTTTGTCAGAAGACTTCTTTTGACCATCCTCCAGCAGCGAGAGAGGTTTCTCACCTTGCTTGTTCATCTCAATGATGGCTTTGGCCCGCTCGGCTGTGATTGTTTCCAAATTGGCAGGAACACCTTTCTCTGTCGAGTAGGTGATAAGACCTGCGAGGATATCACTCTTGAACAAGAAATAGTCACCGTCCTTAGTCTGAAGCACCACGTCTTTGCCTGGCAGTTTACGGCCGGCCTCGATGTAGTTGTCCACCTCATAATTGAGACAACACTTCAGTTTGGCGCACATGCCAGCCAGTTTCTGCGGATTGACTGAGATATCCTGATAGCGTGCGGCATTAGTGCTTACACTGATGAAATTCTTCATCCATGTAGCGCAACAGAGCTCACGACCACAGGGACCAGTGCCACCGATGCGGCCAGCTTCCTGTCTGGCACCTATTTGCTTCATCTCTATTCTCACATGAAAGGTTTCTGCTAGCACTTTGATGAGCTGGCGGAAGTCCACACGCTCGTCAGCGATGTAATAGAAGATGGCCTTGTTGCCATCACCCTGATATTCCACGTCACCGATTTTCATGTCCAGCCCCAAGTCTTTGGCGATCTGCCGGCTCTGGATCATCGTGGCATGTTCACGACTTTTTGCTTCCTCATACTTCTCCATATCCACCGGTTTGGCAAGACGATAGATTCGCTTGATGTCCTCGGTCGATTTCAAGTTGGCTTTTTTGATTTGCAGTTTCACCAGTTCACCCGTCAGTGTCACCACGCCGATATCATGACCTGGGCTTGCTTCCACGGCCACGATGTCACCTTTGCGCAGTTCTATCTGATTGACATTATGATAGTAGCCTTTTCGTGTGTTTTTAAACTGCACCTCCACCAAGTCTGTTCGCTGGGTGTTGCCTGGCACGTCAGCGAGCCAGTCGTATGTGTTGAGTTGCTTGTCCTGCCGCCCCACACCTTTACGGCACAGTCCGCGGTCGGAACAAGAGCTGATTTTGAATTTCATGTCTTTATAGTCCATAAGGAAAGATATATAGTGTGTAGTGATTCTTTATGATGGTCAAGCCCGTTTGCGGATGAGTCTCGTCAGTTGCAGGGCCAGGTCAAAGAAGACCATTTTGCTGTTGGCATTCTGTCCGATGTCTCTGATGCACTCATCCATCAGTTCCGACAGGATGATGACATTGTCTTCATTGATGAATGGAGCCTGCTTTTTAATGAAATTTTCTTCCTCAAGCGTCAAGTAGCTGAGCTCGGCCTGATGGAAGTTGTACATGAACCCCTCACGTATCATCCGGTGGAAATAGCGCAGCATACGTCGCTGCTTCTCTCGTCCCTGTTTGGTGCAGTCCTCGCTCCAGTCACGCATTCCTGCGATGTCACGAGCCACGGCCATACGGTTGATACGGATATAGAGGTTGAGAAACTCGTGGCTCTCGTTGTCCGCATCAAGTATTTGAAGTGCTTTGGTCCAGCTGCCCTCAGCCACGCGGGCGATACGTTGTGCCGCGTCGGCATCGATGCCGCGTCGGTTGATAAGTGCCTCTTGGATATCGGCAGTGTTGATGCCACGTATGTCGAAACGCTGCGTACGACTGCGGATCGTCTCCAGCAACTGTCCTGGCTCCTCGCTCACCAAGAGGAACACCGTCTGTGCAGGAGGCTCCTCTATCAGTTTGAGCAGTTTGTTGGCACACTGCTCGTTCATTCGTTCAGGAAGCCATATCAGTGAGATTTTAAAGCCACCCTGACTAGACTTCAGACTGAGTTTGCGCGAGATTTCGTCACTTTCCTTGACTGTGATGATGGCCTGTTGGTTGGCAGCATTCATCAGTTGCAACCATTGATCGATGGTGAAATAGGGTCCTTCTGACAACTGCTCATGCCACTCGCGGCTGAAGTCGTCACTGACCGGCTTATAGTCTGCGGAAGAATCAGACGCCTTGATGACCGGGAAAGTGAAGTGCAGGTCGGGGTGAGCCCATTTGCGCACCATTGCACACTGTGGACAACTCCCACAGCTGTCTCCATCATGACGACGCTGGCAAAGCAGATAAGAGGCAAAGGCAAGGGCAAGAGCCAACTTGCCGCTACCACTGGGGCCGCAGAACATCAGGGCATGAGGCACTCTGTCTTCTTCTACAAGTGCTCTAAGCCGTAACTTTGCGTCTTCCTGTCCTATTACTTCGTCAAAGGTCATGGTCGCTGTTCGGAGTTTGGTGTTTGGTGTTCGCTTTTTATGGAGTTTTATAGAGGGTCTCTCATGAGTCTGGCGGCCACTTCTCTCACTGACTCTACGGCCGAGACGGTGTAGAAGTGGATATTGTGCACACCGTGCTGATAAAGGTCACGGCATTGTGCGGTAGACCATTCGATACCCAACTGGCGCGCATCCTCATCGGTCTTGCATTTCAGCACTTCCGATGCCAGCGCCTCGGGAATGTCGCAATGGAATGTCTTGGGCACCATCGTGAGCTGCGAGAGTTTGGCAAATGGCTTAATGCCAGGGATAATGGGGATGGTAATACCCATCTTGCGTGCCTTCTCCACAAACGCATAATACTTCTCGTTGTCGTAAAACAACTGCGTCACGGCATATTGGGCACCAAGGTCTTGTTTCTCTTTCAGGTGCAACATATCTTGCTCCATGTTGGGTGCCTCTTCATGCTTTTCTGGATAACATGCCACACCAAAATGGAAAGGAGGCCCAGGATTCTTGATAGGGGTGCCATCTGCAAAAAATCCGTCATTAAAGCGAGTCACCTGACGTATCAAATCGGTAGTATGGAGATGGCCTCCAGGTGTCGGGGTGAATGTCTTGTCGTCTTTGGCTTTGTCGCCTCGCAGCAGCAACAGATTGGTGATGCCAAGAAACTGCAGATCAAGCAGTTCGTACTCGATGTTTTCGATAGTGGTGCCACTACAAATGACATGTGGGATAACAGGGATTTCAAACCTGTTTTGTATCGCTGCGGCGATGGCGATGGTGCCAGGACGACGACGCACGCGGCGGCGCTCAAGCAGCCCATTGTCAAGCTCTTTATACACAAACTCGCTATGGTGGGTCGTGATATTGATGAAGAGGGGGTCGAACTCTCGTAGCAGTTCTATAGTACGAAACAGGCCGCCTGTTCCGTTGCCTTTCAGTGGTGGCAGCACCTCAAAAGAGAAATGATGCCCCTCTGCGTTCAAACTCAGTATTTCTGTCAGACTCATACGACGTAAATGTGCATTTGGATGCAAAAGTACACAAAAATAATGAGATTCTCTACTTTGCCGGCAAAAAAGTATAGATAGTCCTCACCTCCAAAAGGATACGGGTCCTCTCAAGAGAACCCGTATCTATAAATATCCATGTTAGACCTCCCCTCCTTCGGAGGGGTTGGGGGAGGTTTTTATTTCTTCCAGAGTTTACTCATATCCTCCAAAGTCTTTCCTTTGGTCTCAGGCACCAGTCTCCAGACGAAGATGGCTGCTATGACACAGATAACACCATAGAGGCCATAGGTGAACCAATGTCCAAAGTCGTCACCCTCGGTGAGGTGCATATTGAACATCGGCACAAAGGTGGAACTGACGATAAAGTTGGAAATCCACTGGAATGCCACTGCGATGGCGACTGCAGCGCCACGGATGGTGTTGGGGAAAATCTCGGAGATGAGCACCCAGCAGATGGGTCCCCATGAGAACATAAACGAGGCGGAGTAGACCATGATGGAGATGGCGGTGACGAGCTCAAGACCTTCATGACCGAAGGAGAGAGCGACGCCAAACGCGCCGATAGCCATGCCCAGCGAACCCCAGATGAGGAGCGGCTTACGACCCCACTTCTCCACCGTGAAGATAGCCACAAGGGTGAAGAGGATGTTGATGACGCCCATGAATACTGTGACCATCATCGGGTTCTCCATACCCATGTCACCGAAGATACGCGGTGCGTAATAGAGTACGGCATTAATGCCGACAGCCTGTTGGAAGACACTCAGCATAATACCGATGAAGATACACATGACACCATAGGTGAACAGTTTCTCTGTCTTCACCGTGATAGTCTCCTTGATGTCTTTCAGGATTTGCTGGGCCTTGTCGCTACCATTAATCTTGGTCAGAACCGAAAGGGCCTTGCTGTCCTCGTTGATACTGACAAGGTAGCGTGGTGTCTCAGGAACGAAGCAAATGAGCAATGCGAATAGTCCTGCGGGCACAGCTTCACTACCGAACATATAACGCCATCCTGTTGTCACCGTCCACTGTGCGGCAGGATTAATGGCTGCCAGTCCCTTACCCATTTCCTCTACGATAGGCTGGATATGGTCGCCAAGGATGAAGAAGTTGACAAAATAAACCACAAGCTGACCGAAGATAATGGCAAACTGGTTCCATGAAACCAGCATTCCGCGTATGTTGGATGGTGCCACCTCACCGATGTACATGGGACAGATGGCCGATGCCAAACCCACGCCGACACCACCGATGACACGGTAGATGTTGAACATGACCAACAGCGAATAGCTAGGTTTTCCGTACTCAAAGAAAAGGAACTCAGGCCTCATCGAACCGAGGGCCGAGATGAAGAACAACAAGCCGGCGACAATGAGCGACCTCTTGCGCCCCAGACGTGTGGCAAGGAAGCCAGAGAGCGCCGAGCCGATGATGCATCCGATGAGTGCCGATGCCGAGGTGAAACCATGCATGCCATCAGTGTAGGCGAAGTCTTTCGCCTCCATGAAAAATGCCTGAAGACCTTTCTCGGCTCCAGAGATGACTGCCGTGTCATAACCAAATAGCAGACCGCCGAGGACGGCCACAAGAACAATGGAGAAAAGGTAGGACTTGCTACCTTGTTGTTGACTTTGACTCATATTATTTATTTTATCAGTAGTGTGCATTTACACTTATAATACGTTCAGAAGGTGAAATTCCCTATCTCGTATAAAAAATGCCACATCCGGGCACTCCGGGTGTGGCATTGGAATTCAAGTCTATAGGTTATTTGTTGATATATTTCTTACCATTCTGAATCAAGATGCCCTTCACATTCTTGTTCACTTCCTGACCATTGAGGTTGAACACCTTAGCGTTCTTGACAGGAGCTGCTGTGCTCACCTCGCTGATAGCATCAGCGATGCTGGCATCACCCTGCAGCAGATAGATGGGCTGTGCAGCTGTGAAGCCACGTCCGCGCACATAGACCACAGCGCTGCGGCCTGACACATTGGCTGGCAATGGCTGGCAGATGAAGCTCACAATCTCAAGGCCGTTATAGCCGTCCTCGTTGCGCATTGACTCGTCGGCCACAACAGCGGTCAGCCATTCGGGAGCATCCACGATCTCATAATACTCATTGAGGTCTTCGTCATACCAAGGCTGAGCAGTGTATACTGCAGCACCGGGCAGACCGTCTTCCTCTGAGACAGCGCCATCGGTGAGACAGCTCTGACCGTCGTTGGAGATACGGAGCACATTGAGGCCGTCATTATCAAGCACCTCCACATAGTCGTACATACCCTCAAAGCCTACTTTCATGGCCAGAGGACTCTGATAAGAATAATTGTAGGTATCGCCTGTCTTAGCATCGTAAACCAGGAAATGACCATCCTCACAATCATCCACATCGTCATTGACAAACAGGGCATCAATACCGAAGTCTACACCCGGACGGTCAAAGCCGTAGAAGAAGAATGCGAAGCCATTTTCATCAATGTCAGCGGGATCAACGGTCACACCTTCCACAGTCTCAATGCCAAATTCATCGAGAGTGCGCTGTGAGAATATGACGGTGCCATCGTAGATAGTAAGCTGATTACGAGTGTCCTCACTCACGAAATCAAGGGTGTCGCTAGCCACAGCAAACATAGTGGCAATCACTTTGTCACCAGGAACCAAACGAGTGTTACCGTTCTGAAGTGTTTGTTTCACCACGTTGGTCACGTCACAGAAAATGGTATCACCCTCAGCGATGGGCTTACGTTTGAAAGAACAACCGTGAGCAAATGCACGCTCGATATAAAGTGGAGACATAGGAGTATCGAATACCTGATAAGCACCAAAGCCGATGAGAGTACCTTCTTCATCCTCTATTACACCCGAGCCATACATGTTGTCACTCAGAGCACCCCAACTTTGTGTGTTGCTGTAGTTACTGTTTTGGTAAACATAGCGCTGATGATCATCGAAAGCCATTTTAGCACCGATAGAGTCGGTGAGAATACGGCCTGCATAGTAGGGACGACCATAGTAAATCATATAGAGATTTTCCTCACCGAGGGTATAAGACCTGTTGCGGTTGGTCAGTGTAGGAGTGTAATACAAGTAACCAGGTCCCTGAGACCACACGAAATCTCCATCCACAACGAGGGATGCCAAATCTTCCTCATCAAAAGCTGGTTGCTGAGGATAGCCCTCTTCAGCAGAGCCGTAGAAGTACATCTGCCAGCTTCCTGCCTTGTTATTGTTCATGTTCTCAAATGTCGCTTCTGTCCAAGGAGCAAAGTTGATGGCAGAGGCATAATAACCATATCCATCAAGTCCGAAACCCTGATAGTAAGCACCTTTTGGGCGTTTGTAGTACACACCATTGGATTTTGCTTTTCTGACATTCATGGTGCCATTGTCACGCACGGCCTGATTCTGCACCAGTTGAAATTTTGGAAGAGGGTTCTTCACCAGAGTCTCGCTATGGACGGTGGTCTGAGCGAAACCAGTAGCCGCAAAGACAAGTGCGGCTCCGATAAGTAATGTTCTTTTCATAAGTAATGTTTTGATGTTGAGATAATATGATTTCATTATAAGAGATTCGTCACAAACCACATTCCAGAGTCGGAGTTGCTTGTGAGTTTGATCGTATTCAAATTAAATTTCGTGGTGCCGGCAGAAATATTAAGTCCTCCAGTAAGCAGGTTGAGCAGCGTACGCAGCGACGGCACTTGATTAAGTATCGCCTCACCTGAAGGAGTATCGCAACCTTCGTAAGTCAGGTTGAGTACGCCACCATTGAACCCACCAGTATAGCTAAAGACCAATGTAGTGGTGGTTCTCGACCTATAGGTCACACGCAGTTTGAATTTGTCTTCCACTTTCTGGAGCCTGATCTGCTGCAGGGTACTCTTTCCCAATTCCGTCTTCAGGGTGTTCATCAACTCTGCATATTTGTCCGACATCTCAGAAGAGGCATTCCATATCCATGCACGCTCATTCACACTGAGAGACTCCTCAAAGAAACGTGCGGGCTCATCTCCATCGATATAATAGTTAGTGTTGTCAACACTTTCAAAGACATCAGAAGAGGCGTTGTAGCGGAAGTCTTGCACTTTCTCTTCCTCTGTGATAGTGATTTGGTCACGGAAACGCAGATAATAGTCATTGCCGCGCTTGGTAATGAGAAATGCATTGAAGCTCTGGTCTATGATTTCGTCACCATTATAAGGGAAGATGTTGGGGATACCATCGTTGGCACCGGTCATCTTGTAGATGCTATCGCCAAAATGCATCACGTTGAAAGTAGGGGCATTGGCAGGGAACATGCTGTTCTGGAAAGTTTTCACGTCGGCGAGATAGTCCGCATACTCCACTCCTTGCTCAATGGGTGTGAGCAGATTGTAGGTGCCACGTTTCTTGCCTTTAAGCATCATATACGATGCATCTTCAGGAGCGTCGACGATGATGAACTCATAGTCACCTTGGCAACCTTTGCCTGTCTCGTCGTTGGACTCGTCGGCATTGCCGGTGAAGAAAATGTCCTCAGGGTCGCAAAACGCGTGCAGGCAACTATTGTGCGAGTTGAACGTCAGCACAGGACCATTGTCGGTGATGATTTCCCACAGCGAGGTGTCCTCTTGATATTTGTTATCAGAGAACACATTGTCCATCGAGACATTGACCGAATGGTCTTTGTTGAAACGGCACAGCAGCAGGTAACCGTTGCCATATGGATACTCATTTTGGTTGGTGGGATAAAGTTGCATTGCCCATCCATTGGGGGAAGCCATCAGGCGTGAGGAGTAAAGTGAACTAGCCTCATTAAGACGCTCGGCGGCCGTCTTGTCGAAGATAAGGTCTTCCTCTTGGACGCAGGAAGTCACCGCACAGGCAGCGGCAAGGACGAGGGTTAAGGATAATATCTTTTTCATGTCGTTGATGCTTTATTGTAATGACTTGTATTGGTTCACACCATCACGTAGCACTTCTATCAGCGTCTTGGAAGGGTCGCTGTCTGAGGGAGCGGTGAGTTTGTTGATGAGCAGGCCATTTTTATCATAGACGAAACTACCATCAGAGTTAGTGACGAACTGTCTCTTTTGCACCTCGCGGCGGAGGTCATCGAGGTTAATGTTCCAGTTGGTCTTCAGCCACTCGCGCACATAGGTGAGTTTCTGGTTGATGATGGCCACACCATCAATACCACTGTTATGCAGCCACTGCACCTCACCGTTTTCCAGAGCCACGGTGTCATCGGCATTGCGCTTGCAGACACGACGGTAAATCTTGTTGTCACTACCACTGGTCGATGATTTGTAGTAACCCACGGTGTCGAGACTCTCGGCACCAGCGGCACGTTTCACATAGTCACTGTAGCTGTCGCAATCGATCAGTTCCCACTCGTATGCGGCGGCTCCCATCAGGCGTTCCCATGTCAATGTGTCCATCGTCACATAGTTGGCCAGCGTCTCCACCCAGTCCTCACCAGCGGCACTTGATGCATATGGCGAGACGAAACCACGTCCAGCTGCCACCGAGTCGGGGGTGTCGCTCCAGGTTGAAGCGTCATAGCTACTGTTGGAGAGCAGGTTGAACGCGGTGGGACGCAAGATGGTCTGGTCGAGGATGTGTCCGAACTCATGGTGCATCGTCTTGAAGAAGTACTCATTCATATAGTCGATGTCAGCAGGATTGAGACGGTTGACGTTGTAGAGTGTGATTTTCAGTCCTCCCTCTGCCACACCCAGTGTCTCAGTACCCTGACTAGGGTTGTATGACTTAGAACCGATGACATGTATGATACGCGGACTGTTTTTCTTCAGGAACTCGGCTGTTCCATACTTTTCGTAGACATCGTACCATAGATATTTTGAGAGTACTGCCAGATCCAAACTTTTGTCGTAGGCGGCTGGTGTGAGATTTTTATCCATATCTGAACCTACATCCTCCATGCGGTAGATGAAACTCACGTTATAGGGTACAAGATAATTGACTTTCAGGAAGGTGTCAAGCGGGAATGAGTATTGGGTCCGATCCAATGGATAATCGTTAATATCGAAAATCGATGCGGTGAAGTCATCGTCATTACCACATGACGTGAATCCTACCATAAGGGCCAAAGTGGCCAAAAGCAATATGTTCAATCTTTTTTTCATCATTTGCTCCTTT
>JAEEGL013898716.1_pt1 | contig 155592 bp, 148 predicted proteins | sample 9134231 | NCBI WGS metagenome assembly JAEEGL01 (sample SAMN16246548, study PRJNA631951) | gut metagenome | biome: gut microbiome; feature: rumen; material: fiber-attached | host: Bos | place: Iran: Karaj | collected 2018-10 | reverse complement strand
GAAAAGGTCTGGTGGCGATAGCAAAGTGGTCACACCTGTTCCCATACCGAACACAGAAGTTAAGCACTTTTACGCCGATGGTAGTACGCTTCGAACGTGCAAGAGTAGGTAGTTGCCAGGCTCTCTCTTTGATATAATAGTTATCTAAGACTCTTAATGAGTCTTTTTTTATTTTTTTATTAAAATAATATGTACAAAAGTATAATTTTTGTTATATAATATGAATTAAGAATATTTGGAATGGGAGTTATAGAATAATGGATACTGATCTTTTAGAACCAAGAAGTGCTTATCAACACATCTATAAGGATAAGCATCATGAAAATACTATTAAGTATTTTGATGATTTAGTAAAAAAAGCTAATACTGATATTGAGGGAAATAGACAAACTGTAAAACAATATCGTGAAGTATTAAAGCAATTAGAGAGTTTAAATGGTAAATTAGCTGGGAAAAAGGGATTAAAAACATTTTTAATTATTTTAACAGTTATTTCATTTATTGCTGGTGCAATATTTGTTTTATTAGGAGTAAATGAAACTCTACCATTATGGGCAGGTATTCTTGCCTGTGTTGGTTGCGTAGGCTTAGCAGTCGGATTTATTGTTATTATTGCCAAAGTAATTAATGGTGCTTTAAAGAGACTTAAAGAAGAAATTGCAAAATTAGAAAAAGAACGTGATAGATTACTTGCTGAAGCTTGGGCTCAGATGGCTACATTAAATAAATTATTTGACTGGAATATTCCTGCACAAATTATGAATATGGATACTGACCTAATCAAAATGGATAAGCATTTTGATGGTGATAAGTATGTTTATTTACATGATAAATTTGGCCTAGATGATAATACTAATCCTCATTCATCTTGTGTATTAGTACAATCAGGTGAAATGCTTGGAAATCCATTCTTATTATGTAGAGATTATCGTCAAAGCTGGTATAATCATGAATATACTGGTACATTAACAATTCATTGGACAACTACTTATACAGATAAAAATGGTACTCATACTCAGCACCATACTCAAACTTTAGTTGCTCACGTTTATAAACCTGCACCTTCATACAACTATACAACATATTTAGTATATGGTAATGAAGCTTGTCCTAAACTATCATTTTCAAGAAGTCCATCTGGAGCAACTGGTCTTGATGAGAAGAAGATTAATAAGATGGTAACTAAGGGTGCTAAGGAATTAGATGATAAAGCTAGAAAGGCACTTAAGAAGGGCGAAGATTATACTAGATTCGGTAATGATGAATTCGAAGTATTATTTGGTGGAACAGATAGAGATAATGAATTAGAATATCGTATGATGTTTACTCCATTAGCTCAAAAGAATTTATTAAGCTTAATTAAAGAAAAAGAACCATTTGGTGATGATTTCTATTTTGATAAGTCAAAAATGTTAAATTTCATTCAGACAAATCACTCACAATCATTTGATTATCGTGCAGATCCAGATACATTTGTTGGATACGAATATGATGCTGTAAGAGAATTCTTTATTTCATATAATGATAATTATTTCAAGAATTTCTTCTTTGAATTAGCACCTGTTTTATCTGTACCTCTATATCAACAGACTAAGACTCGTGAGTATATTTATAATAATGAATACCGTCCAAATATGTCTACATATGAAGATGAAGTAATTGCAAATAAGTTTAATAAGAAGGATTTACTTGAACCTTCATCAATTACAGATGCAATTATTAAGGCAGATCATGTAGGTAAGATTGGTAATGCAGATAAGGTAAGATTAACAGCTCACTCATTCACAGGTATTACACGTGTTGAATTAGTACCTATGCGTGGTGGAGATGGTAGAATGCATAATGTTCCAGTTGAATGGATTGAATATATTCCAGTTCAAAAGGAAACTTATATGGCTATCGAAAAGAAGAATTCCACTAGAGCAGATTATATTACACAACAACAAAATGATGCGTTTAAGACTGTTTTAGCAGGATTAGCATTATCTTCTCAATATCGTTATGAAAGAGGATTATTTGGTGTGTTATTAGCTCATGATATCACAAGTGGTGATTTATCTAGCGTTAATAATGTATTTAAGGAAGGCAATGTTGCTGAAGTTATAAGAGATTCTTTAACTAAGGGTATAAAAGAAGAAATTGAAGAAGTACAAGATGCTATAAAAGAAGCTCAAAATCAAACAGATGGAAACATCCAAAAATAATTTAGGTTCTAATTAGCAAAAGCTAATTCGAATAATATATTGAAATAGTAAAGGAGAAAGAAAAAATGCCAAACATGTTAGATGAAGAAACTGGTCCAGTAAGAGAAGAAGGAAAAGACGTTAACGTCATTGCAAAGCAAATTGAAGTTAAGGTAGGAGTTGGTTCTACTATATTCGAAGTTATCCTTTGGATATTAGGAATTATTCCAGGCTTAGTATTCTTAATTAAGAAGATTAATGCGGGTACTTACTTACGTCAATTAGAGCAAAAGATTCAACATCAAGCTTCTCAAATTGACAACTATCTTGAACAAAGAGTTGTAATTCTTTCTAATTTAGCTAAGCTTATTGAAAAGGCTGTTAAGCTAGATAGTGAAACTTATACTGCAATTGCTCAAGCTAGATCAGGCAAGCCTATTACATCAGGTTTATCAGATTCTGAAAGAGTTCAATTAGATGCTCAAGCTGATACAATCAACAACAGATTAAATGTTGCTATTGAAAATTATCCAGATTTAAAGAGCCATCAAGAAATTGCTGATGCTATTCAACAAAACTCTTACTTACAGAAGGAAATTACTGCTGCAAGAGAATCTTATAATGATGCAGTATTAACTTGGAATAGAGAAATCCAAGTATGGCCTACAAAGATGATTGTTGCTGCAAAGAATCACTATACAACACGTATTCCATTCATTGCATCAAAAGAAACAAAAGAAAAGGCTCAAGACGTATTCTTCTAGGATACTTAAGGATGAAATTTCATATTTCATCCTTTTTTCTTATATTAAAAAGTATTTATAATATATTATAAAAATGCTATAATATTTAAGAATTTATTAAGGAGTTTATAATATGCAGGATAAAGATATTAATAATATTGAAAATAACAATAAACCTACATATATACCAGAAAAGAAGGATAATAGTGAAAATACAACTTTAGTATTTGGAACATTAACATTTATAATATTATTTTTTATTGGTGGTTTAATATTACAATACATATTTGTTTATGCTTTATCTGGATATTTTAATGTTGATTCTAATGAGGTTATAAAAGCATCAACTGGAGTGGATTATAATACATATTCAGAAGGAGTTAGGAATGCAGCATTATTATCAACTGCATGGGCTAATTTTTTAGCTTATTTTATTACTTTAGTAGGAATGATAATTGTATTAAGAAAATTCTTATTTAAGGATTTTAAGAAGATATTTGAAGGTAATCGTAAAGAAGTAATAAAAAGAATTTTAATTATTCTAGGTTGCGGTATTCTTTTTGCAGGAATTGCTTTAGGAATAGATAAATTATTTAGCTTATTTACTAAGTCATCAAATAACCAAAATTTAATTGTTTTAATTATAAGATCTAATGTTGGATTTTTAATGGTTATATCTACAGTTTTTCTTGCACCAATAGTAGAAGAATTATTTTATAGAAAGATTGCATTTACATTCTTAAAAAGATTTAGCTTGCCTATCGCATATATAGGATGCTCATTATTATTTGCATTACCACATATGCTATCAACTAACATGTCATCAGAATGGATATTACAATTGATTCCATATTTATTATGTGGAGGTATGTTAACTTTTATTTATCACATAAATAAAGAAAATATTTATGCATCTATTGTTGCACATATGTTAAATAACTTAATGGCTTTATTATTAATTATATAAGGGAGGAATATGTAATGCTAAAAAAGGATTTAAAGGAATTTGATATTAATGCTTTCAAGGATTTTGAAGAAAGCTTTGCTATCGTAACTGCTGGTAATAGAACAACAGGTCCTAATGGTATGACTGTATCTTGGGGTGGATTTGGCAGAATTTGGGATAAATTTGTATGCTTTGTATTTGTTAGAAAATCTAGATATACACATGAATTTATGGAAAAAACTGATTCAGTTTCTATATCTTTTTTAAGTGATAATTATAAAAAGGAAAAGATTTTCTTTGGTAGAAACTCAGGACGTGATTGTGATAAATTTAAAGAAACAGGCCTACATGCAGGCTTTGATCCAGACTTAAATATGTATATTATAAGTGAGGCAAGAAGAGTGTTAAAATGTAAGAAGATATATTCTATTGATTTAGAATTTAATGATTTACCAGAAGAAATAAAGAAAATGAATTACAAAGATGATGATATTCATACAATGTATATTTGTGAAGTAAAGGAATATTTAACAGATGAAGAATAATCGTAATGTAATATTATTTGATCTAGATTCTACATTATTACAGGTCAATCAGGATTTATTGCTACATGAATACTTTAAATTAGTAGATAATTATTCTAAAACACTCAATTTTGATAATAAGGATTTTATAAATATTTTTATAAAATCTGCATATAATATAGTTAAAAATGATGGGACTGAAACTAATTATTCAAGATTTTGGAAGCAAATAGATTTAATTTATGGCAAGGATACAAGAAATTATTTAGAGGATTCTTTTGCCTTATTCTATGAAAAAGAATTTCCTAAATTAGAAAATCTAATAAATAAATCTATGATTCCATCAACTTTAGTTAAGGAGTTAAAACAAAAAGGATATAAGCTTTTTTTAGCAACAAATCCTTTATATCCACGTGCTGCAACATTAGAACGTATGAGATGGGCAGGATTAAAGGAAGAAGATTTCATAGATATTACTACATATGAAAATTGTACATTCTGTAAGCCAAGAAAAGAATATTATATTGAATTATTAAATAAGCATAATATTAATGAAGAAGAATGTATAATGGTAGGTAATGATTTAGATGATGATTTTATAGACTTACCTAATGGTATTTCTAAAATTTTAATTACTGACTATATTATAAATACTAATAATAAACCAATTGATATGCCACATTTTAAATTAAGTGAATTCCTAGATTATACTAGAAAAAATTTTTAGGAGATGTTTTTATGAACTATGCAATCGTACTTGCAGCAGGTTTAGGTACAAGAATGCACCAAGATACTGCAAAGGCTGCAATAAAACTCTTATATAAGCCTATGATTTCTTATGTTATTCAAGCATTAAGAATGGTAGATGATTTAAAAATAATACCAGTTTTAGGCTATAAAAAGGAAGATGTAATTCCTTTAATTGAGGACTTGTCTTATGTTACTCAAGAAGAACCATTAGGTACTGGTGATGCAGTTAAAAAGGCATTATCTTTGATATCTAATGAAGGTTATTCAATTATAATGCCAGGTGATGTTTCTTTAATTGACCCTTCTGATTTAACAAATTTAGTTGAAAAATTTAATAAAGAAAATCTTGATTTAGGCTTTCTTTCAGCTATATTACCTGACGCATTTGGCTATGGTAGAGTTATTAAGGATTCATTAGGTAATGTTAAAGCGGTTGTAGATGAAGAAGATGCAACACCTGAAGAAAAACAGATTCGTGAGGTTAATTCAGAAATATATATTATTAAAAATTCAGTTTTAAAATTATATATTGATAATTTATCATTAGATAAGAATAATGAATATAATTTTACTGAAATGGTAAAAATCCTATCTAATGCTGGATTAAAAATTGGTGCTTATATTGTAGATAATCCAGTTAATGTATCTGGCTGTAATGACAATTTACAATTATCGATGCTAGAACAATATCTTCAAAGAAAGATAAATGTTAATTTACTAAAAAAAGGTGTATATTTAGAAAATCCTTTTCAGGCAACAGTAGTTTCAATTGATTCAACAATAGAGCCTGGTGTAAGAATTTATAATAATTGTAAAATTATTAATTCTATAATAAAGTCTGGGGCGGTTATTAAAGAGAATTCAACAATTATTAATTCAACAATTGGGAAATCTACTATCAATAATTCTTATATTTGTGATTCAATTATTGATGATAATGTAACAATAGGACCATATGCACATATTAGAATGAATACACATATTTCTAATGATGTTAGAATAGGTAATTTTATTGAAGTTAAAAATTCTAATATTGGTATTGGTACTAAATGTGCCCACTTAACATATATTGGTGATTCTATAGTTGGTAAGAATGTTAATTTTGGTTGTGGTACAGTTACTGTCAATTATGATGGAAAGAATAAGAATAAGACAATAATTGGTGATGATGTATTTATTGGTTGCAACAGCAATTTAATTGCACCTATAACAATTAAAGATGGCTCTTTTATTGCTGCAGGATCAACAGTTACAACAAACCTTGATGAAAATGATTTTGTAATTGCAAGACAAAAAGAAGTTATTAAAAAGGGTTATTCAAAAAAGTATAAGAAGTAGGTTTTTATATGAAGTATTTTGGTACTGATGGTATAAGAGGAATTCCTGGTGATACTCTACCATATCATCTATGTAAAAAGCTTGGTAATTCTTTATCTAAGCTAAATATTAAAAACATAATAATGGCAGAAGATACAAGAGAATCATCTTCTTTAATAAGAAGGCATTTAATTGAAGGAATTACAATGGCTGGAATTAATGTTACATTCTTAGGTGTTGTTTCAACACCTGAATTAATATATTATTCAATGTTATATAATTCTTATGCAATAATGATTACTGCATCTCATAATCCATATACAGATAATGGTATTAAAATCGTATCAAACGGATTTAAATTATCTAAGGATATAGAAGAGATGCTAGAAGAATTTATTGATAAAGAAGCATATTATATTTCAAATGAAAAGGGTATTGTAAGCTTTATAGATGATTCTAATAAAAAATATTTAGAATTCATTTCTAAATATATAAATAAATATGATTTAAAAATTGCAGTTGATGCTGCAAATGGTGCATCATCATATATATCAAAAATTGTTTTTGATAAGGTAAGTAATAATGTCTCATATATTGCATCAAATCCAAATGGAAGAAATGTTAATCTAAATTGTGGTTCAACTAATATCGATAACATAAGACAATATGTAATAGATAATAAATGTGATTTAGGCTTAGCATTTGATGGTGATGGCGATAGATTAATTGCTGTATCAAAGAATGGTAATATAATTGATGGGGATGTAATATCATACATTTTAGCCTTATATTTGAATAGTAAAAACAAATTAAATAAAAATACCATTGTATCAACAATTATGTCTAATTTAGGTATAAAAAAGGCTTTAAAAGAAAAAAATATAGAAACTATTGAGGTTAATGTTGGAGATAAATATGTTTTTGATGCTCTAAATAAGAATAATCTATCCTTAGGTGGTGAGGCATCAGGACATATTATAGTTAAAGATATATTCCCAACAGGAGATGGAATATTAATTTCTTTATTATTACTTAAGGCATTAAAAGAATTAAATAAAACACTAGATGATTTTTATAATGAAATAGATTTTTCATACTCTAAGCTTATAAATATAAAAGTAAATGATAAAGAAAGAGTTATGAATAATATTTTATTATTCAATAGAAGAAGTGAAATTGAAAAGCAACTAGGAGAATTCAGTAAGGTTATAATAAGACCTTCTGGAACTGAAAATTTAATTAGATTATCAATAATAACATTTGATTATAAAAATGCTGATAAATATATAAATGAATTAGAAAATATGATTGAAAATATATAAAAAAGTCTGGAACAATTTTATCGTTCCAGGCTTTTATTTATTAATGTTGTAAGTTCTGTATAAAAATCAGCTTTTTCCATACCAAAAAGGAATGCAAATTCATCAACAATAAGCTTTATACCATCATCATATATTTGTCTATCGATGGCATGAAGCTTTCTAGCCTTTCCAACTAGTGAATTTTCATGCTCTCTTATTGATTTTAAGATAATGATAGTTTCTTTTCTATCACCATTCTTAATACAATCAGAGAATTCCTTTTTCCTTAGGTTATCATTATCAATCCATTTTGTAGTAAGATATGGAATTTGATTAATGATGTTTGTTGCCTCTTCTTTATTAAGAAGATAATGAAGTCTTGCTTTAGTAAATGGATTATCTACAGGAACTGATAGCTTGGTTTTAGATTCATCTAATGGAACTAAAACGTAATAAGAAGAAGCTTTTCCCATAAACTCCTTTTCTTGCAATTCATCAACTTTGCAAATACCATAGGTTGTATACATTAAAATGTCACCTACAGAAAACAATTTGAATCCCCCTTTCTTTAGGATTATTGTAACTATATTATAACATCATTTTAAAATAAATTCAAAATGAAAAGGCTTTTTTCAAAGCGAAATTTTCCTTTTGGATTAAAAACTATGTGAAATAGTAGTATTAATAAAACTAACTATTAAATTAACAAATATTATTATATAATATATTTGTTATGGAAGGTGTGCTATGAGCTTTAATGAAAAAGAATTATATCAAAACTTCAAAAAACTTATAGAAGATTTAAAAACAAAAGAAGAAAAGCCTAAACTATTATTACATGCTTGCTGTGCACCATGCTCAAGCGCATGCATCGAAAGAATTTGTGAAGCATTTGATGTAACAATTTTTTATTCTAATGATAATATTCAGCCTTTAGATGAATATAATTTAAGATTAAAAACTATGGAGGAATTTTTAGCTTTACACCATCCAAATATTAAAGCGGTTCATGATACATATTGCTCTTCTGATTATGATGATGCAATTAAAGGTCATGAGCATGATGGAGAAAGAACATATAGATGCTATTTATGCTATAAGCTAAGACTAAAAAAGACTGCATTATGGGCTTTAGAACATAACTTTGATTATTTTTCTACAACATTATCAATTTCACCGTATAAGGTTTCTAAATGGATAAATGAAATTGGCTTTGAACTAGAAAATGAAATTGGAATTAAATATTTATATTCAGATTTCAAAAAAGAAAATGGATATAAAAGAAGTATAGAATTGTCTTGCGAGTATGGATTATATCGCCAGGATTATTGCGGATGTAAATATTCAAAAGAAGAAAGGAAGAAAGCTATAGATGCCAGAAGAAATAAAGAAAACGATAATTAAAAAATTAAATCTTCCACTAGATAAAAGACTGATCTTTGTTTCTGATATGCATGGTGACTTAGTGACTTTTAAAAAGGGATTAGAAGAAATTGGATATTCTGCAGACGATTACCTTTTTGTTATTGGAGATATGATTGAAAAAGGAGATCCTGGCGAAAATATAAAAATGTTAGATTATATTATCGCATTATCTCATAACGAAAATGTATTTATGATGAGTGGAAACTGTGATGAGGTATTCCGTTTTATACTTCCTAAAGAAGCACATAAGGCTACATTATATTATGTAAACACAAGAAAATTATCTATACTAAATGATATATTAGATATAGAAAATTTAAGATTAGATAGAGAAGAAGACGTAGAATTATTTAAAGAAATTTTATTAACAAAGTATAAAAAGTATTATGATTTTATGGATTCACTTACTGATGTTATTTTTATCAATGATAAAATTGTATTAGTTCATGGTGGTATTGATGATATTAATAATATTCCTGAATATTCATTACCAATGCTAAAATATGATAATTTCTATAATTTATCATCTCCTAAGGATATGATTATGATTGTTGGTCATAACCCAACAAGAAATTATAGATTAGATGTATCATGTGTTAATCCAATCTTTGATTTTAAAAAGAATATTTTTTCTATTGATGGTGGTAATCATGTAGTTAAGGGTGGTCAGATTAACTTTGTTATGATAGATAACCTTACTGATATGAATATTTCATATCATGCAATAGACCATTATGAAAAATATGTTATGAAAGAAGATGTAACTTATAAGAATGCAAATGGTGTTAATATTACCTATGGTAATAATGAAATAGAAATTATTGACCAGGATTTGGATTTTTATTTAGTAAAACATGTTAAGACAGAAACAATCATGTGGGTTCATAAGTCTTTTGTCTATTTTGATAAGGTTAAGAATAAATATTATTCTTATGATGGTACTAACCAATTTATCTCTGTTAGAAAAGGAGATATTATTTCTGTTATTAAAAGAGGTGAACCTTATTCACTTATCAAAAAGGATGGATATATTGGAATGATTGATTCTAGGTATATTAAGAAATGATATTTGAATATAAGGTTTTAAATGATTCAAACATAAGAGAATATCTACTTTCTTATTATTTATCTAAGCCTTTTATTTATAAATTATTTTTAGAAAAAAGAATAAAGGTAAATGGTAATAATATTAATGAAAGATTCATGCTAAAAAAAGGAGATATTATTTCTATAGATGAAAAGGTAGAAGTAGAATATAAGCCTTTAGATAGAAAGTTAGATATTATTTATGAGGATGATCATTTATTAGTAATTAATAAGCCAAAAGGGATTATTGTTCATGATGATAATAATTCATTATGTAATATAGTTTCTTCATATTATAAAAAGAAAGGTATTTCATGTAATATCTATTTTGCCCACAGACTAGATAAGGATACAACAGGAATTATTGTATTTGTAAAAGATCACATGACATTATCTTACTTTGATCACTATTTTTCTACTCATGAATTTAGAAGAGAATATAGATTATTATGTATGGGTAGCATAAAAAATAAAAAAGGGACTATTAATAAGCCTATAGGTAGTGATAGACATATTAATGGTAAATATATTGTTTCTAAAACAGGTAAGGATTCAGTAACACATTATAATGTGTTAAAGGAATATCATAATTATTCTTATTTGAGTGTTTTATTAGAAACAGGACGTACTCACCAAATAAGAGTACACATGTCTAGTTTAGGACATCCATTACTTGGAGATGTCTTATATGGTAGCGATAATAAATTAATAGATAGGGTAGCATTACATAGCTATAAGCTTAGCTATATAGATCCTTATACTAAAGAAAATAAAGAATTATTTGCATCACTACCAAAAGACATGGAATTATTATTAAAATAGATTGTTTTACTGGGGTTTTTTTTATGTTGTTTGGTAAATATTTAAATAGATTTTATAAAAAATATTTTTGGTCATTCTTTATAGGAATTACTGCGCTTGTTGTAATTGACTTTGCACAAGTTTTAATCCCATATGTATGGGGTGATTTAATAGATGGAATTAATGGAGGTGAATCTTCACTTCTATATAAATTCAATGGTGTTGAAATATATGCAATTATTTTATTAGTTATTGCATTATTAATGTTCGTTGGTAGATTCTTATGGAGATATTGTGTAATAGGCACTTCACATAGAATTGAAGGCGATTTAAGATATGATTTATTTAATCATTCATTAAAATTATCTGTTGGCTATTATAAGGAGCATAAGGTTGGTTCTTTAATGGCGTTATATACAAATGATTTAATGACAATAAGACAATCATTTGGCCTTGGAATGGTTGCATTCGTAGATATGATATTCTTAGGTCTATTTGCATTATCAATGATGATTATAACTAATCCATTATTAACATTAATGGCAGTAGTACCTATGATTATTATTGTTATTTCTGCGGTATTTGTTGAAAAGAAATTAAAAGAAAAGTTTTTGAAAAGACAGCAAGCATATGATAGCTTATCAGATTTTTCAGAAGAAAACTTTTCTGGTATATTTGTTATTAAAGCATTCGTTAAGGAAAAGCTTGAATTAAGACATTTTGATTTAATTAATAAGGATAATTTTGAAAAAAATATCCAATATGTTAGATATTCGACATTGCTTGATACATTATTAACATTATTAATATCATTAATATTTGTTGTTTTATTTGCAGGTGGTTCATATTTTGTAAATAATCATATATCTTTCTTTGGTAATGAATTTACTGCAGGTAATATGGTTAAATTTGTTGGATATTTTGATTTATTAATTTGGCCTTTTATGGCAATATCTTTAATTATTAGATATACAGCTGAAGGTAAGACAAGCTATAAAAGAATTGAAGAATTCTTAGATTCTAATGTTGATATTAAGGATCAGGATGCAATAGATATTAGAGATATAAAAGGTAATATTAAATTTAACCATTTATCATTTAAATATCCTGACTCTAAAGATATTTATGCATTAAAGGATATCTCATTTGAAATAAATGAAGGTGAAATGGTTGGTATTATAGGTAAGACAGGTTCTGGTAAAACAACTATAGTTGATTTATTATTACGTACTTATAATGTAGAAAAAGGAAGTATATTTATTGATGGTAACGATATTATGAATATACCTTTTAAGGTATTAAGAGATAATATTGGTTATGTACCTCAGGATAATTTCTTATTCTCTGATACAATAAAAAATAATATTGCATTCTCATATGATACTATTCAAGAAATTTCAATGGATGAGGTTACATTTGCAGCACAGCAAGCATTTGTAGATTCTAATATTGATAGCTTCACTAATAAATATGAGACAGTATTAGGTGAAAGAGGAGTTACTCTATCAGGTGGACAAAAGCAAAGAGTATCTATTGCAAGAGCATTGATAAAGAATCCTGAAATATTAATTCTAGATGATTCTGTATCTGCAGTTGATACTGAGACTGAATCAACTATTTTATCAAATTTAAGACAGCAAAGAAGAGGTAAGACAACAATATTTGTTGCACATAGAATCTCAACAATAGAAAATCTTGATAAGATAATTGTTATTGATGATGGTGTTGTTTTAGGTGTTGGTACTCATGAGGAATTATTAAAAACAAATTCTTTATATCAAGAAATGGTACACCTTCAAAATCTTGAGAATAAGATTGAAAATGGAGGTGAAAATAATGCAAATTAATGATGATAACAAGAATATAAAAACATATAAGGATAGTGCAATTATAAAAAGATTATATAATTATATGAAGCCTGAACTAGGATGGTTCATATTAGCATTATTCTTAACTATTATTACTGTATTTGTAGGCTTACTTCCTGCGTTAGTAGAAGGAAAGCTTATTGGAATATTAGAAATGGAATCAATTGTAGAATCAGATGATCCGCAATTAGTTTCAATATGTAATTTCTTTATTAATAATTTTAGCTATGTTACATTAGAAAATTTTAGATTAAGTATATCTTTAACACTAGCTTTTATGTATTTAATAATTGTATTAGTTGATGCAGTTGTATTATATATAACTACTATGATTTTACAAAAAGCTGGTCAAAGAACTATCCTAAGAATTAGAAAAGAAACATTTGAGCATATTGAAAGTCTATCTATTGCTCAATTCACAAAGCTACCTGTTGGTAAGCTTGTTACTAGAGTTACATCTGATATTAACAATATCAATGAATTATATACAACTGTTATTGTTAATTTAATTCGTTATTCATTAACTTTAATATTTGTAGTTGTTGTGATGATTTTATTATCACCACAATTATCAATAATAATTGCAATTGTTGCTCCTGTATTAATTACAATAACTATTTTATTTAGATATTTCCAAAGAAAGGAACATAGAATAGTTAGAGGTTGTGTTTCAAATGTTAATACTTATTTGAGTGAAAACTTAAGTGGTATGAAAATAACACAGGTTTTCAATCAAGAGGATAAGAAAAGAGAAGAATTTAAGAAATTAAATGATAAGCTTACTAAAGAATCAGTAAAACAAATTATCATTTTTGGTATTTTTAGACCTTTAATTTTCTTCTTATATATCGTTACTCGTATTGCAGTATTATTCTTTGGATTTGGCTTATTAAAAAAAGGTCAATTACCTTTATCAAATTATATTTCATTCTATCAATATATAGGTAATTTCTTTGATCCAGTACAAAATTTAGCTGATCAATTTAATTCATTACAGCAAGCATTTGCATCTGCAGAAAAGGTATTCTCTATTCAAGATACAATACCTGAAATAATAGATAAAAAGGATGCAATAAAGCTTGATCATATTGATGGTAAGATTGAATTTGATCATGTATGGTTCAAATATTTAGAAGATGAATGGATTCTAAAGGATGTTTCATTTACAATTGAAGCAGGTCAAACAGTTGCATTCGTTGGTGCAACAGGTGCAGGTAAATCTACTATTCTTGCATTAATATGTAAAAATTATTTAGTTAACAAGGGTGAGATTAGAATTGATGGATACCCAATTAATGACTTAGATACTGAACATTTAAGAAGATGTATAGGACAAATGCTACAGGATGTTTTCTTGTTCTCAGGCTCTATTAAATCTAATATCACATTAAGAGATGAATCATTTACAATTGATGAAATAAAAGAAGCAGCAACATATGTAAATGCTAATAAAATTATTGAACGTTTACCTGATTCTTATGACTATAAGGTTATGGAAAGAGGCGCTAACTTTAGTGCTGGTGAAAGACAGCTTATATCTTTTGCAAGAACAGTAATTCATAAGCCTAATGTGTTGATATTAGATGAGGCAACAGCTAATATTGATACTGAAACTGAGGTTTTAATTCAAGATTCATTAGAAAAAATGAGAAATATTGGTACAATGATAATAGTAGCTCATAGATTGTCAACAGTTAAGAATGCTGATAAGATAATTGTATTACATCATGGCGAATTAAAAGAAATGGGAAGTCATGAAGAACTTTTAAATAGAAAAGGAATGTATTATAATTTATATGAACTACAATATAAGCATAATTAAATAAAGGTGAAATATGAGAGCAAAAAGGCATGATATTGAATTTCTAATATGTCTTATTGTAATGCTTGCATTAATATTTCTTACAGTATTTAGCTTAAGAGCAAGAATACTTTATAGAACATATAATGATAATGGGGAAACTAAAGCATTAGTATATGATGTAACAGGAAATTTAGGTAGCTATGATATTAAAACTGAATATAAAAATTATGAAGTAAATATGATAGGAGAGCGTGCCTTTTTATCTAAAAGCCATTTACGTAATGTAAGTTTACCAGAAACAATTGAAAAAATAGGTAAGCTTGCATTTAGTGAATGTAGTAGACTTGAGGTTATTAATTTAGAAAATGTATTAGAGATTGAAACTCATGCATTTTCTTATTGTAGTAGCCTAGATAATATTATTTTAAATGTGGAAGAAATAAATTCATCTACATTTTTTAAAGCAACATCTTTAAAAAATATTTCTTTAAATAATACTAAAAGAATATATTCATTTGCTTTTGCATATACTAGTATAGAAGAATTAGTTCTTCCTAGTACAGTTAATATTGCAACTGGATTAGCTGATGGTTCATTTTATTATATGGAATCTTTAACTAAGATTAGTGTATATAGCACTACTTTAAAGACTTTGATTGAAAATAATTATTCAAAGTATTTAAATAAAGATGGTGTAGAAATAGAAGTAATAGAATAAGGAGGCCTTTATATGTCAAAATTAATACTTATTGCTGGAGGTACTGCTTCAGGTAAAACTACATTAGTTAATAGAATTAAGGATGAAATAGGCATTGAAAATGTATCTATTGTTTCTATGGATAATTATTATAAAAGTCATGATGATGTATCACTTGAACAAAAGAAGGATTTTAATTTTGACCATCCTTCCGCAATTGATTTTCAATTAATGAAGAAGAATATAAAGAAACTATTATTAGGAAAATCTATTAATTCGCCTTTATATGATTTTAGAATTCATTCAAGATTAAATGAAACAGAATTAATTGAACCCAAAAAGATTATAATTATTGAAGGTATTTTTGGCTTATATGATGAAGCATTAAGAAAAATATCTAATTTAAATATTTATGTTGAAGCTGATAGTGATATTAGATTTATAAGGAGACTAAAAAGAGATGTTGTTGAACGTGCAAGAACAATTGATACTGTAGTAATGCAATATATTAATACAGTAAAGCCAATGCATGATTTATATATTAATAAAACAAAGCAATATGCGGATATAATAATTGATTCAACATATGATTCAACTAAACAGGTTAAAGAATTAGTTAATACTATAAAAGATTTAATGAAATAAGGTTTACGCCTTATTTCTTTTTTTATCAATTTGTTATTGCAATAAAATATTTTTCATATATAATTAATTTGTAAATATACAGAGTAGCTTAATCGCGTTAAGTGACATGATATGGGAAGTTGGTCATGTACGAACACAATGTGGCGATGGTTAGGCGCGTCCGCTGTAATATGAAGTAGTTTATATATACTTTTTTATGGTGGCACTCTATTTAATGGAGGCCTTTTTTTATGAAAGAATTTTTTAAATCAATTTTCCGTTTTAAAGTATTAATACTTGTGGTATTAATGTTCAGCTTTGCGTTAGGATATTTCTTAACACAATTTATCTATAATCCTAATTTCAGTTATTATAGAATTGATGTTGATGTAACTGATACTGAATATGAAAAGTATTTTTCAAAAGACTACTATAAGACTCAAGAATCAAATATAAAATCATATAATAAATATGTTACTGAATATAATAATAAAGAAGGAATATCTAAGAGTATGTCTAAGATATTTACTACAACTAATGCAACATATGATCAAATATTTAATGATATGTATTATAAAGATGGGTCAATTTGGCTAAAGAATAAGGTATTTACTACAACTGCAGTAACATCTAGTAAATCTATTAGTGAAGGTGTTACTAAGTTTAATAAATTCGTAAAAGCATATTTTGATTCTGGTGTTAAAAATTATACATTTACTCAAGATATGCTATATACAGAAGAAGAAATAGCTAGTGGAAAAAGAGTAGATGAAGAAGCAGAATATGACGAAAATGGTGAACTTGTAAAAGAAGAAATAAACCATGCTTTATATGCTGAAAAGACATTTAATATTGAAATTGAAGGAATAAATATTAAATCTGGTAATGTTGCATATTTATATAATTACCAAAATCCTTATGCAATATCTTCTCTATTTGCATTAGGTGGTTTAGTAATAATTCTTGTTATTGTAACTTTTTTATTCCTTAAGGGAAAACTTAATGATTATAAAGAAATACACGATAACGAAGAAATATTTAAAACACCATTCCATAAGAAATATTGGACTTATGCATCTAAGCCATTTGAAAAGGTATCTAATATTGCAATGATGGCTATACTATTTGCGATGATGGTAGTTTGTAAATTCCTACATTTACCTTCAGGATTTGGTGCATTAGGTCTATCATTAACATATATTTTCTTCTCAATTATTGCATTAATATATGGTCCTTTAGCAGGAATTATAATTGGTGCATTATCTGATACAATTGGGTTCTTCTTAGGTGTTAACGGATCAGGACCATGGTTCTTCGGATATACACTTGATGCAATGATGGCTGGCTTTACTTATGGTATTTGCTTTTATAGAACTAAAGTTACATTCTCAAAATGCTTTTATGCAAGATTGTTTGTTAATATAGTTATAAATGCTATTTTTGGTACTATTTGGTGGAGTATGATGAATCAGTTTAATTATGATCAAGCTATTCAATATTTCACATGGATAAGCCTACCAAAGAATTTATTATATTTAGTTCCACAAACATTAGTATTATATTTAGTATTAAAGGGTGTTGTAAAAGTATTAGCTAGATTCAATTATATTGATGAAAGAATAGGCGAAGCAACAGGTATAATTTAATTAATAAATTATATTGAATATAATATCAAACAATAGTATAATTTTATTGTCATAAAGATGGTACGAGAGACAAGCTCTGTGACTACCAAGCAACCACTATAATAGAACGGTGCTAAAGCTTGAATGATGGCAATATATTATAAACTATGCCGTCTTTTGATGGCTTTTTATTTTTTTAAGGAGGTATTTTATGATTGCTTCAGTCATTATTGATATTAAAAATAAGCAAGTTAATAAAAGCTTTGACTATAACATTCCAAATAACCTCCTTGGTGTAGTAAAATTAGGCGCAAGAGTTAGAGTAAATTTTGCAAATAAAATTAGAGTTGCATTCGTAATTGAGATAAAAGAAGAAACTGATTATTCAAAAAATCTTAAGGATATAGAAGATGTAATTGATATTAATCCAATTATTAATGAAGAAGGAATTGAAATTGCAAAATATATATCGAATAATAATTTTACATTTATGATTTCTTCTTTAGAAAATCTAATTCCAAGAGCATTTAAAATAAAATATCAAACAATTGTTACTAAATTAATTGATAATGATTTAACAAAATCATTATTTGGAAATAAAAAAGAACTTATATTTGATAATATGAATGATGATAAAAAGAATTTATGTTATCAATTATTAAAAGATAATTCTATATCCTTTGATACTAGATTTAAGCAAATAAAAGAAGATCCTTATGAGGTAATGATTCATTTAGTAGATGATAGTATTTCTTGCCCAAGTAAGAAAAGCTCTTCTTTGTTAGATTATTTAAGTGAAATAAATCAAGATATTGAAGAAAAATTATTGATTGCTGATTCAGGATATTCTAAAGCTGTTATTGATACATTAGAATCAATAGGTGCTATTTCTAAATATAAAAAGGAAATAATTGAATCTAAGGAAGATGAATATATTAAGGAATATAAAAAGGTACCTTTAAATCAATATCAAAAAAATGCAATTGAAGCAATTAAAATGGATAAATATGACACATATTTAATCCATGGTGTTACTGGCTCTGGTAAAACAAATGTTTATATGGAATTAATTGAAGATGCAAGATGTAATAATAAATCATCAATTATGCTAGTACCAGAAATATCTTTAACACCACAAATTACAGATTTATTTAAATCTAGATTTAAAAATAGAATTGCAATCCTACATTCAAGATTATCTATTAAAGAAAAATATAATGAATGGAAAAGAATTTTAGCCCAAGAAGTAGATATAGTTATTGGTGCTAGAAGTGCAATTTTTGCACCATTAAAAAATTTAGGATGTATTATTGTTGATGAGGAGCATGAATCAACATATAAGCAAGAAAATAATCCTAAATATAGTGCAATTGATATTGCAAGACTTCGTGCTAAAAAGTATGATTGTCCTTTAGTTTTAGGTAGTGCAACTCCTGATGTTTCTGATTACTTTAAGGCATGTGAAGGTGAATATAAGCTAATTGAAATGCCTTTCCGTGCAAACATGAAGCCATTTCCTGAAAGTGAAATTGTTGATATGAGGCAAGAGCTTAAAAACGGAAATAAGAGTGTATTTTCTTTAAAATTAAAGAATGCGATTATTGAAAATTATAATAATCATAATCAAACAATTTTATTCATTAATAGAAGAGGTCATTCCTCATTTGTTATGTGTAGAAGCTGTGGAGAGGTTGTTAAATGTCCTCATTGTGATGTTTCATTAACATTCCATAAAAGAACTAATACTTTAAAATGTCACTATTGTGGATATGAAATTCCGAATCCAGTTAATTGTCCTAAGTGTGGATCTGAAAAAATTAGATACTTAGGTACAGGAACAGAAAAAGTAATGGAAGAGCTAGCTAATATTTTACCTGATGCAAGGTGCTATAGAATGGATATGGATACAACTAAGAAGATGGAAGATTATGAGGCAATGTATCAAGGGTTTAAAGCTCATGATTATGATATTTTAGTTGGTACTAAAATGATAACTATGGGACTTGATTTCCCATTAGTTACATTAGTTGGTATAATTAATGCTGACCTAGCATTAAATTATCCACTATATAATGCATCTAGTGAAGCATTTAATTTAATTATGCAGGTTTCAGGTAGAGGTGGTCGTGCTGAAAAGGATGGTAGGACTATTATTCAAACATATAATCCTAATCACTTTGTTATAGAGGCTTCTAAAATAAATGATTATGATCATTTTTATAAGAATGAGATTAAATATAGAAGAATACAGCATATGCCTCCATTTAGTGAAGCATTAATGATTACTATTTCATCTTCTGATGCTAATTTAGCATACGAGGAAGCAAAAATAATTGCAACAAATCTAAAAAAGGCTTCTATTGAATCTAAAATATTAGGTCCTGTTGAGGCTGATATATTTAAAAAGAATGATATATTTTATTTCAAGATTCAAGTTTTAGCATATGAAGATAGTGTACTTGATATGGTGAAATATCTATATCCAAAATATCAATCAGATAAAAATGTCACATTAGACATAGAAAGGATGTAATTGATGAAAATAATATTTATGGGTACTCCTGATTTTGCAGTACCAATTCTTGAAGCTTTATCAAAAAAATATGAAATAGCTTTAGTTGTTTCGCAGCCTAATAGAGCAAAGAAAAAAGGAGTTGAGGTTTTAACTCCTGTTGCTCAATTTGCTAAAAATAATAATTTGCCATTATTCCAACCAGAGCATATAAAAGATGATAATGCACCAATAATGGAAAGTGATGCAGATATGATGGTTACTGCAGCATATGGACAGTATATTCCATCTTTCATTCTTAATAAATTTAAGCATGCAATAAATGTACATGGTTCATTACTTCCACGCCATAGAGGTGGTGCTCCAATACAACGTTCTTTAATGCAAGGTGATTTAAAGACTGGTGTTACAATCATGTCTATGACAAAGAAGCTTGATGCTGGTTTAATTTATGCAATGAAGGAATATGTTATAAAAGAAGATGATAATTCATCTACAGTATTTAATGAATTATCATTAATTGGTAGAGATTTATTATTAGATGTTATAGATGATATTTATAATGATAAGAATTTAGGTGTTGAGCAGGATGAGGCTTTAGCAACATATTCACCTAATATCTTACCAGCTGAGGAAGAAATACATTTAGACAATAATACTAAAGATATAATTAATCAAATTAAAGGACTTGCAATGAACCCAGGTGCTTATTTATTAGTTAATGATATAAAGATTAAGGTATATAAAGCATCAAAGGTAGAAGATAATTCTAATTTAAAGCCTGGAACTGTAATTAATACTAAAAAATGTATTGTCCTTAAGACTAAGGATGCAGCGATTTCACTAGACTTAGTTTTAATGCCAGGTAAGAAGATTATATCTGGAAAAGATTTTTCAAACGGACAGAAGATTTTTATCACTGGAGAAGTTATATAGTGAATTTATACCACTTATGTGGTATTATAAATATAATGTGAGGTGGTATTTTGGCTTTTGCAAAACTTAAAAATCGAATAGCAGCAAAAATTAAAAATAACACCTTATTTCAACGTATGTTTGGTTTTGAGGTTGGTATTGATGTTACAAATGATAACCAAGTTTTATATAGAAAGAATGTTGTTATTAAGAATATAATTTTTGTTGTTAACTTAATATATACTCTTATTTTTACATTCGCTGGTTTTATATTTGGTGATCCTTCTAACTTCTTACTTACAATATTATTATTCCCTTTATCATTCTTTATTAACTTTACTTTAAAAAAGTTTTTGAAAAAGGGACCTGAGGATAGTATGAGTCAGCTTATTGCTGAGTATTTCTCATGCTTTTACATGTTTTTATCTGCCATATTAGTTTATATAAAATTAAGATATAACTCAGATACTATCTTAACTGCAGTTTCTGAAGGAAGTATGTCTATTACAAATGATTTACCAAAGTGGATTATTGGTGAATGTGGTTATATTTTAGTTTATATTGCGTTAACTATTTGTGCATTCTATCAGGATAAGAAACTATTAAGAAATATCTTTTTATGGGTATTCTTAATTGTTACTATCTTACATTTTGTAGTTACATATAATGTAATTGCAGATGTATCTAAGGCAGATAATCCATTTATGTTCTTAGCTGAGTTCTTTAGGTCGAGTCAGTTCCAAGATATTTTAATAAGATCCTTGCTACTAGGTCTTTATATGCTGATTTTATATATTTATGCATCTATGGCAAATTATATGCAGGATGAACGTAAAAAGGAATTAGTAAAAAGAAGACAGGTTCAAGAGGATTTTACTAATGTTGTAACTAAAATATTTGATGTTACACTTGGTGGTAATAAAATGACAGAAGATGAATTAAGAGAAATATCAATTGTTTCTCAAATGTCTAAAAAGCTAGCATCTCTTTTATCTTTACCACCTAGTAAATGTGATGAGATATATAATTATTCAAAAATTCATGTAGATAATCACGTAAGCTTCGATACAAAAGAAGGTTTAAGTGAAGATGAAAAGTTTGAAGCATTAAGAGAACAAACTGAATTAGGTAGTGCACTTATTTCAAGATATCAATTATCTAGAAAATGTGAGGATATTATAAGAGCATCACTTGAAGGAAGTGATGATGATGAGTTTATTAAAGCAAAAAGAGAAATTCAATCAAACCAAGAATCACAAATCATTCTTATATGTGAAATGTATGTAACATTAAGAAGTGTAAAATCTTATAAGAGAGCAAATAATCACCAAAAATCTATTCAGTTCTTACAAGCAAAGTGTCAGGTTTATTTTGACGCAGTTGTTTTTGATAGATTTATTAGATTTGGCTCTGATTTTGAAAAAATATATGATGAAATGTAATTTAGAAAGGAATATAATATATGGAATTTAATTATACTCCAGAAGGAGTATGCTCAAGAAGGATATCTTTTGAGCTAGATGACAATAATATTATTCATAATGTAGTGTTTATTGGAGGTTGCAATGGTAATTTAAAGGCAATCTCTAAGCTTGTTGAAGGTCATGAGGCAAATGAGATAATTAATATTTTATCTGGAAACATTTGTGGTGCTAGAAAGACAAGCTGTGCTGACCAATTCTCTAAGGCTTTAAAGCAAGCTTTAGAAAAGAAAGCTTTATAAGCTTTTTGCCTTGTACTGACAAATATTAATAATGAAAGGATAATATGAAATTAAGTACAATAATTTCATAAGTGATTTAAAAATATGAGAAGATTATTTACATCAGAATCAGTTACAGAAGGACATCCTGATAAGATCGCAGACCAAATCAGTGATGCAATTTTAGATGATATTTTAGCAAATGACCCTAATGGTAGAGTTGCTGCAGAAACAATTTGTGCAACAGGTATGGTAATGGTTTTTGGAGAAGTTACTACAAATCATTATGTAGATGTACAAAAGATTGTTCGTGATACAGTAACAAGAATTGGATATGTAAGAGGAAAGTTTGGCTTTGATGCTGATAATTTAGCAGTTTTAACAGCAATTGATCCTCAATCTCCAGATATCGCTATGGGTGTTGATGAAACTGAAGGACATGAGCAAGGTGCTGGTGACCAAGGTATTATGTTTGGTTATGCTTGTGATGAAACATCAGTATATATGCCACTTGCTATAACTTTGGCACATAAGCTTGCAAGAAAGCTTGCTGAGGTTAGAAAGAATGGTACACTAGAGTATTTAAGACCAGATGGTAAGACACAGGTTACAGTTGAATATGATGATGATAAGATTGTTAGAATTGACACAATATTAATTTCAACTCAGCATTCTCCTGATGTTACTTTAGAACAAATTAAAGCAGATATTAAGAAATATGTTATTGATACAGTTGTACCAAAGGAATTAGTAGATAGTAATACTAAATATCTATGCAACCCAACAGGTAGATTCGTTATTGGTGGACCTCAAGGAGACTCTGGTTTAACTGGTAGAAAGATTATTGTTGATACATATGGTGGAGCTGCATGCCATGGTGGTGGAGCATTCTCAGGTAAGGACCCATCTAAGGTAGATAGAAGTGCATCTTATATGGCAAGATATATCGCAAAGAATATCGTTGCTGCAGGTGTTGCAAAGCGTTGCCAAATTCAATTATCTTATGCAATTGGTGTTGCAGAGCCTGTATCTATTAATGTAGATACATTTGGTACTTCTAGTGTAAAAGAAGATGTAATTGTTAATAAGATTAAAGAAGTATTTAAGCTTACTCCAAAGGGAATTATCGAAACATTAGATTTAAAGCGTCCAATTTATCAGCAGACTGCTGCATATGGTCACTTTGGTCGTGATGATATTGATCTTCCATGGGAAAGATTAGACAAGGTTAATGAATTTAAGTCATTATTAAAGTAAAAAATTATGCCATACGGAAAACGTATGGCTTTTTTGTTCTCTTATTTATATGAGGAGAATAAAATATGAAATGTAAAATATGTAATGAGAGATTTTTTATTAAAAGAAGTATCTTAAATCTATTTAAGGAAGAAAAAGCATATATATGTCCAGCATGTTATAAAAAATATCCTATAACTATTAATTATGAAACTATACAATTAGATATTTATAAAGCAATGATAATATCATTATTTAAGACAAAAAGTAGAATAGATTATAACTATTTCTTTAAGGAGTATTCAAAGGTGTTTTTATCTTTATATAACAATGGTGTTAAGGTGATATTTTTAGACGATTTGAAATATACATATGACTTTTATGAATATTTAGATTGTATTAGCAAAATTGAGAAATCTGATATTGTAATATTATGCTTTAGCATAAAGGACTAAAGTTTGAATTTGGAATTTTTAATGCATAAATTTTAAAAATTTATTATTTTATTTGTAAAATACCAATCCAAATGCTATAATATGGGTAGAGGTGATCATTATGAAAATTGAAGTATTAGGAAAGAACGGTTTTACACCTTCTGAAGCAAATAGGGAGTATGCTGAAAAGAAATTAGCAAAACTAGACGGAAGAATCCCTGATGCAGATCTAACTCATGCAAGAGTTGTATGCAAGGTCTATAAGACATTCCATAAAGTGGAAGTTACAATTCCTGTAAAGGGTGGAAGAATTTTACGTTCTGAAGTTTCAGATGTCGATATTTATGCAGCAATTGACAAATCTATTGACAAGTTATTAACTCAGGTTAGAAGACACAATGACCGAGTAAAGGATAAATTAGGTAAAACTTCTATTCGTTACGCAGAAGAACCAAGTGATGTTGCAGTAAATGAACCAGAGCCAAAGGTTACAAGAAGCAAGAAAGTTGAACTTGAACCTATGACTAAGGATGAAGCAATTGACCAAATGGAATTATTAGGACATGACTTCTTCGTATATTTAGATAAGGAAACAATGAAGACTAACGTAATCTACCTAAGAGATGATGGAGATTATGCAGTTATCGAAACTGAATCTAAGTAAGAATACTTAAAATTTAGAAAATGAGGTGCGTTTTCATAAACGCACCTTCGTTTTGTTTAATATGTTATTTTTATTTGAAAAAAACAACAATATATAGTATTATATATATTGATATTTTATGAAAGGACTATTCAATTAGTTTGGGTAATTTTTAAATATGGGATTAAAGAAATTATTTGATAACGGCTATAAAGAATATAAAAGATGTGCCAAGTTAGCAAAGAAGATCATCGCTTTAGATGAGGAAATGTCTAAACTTAGCGATGAAGAGTTAAAAGCAAAAACTCCATATTTCCAGGAGTTATTAAGAAATGGTAAAACTGTAGATGATATTTTAGTTGAAGCTTATGCAGTAGCAAGAGAAGCTGCATATAGAGTTTCAGGAATGAAGGCTTATGAAGTACAGTTAATCGGTGCAATCGCAATTAACGGTGGTAATATTGCTGAAATGAAGACTGGTGAAGGTAAAACTTTAACAGGAGTATTCCCAGCATATTTAAATGCGTTAACTGGCAAGGGTGTACATATTGTAACAGTAAATGAATACTTAGCAGGTCGTGAAACTGAAGGTATCATTGGTGATATTTATCGTTGGTTAGGTTTAACTGTAGGATTAAACTTAAGAGATTTAAATCGTCAACAAAAGCGTGAAGTATATAATTGTGATATCATTTATTCAACAAACTCTGAATTAGGTTTCGACTACCTACGTGATAATATGGTTCCAAATGAGGAAGATATTACACAACTAAAGGGCTTAAATTATGCAATTATCGATGAAGTCGATTCAATTTTAATTGATGATGCAAGAACACCATTAATTATTTCTGGTCCTGCAAAGGCTGATAATGGTTTATATGAAAGAGCTAATGCATTCGTTGCTGGATTAAAGGAAAATGAATATTCTATCGATGAAGAATCAAGAACAGTTTCATTGACACCAGAAGGTGTTACTCGTGGTGAAAAATATTTCCATGTTGAAAACTTATATGATATTACTCATGTTGATTTAGTTCATAGAATTAATAATGCATTAAAAGCACATTTCATTTTCGAAAATGGAAAAGAATATGTTGTACAAGATGGAGAAGTATTAATTGTAGACCAGTCTACAGGACGTATTTTAAAAGGTAGACAATATTCTGAAGGTCTTCACCAAGCTATTGAAGCTAAGGAAGGCGTAGAAATTAAGAAAGAAACTATTACAGTTGCAACTATTACATATCAGAATTTCTTCCGTATGTATAATAAGCTTTCAGGTATGACAGGTACAGCAAAAACTGAGGAAGAAGAATTCCGTGATATATATAATATGTATGTTGTTGAAGTTCCAACAAACCGTCCAGTTAAAAGAATTGATGCACCAGACTTAATTTTCTTATCACCTGAATTTAAATTTAAGGCACTAGTTGAAGAAATTAAGGAACGTCATGAAAAGGGACAGCCTATTCTAGTTGGTACTGCAAACGTTGAAACATCAGAATTAGTAGATAAGATGCTTAATAAGGAAGGAATTCCTCATGAAGTATTAAATGCTAAGAATAATGCTAGAGAAGCAGAAATTGTTTCTCACGCTGGTGAAAGAGGAGCAGTAACAATTTCAACAAACATGGCTGGTCGTGGTACCGATATTAAGCTTGGACCTGGAGTTGCAGAACTTGGTGGTTTAGCAGTTTTAGGTACAGAAAGATTCCAATCTCGTCGTATTGATAATCAGCTACGTGGTCGTGCTGGTCGTCAAGGTGACCCTGGTTATTCAAGATTCTTCTTATCAACAGAAGATGAATTAATGATTCGTTTCGGTGGAGATTCATTTAAGATGAAGCTTGCACAAATCATTCGTTTAATGGGTGAAGGTGATGAAACAAAGCCAATCGAATCTAGAATGATTCAAAAGATGGTTACAATGGCTCAAGAAAAGATTGAAGGTATTAACTACGATTCACGTAAGAATGTACTAAGATATGATGATGTTATCCGTCGTCAAAGAGAAACATTCTATAAGGAAAGACAGCAAGTAGTTAAGGCTCAAGAGCTTGATGACCTATTAAAGCAAATTTTAAAGATTGCTATTCATAATAAGGTTCAGGATTTCATGAATTCTGATGAAGACTTTGATGATGAAAAGTTAACTAAAGTATTTAATGAGCATATGATTGGTGAACCATTATTAGATGTTAATGTTGTAAAATCACTTGATGATGATGAAGATATTGAAGATTATATCTATAGTCAAGTTGAAAAAGAAGTTGATCAAAGATTACAAAAGTTTGAAGATGATTTCAAGGAATATATTCCAAAGGAAGCTTTAGAAGAAGATCCAGATGCTATTAAGAAGAATAAGATGATGTTCATTAAGAGAATTATCTTACCTATCTTAGATAAGAACTGGAGAGAACATATTGATGATATGGATGGATTCCGTCAAGGTATTTATTTACAGCAATATGCTCAAAATAACCCACTTGAATTATATCAACGTGAAGGTTATAGAAAGTTCGAGAGATTAAATAAGAAGATGAACGAAGAAATTTTTGTTACAGCAATGCATGCAAGAGTAACATTCCGTCGTCAAACTCCTGAACAAGACCCAATGAAGGGATTAAATACTAACCAAGATATGTCTAAGGTTAGAAAAGCTGATCCTTATAGAAACAAATTTGTTAACTGTAATCCTAATGATCCATGTCCATGTGGATCTGGTAAGAAATTTAAGTTCTGCCATGGTGCTTTAGGTAATCAAAATACACCTATTAGCCAACCAGTTCATGCAGAATCTCCATTAGATAGAGAGCTTGAAGAATTAATGCCTAGAATCACATCAGATGGATTAAAGCCATTAAGTGCTGAACAGCTTTTAAATGTAGGTCCTAATGATGCATGTCCATGTGGATCTGGTAAGAAATTTAAATTCTGCCATGGCTTAATTCAAAAGCCTGAAGAACCAAAATTAGATGAATCTTTATTCTTAAATGTAGGTCCTAATGACGCATGTCCATGTGGATCTGGTAAGAAATATAAATTCTGTCACGGTCAAAATAAGTAATTAATTATCCCAGATTATTCTGGGATTTTAATTTTTGGACAAAATTAGCCTAATAGGCTTGGACTTTTAGCTAAATTAAATTGACAAATATGAGAAATAAAATTATAATGATATATGTATAATTTCGTAAGAAATTACATTAAAATACGAAAGAGGTTATATATAATGAAAAAGAAATTCGATGTTTTAACTAGAATTGCTAAGTGTGGTGTTGTTGCCGTTGTTCGTGCTAAGAATGAAGAAGAAGCTATCAACATTGCTAAGGCATGTACAGATGGAGGAGTAGAATCAATTGAAGTAACTTTCACAGTACCTGGTGCTGATAGAGTTATTCGTGCTTTAAAGGAACAAATTCCTGCATCTAAGTTATGTGTTGGTGCTGGTTCTGTATTAGACCCTGAAACTGCACGTGCTGCAATCCTTGCTGGTGCTGAATTTATCGTTGCACCATCTTGGAACATGGAAGTTGCTTTATTATGCAACAGATATCAGGTTCCATATGTACCTGGTTGCCAAACAATTAAGGAAATTGTTACAGCTATGGAATATGGTTCAGATGTAATCAAGGTATTCCCTGGCGATATGTTAGGACCTGACTTCATTAAGGACGTTAAGGGACCACTTCCTTACTGTGATTTAATGCCATCAGGTGGTGTTAACCTTGAAAACGCAGGCGAATGGATTAAGAAGGGTGCTGTTGCAATTTCTTCTGGTTCACATTTAACTGCACCAGCTGCAAAGGGTGATTTAGCAGAAACTACAGTTCGTGCTAGACAATATGTTGAAGCTGTTAAGGCTGCAAGAGCAGAACTTGCTGCAAAGTAATTTAGTTTAAAATATTAATTTATAACAAATAAAAAAAGAAATGAGCTGATTGAATGAAAGAAGAAAAAATTATTACTTTTGGTGAAATAATGCTAAGATTATCTACACCAGATTATGCAACAATCAATCAAACTCATTCATTTATAGTTAATTATGGTGGAGGAGAAGCTAACGTAGCAGTATCTTTAGCTCATATGGGACATAAGACTTATTTTATGTCTAAACTTCCACCTAATCAGCTAGGTGATGGAGCAGTTACACATTTACAGGCAAATGGTGTTAACACTAAATATATTGTAAGAGGTTCTACTACAATTGGTATTTACTTCTTAGAGACTGGTTTCGGTGGAAGACCTTCAAAGGTAATCTATAACCGTAAGCATAGTGCTATCACTCGTATCCAAGAGGATGAATTTGACTGGGATGAAATATTTACTGATGCAACATGGTTCCATTTATCTGGAATTACATTAGCTTTAGGTGAAAGAGTTAGAAGAGTAGCTTTAAGAGCAGTTAAAGAAGCTAAGAAACATAATGTTCCAGTAAGCTTTGATTTTAACTATCGTGCTAAACTTTGGACTGTCGAAGAAGCTAGACCAGTTTATAAAGAATTCATGAATTATGTGGATATTGTTTTCGCATCATTCTACGATGCTAATACAATTCTTGAAATTCCACTTGATGAAGGATTCGATATGAATGAAACTTTAGGCGCTAAGAGAAGAAATGTCTTCCCTAAGATGATTAGAAAATATAATTTAAAGTATATTTTTGGTACAGATAGAGTAGTTTATACTGCAACTGATAATTCTCTTGCAGGATACTATTTCAGCCTAAATGGTGATGAATTAACATGGCATCTAACAGAACCAATTCGTTTCAATATTTTTGACCGTATTGGTGGTGGTGATGCTTTCGCATCAGGTGTAATACACGGATTATTAAAGAATTTTAATGATCCTAATTATGCAGTAAGATTCGGACTTGCGACATCAGTATTAAAGCATACTATTTATGGCGATGCTGCAACATTCGCAATTGATGATATTGAGCAGTTCATGGCTGCAAATGGCTCTGCTGAAGTTGTAAGATAATTAAGGAGAAAAAAATGATAGTAGGAAAGTTAGTTGATCTATATCGTTATAAGGGTATAGCTCATAATATAGACACTGCAATTGATTATTTATTATCTCATGACTTAATGGCTTTACCTAAGGGTAAGACTGTTGTTGATGGTGATAATGTATATATTAATCGTGATACATATGTTGCACGTCCTTTAAATGAGTGCTTCTTTGAAAATCATGAAAATTATATTGATATCCAAATTGTATTAAAGGGAAAAGAAATAATTGGTTATACTCATATTACTAACCCTTCATTAAAGGTTACTACTGAATATAATGATGTTAAGGACGTAACTAAGTACAATGGAGATGATCCAAGCAAAGTTGAAGGTGCTGTATACTTCACTCTAGAGGAAGGTTTTGCTCTAGTTTATACAGAAGATGTTCATCTAGCAAAATGTAAGGCTGATGATGAAATCGTTGAAAAAGTTGTTGTCAAAGTAAAAATTGAAAAATAATAAATAAGAGAAAAGGAGAAATATTTTAAAATGGCAAAGGTAGTTACATTAGGAGAATTAATGTTAAGATTATCACCTGCAGGAAACAAGAGATTTGTTCAGGTTGATAACTTCGATATCATTTGGGGTGGAGGAGAAGCAAACGTTGCAGTTTCATTAGCAAACTATGGACATGATGCTTATTTCGTATCTAAGCTTCCAACTCATGAAATTGGTCAGGCAGCTTTAAACTCATTAAGACGTTATGGCGTTCATACTGACTACATCGCTAGAGGCGGAGACAGAGTAGGTATTTACTATGCTGAAACTGGTGCTTCAATGAGACCTTCAAAGGTTTTATATGATAGAGCACATTCTGCAATCGCTGAAGCAGATCCAACAGATTTCGATTTTGATGCAATCATGAAGGGTGCAACTTGGTTCCACTGGTCAGGAATCACTCCAGCTATTTCTGATAAGGCTGCTGAATTAACTAAGTTAGCTTGTGAAGCTGCTAAGAGAAATGGTGTAACAGTATCAGTTGACTTAAACTTCCGTAAGAAGTTATGGACTTCTGAAAAGGCAATTTCTATCATGAAGCCTTTAATGAAGTATGTAGATGTATGTATCGGAAATGAAGAAGATGCAGAATTATGCTTAGGCTTCAAGCCAGAAGCAGACGTTGAAGGCGGTAAGACAGATGCTGCTGGATACCACAAGATTTTCGAACAAATGGCTAAGGAATTCAATTTCAAGTATGTTATTTCTACATTACGTGAATCAATTTCAGCTACACACAATGGTTGGAAGGCATTAATCTATAATGGTAAGGAATTCTATGAATCAAAGCATTATGATCTTAACCCAATCGTTGACCGTGTTGGTGGTGGTGACTCATTCTCTGGTGGAGTTATCAATGGTTTAATTAAGTTCAATGGTGACCAAGCTAAGGCTCTTGAATTCGCAGTAGCTGCATCAGCATTAAAGCATACTATTAACGGAGATTACAACTTAGTTTCTGAAGCAGAAGTTAATGCATTAGCAGGTGGTTCTGCAAACGGACGTGTTCAACGTTAATTATAATTAAAAATTATTATGTTAAGTGTCACATGATTATTTGTGGCACTTAATGTCTATCTATTTCATATGGAGGTAATAAGTATGAAAATAGGAGTTAGAGTACATGATTTTGGTAAATCTGATGCCGTAACTTTAGCCAAAAAGGCTAAAGCAGTTGGCTTTGATGCAGTTCAACTAGTATTAAATAAAGCAATTGAAGGCGAATCAGGATTAGCCGGAACATTATCTAAAGAAAAAGCTAATTATTACTATGAAACTTTTAAGAATGAAGGAATTGAAATTGCTATGCTAGGTGCATATTTTAACCCTGTACATTCTGATAAAGCTAAAGTAGAACAGCTTAAAGCTAAGTTTGCTGAGCATTTAGTATATGAGAATGATTTCCATGCTGGATTTGTTGGTAGTGAAACAGGCTCATATAATGATGATAAGTGGACTTACAACCCTCTAAATAGAGAACCAGCTGCATTAGAAGAAAACATTAAAATTTTTGGTGATTTAGCTAAGGTAGCAGAAGAAAATAATGCTAAAATTGCTTTAGAAGGTGCATTTGGCCACTGTATGTGGAATCCAGATCGTCTAAAGGAATTAGTAGATAAGATTGGTTCTAATTCAATTTATTATACAGTAGATATTTATAATTATCTTGCAATGGAAAATTATCAAAAGCATACTGAAATATTTGATAGATGTTTAGAGTTATTTAAGGATAGAATTGTTATTTTCCATATTAAGGACTTTGTTGTTGAAGATGGTGCTTTAAAGCAATGCTGTATTGGAAAGGGAATAATGAATTTTGATTATATGTTACCTAAAATCAAAGCTAACTATCCTAATGCGTATTTAATATTTGAAGGCTCTAAGCCTGAAGATATGGAATTCTCATTTAATTTCATTAATAATAAGCTTAAATCTTTATAAAAGCTTAATTATTTATAAGGTAAGAACAATACCTAATTGTTCATAAATAAAAATGGAGGAAGAAAAAAATGACAATGAATGATTTCAGACTAGATGGCAAAGTTGCTCTAGTCACTGGTGCATCTTATGGTATCGGTTTTAATATTGCTAAGGGATTCGCTGCTGCTGGTGCTACTATCGTATTCAACGATATTAAGCAGGAATTAGTAGACAAGGGTCTTGAAGCTTATAAGGCTGAAGGTATCGCTGCTCATGGTTATGTATGTGACGTAACTGATGAAGATGCTGTTAATGCAATGGTTGCAAAGATTGAAAAGGAAGTAGGAGTTATCGATATTTTAGTTAACAATGCTGGTATCATTAAGAGAATTCCTATGCTTGAAATGACTGCAGCTCAATTCCGTCAGGTTATTGACGTAGATTTAAATGCTCCTTTCATAGTTTCTAAGGCAGTTATTCCTGGAATGATTAAGAAGGGTCATGGTAAGATTATTAACATCTGCTCTATGATGTCTGAATTAGGACGTGAAACAGTTTCTGCTTATGCAGCTGCTAAGGGTGGTTTAAAGATGTTAACTCGTAATATCTGTTCTGAATATGGTGAATTCAATATTCAATGTAATGGTATTGGACCTGGTTACATCGCAACTCCACAAACTGCTCCATTACGTGAAAGACAGGCTGACGGTTCTCGTCATCCATTCGACTCTTTCATCGTAGCTAAGACACCTGCAGGACGTTGGTTAGAACCAGAAGAATTAGCTGGTCCAGCTGTATTCTTAGCTTCTGATGCTTCAAATGCTGTAAATGGTCACATTTTATACGTTGATGGTGGTATTTTAGCTTATATCGGAAAGCAGCCTAAGTAATTTTAAATTTACTATTTAATGCAAGGATAGAAATATTCTTGCATTTTTTATTTGTTTGATTAATCAATAAAAATGATTTATAATTATAATAAGAGATTGTGGGAGGTTGTAATATGGTAATATTTTTAATTTTTAATATAATATTATTTTCATTAACAATATTGACACTTTTTGCCATATTATTATGCTTTGTGTTAAAGAAATTTAAATACGCTGGATACGCATTACATCTTGCGTTTTTAGTAGTATTATTGACTATTATGATTATGTCATGGAATATCATTTTTATGAATGGTGGATTTAATGTTAATTTTTCAGCAACTCCAAAATTCTCTTATGATTGGATAATTATAATGGCACTTTGTTATATGATATTCTTTGCTATAACTCATGTAATTCTAGTAAAAAAGATGCATTTTCAGGATAAAAATAGTTTGATTTCTGCAGCTAGATATTTACTACCTGCATCTTTAACAGTCTTTTATTCTCTTGCAACAATTGTATTCTGGTTTAGTGTAAATTGTTATTGTAATCTAAAGATAATAAGTTCACTAAATTTATATAGTTAGTAAACGTTTACAATGAATTATATTTAACATGATATTTATAAATATAAATATTTATAGTAAAATAAAATAGATTTTAATATAAAATAAGTGAGGTAATTTAGAATTATGAATGCAATTCTTTCAGTAGTAGGTAAGGATACAGTAGGTATTCTTGCTAGTGTAGCAACATTATGCTCAGAGCATAAGGCAAATGTTAATGATGTTACGCAAACAATCATTGATGATTATTTTGCAATGTTTATGATTATTAACATTGATGAATTAGACATTGAATTTACAAAATTTGTAGACGAAATGGTTGCACTAGGCAAAGAAAAGAGATTAGAAATTCACTGCATGCATGAAGATATCTTCAACTTAATGCACAATATTTAAAAGGTGGTAAAAAAATGTATACTAATAACGAAATAATGGAAACCATCAAAATGATTCAAGAAGAAAACCTTGATGTAAGAACAATTACAATGGGTATTTCTTTAATCGACTGTATGGATACTGATATTGATAAGTCTTGTGAAAAGGTATATAACAAAATTTATAGATGTGCTAAAGATTTAGTTAAGACAGGAGAAACTATTTCTAAGAAATATGGTATTCCTATTGTTAACAAAAGAATCTCTGTTACACCTATATCAATGTTAGTTGGTGTATCAGGAGGAGATCCAGTTAAATATGCAAAGACATTAGATAAGGTTGCTCATGATATTGGAGTTAACTTTGTTGGTGGTTATAGTGCATTAGTACAAAAGGGTTTCTCTGCTGGTGATAGAGAATTAATTGATTCAATTCCACGTGCTTTAGCTGAAACTGAATTAGTTTGTTCATCAGTTAACGTTGGATCAACTAGAGCTGGTATTAACCTTGACGCTGTAAAGCTTATGGGTCAAAAGGTTGTTGAAGCAGCTCAATTAACAAAGGATAGAGAATGCATTGGAGCTTCTAAGCTTGTTGTATTCTGCAACGCAGTAGAAGATAATCCATTTATGGCTGGTGCTTTCCATGGTGTTGGTGAACCAGATGTTGAAATTAATGTTGGTGTATCTGGACCTGGTGTTGTACGTGCTGCATTAGCAAAGGCACCTAAGGATGCCCCAATTTCTGAAATCGCGGATATTATTAAGAAGACTGCATTTAAGGTTACTCGTATGGGTCAACTTGTTGGTGTAGAAGCATCTAAGATGTTAGGAGTTCCATTTGGAATTGTTGACTTATCACTTGCTCCAACTCCAGCTGTTGGTGATTCAGTTGCTCACATTCTTGAAGAAATTGGTCTTGAACAATGTGGTGCTTGTGGTACAACTGCAACTCTTGCTATGTTAAATGATGCGGTTAAAAAAGGTGGAGTTATGGCTTCATCTAGAGTTGGTGGTTTATCAGGTGCATTTATTCCAGTTTCAGAAGATGCTGGTATGATTGCTGCTGCTGAATCAGGCGCTTTATCTATTGAAAAGCTAGAAGCAATGACTGCTGTATGTTCAGTAGGTCTTGATATGATTATTATTCCTGGTGATACAACTCCTGAAGTTATTTCTGGTATTATTGCTGATGAAGCTGCAATTGGTATGATTAACTCTAAGACAACTGCAGTAAGAGTTATTCCAGCAATTGGCCGCAAGGCAGGAGATATTGTTAACTTTGGTGGACTTTTAGGATATGGTCCTATTATGAAGGTTTCTACTGTAAAGCCAGATGTATTTATTAATCGTGGCGGTCAGATTCCTGCACCATTAAACTCACTTAAGAATTAATTTAATTAATAAAAGGACGACTCAAAGTCGTCTTTTTTAAATTCACATATTTTTTACAAAATTCATTTAGGTTTACTTAAGTATTTAATCATATAATCTTTGTGAATTATAAAGAAATGAGGTATTTTTATGAAAAAGAAAAGAATATTATATGGTGCACTATCATTGGGATTAGTTATGGTATTGTCATCATGTACTTTATTAGATTCACTTAGAACATCATCAACTACTAGTACTACAACAAGTGCAACTACAACTAGTACAACTACATTAAATACAACTACAAATACATCAACTACTACATTATCTACAACAACAGAAGTAGCAACAACTACATCTAAATCTACTAGTACTACAACAAGTAGCTCAACAACTACTAATACAACAACTTCAAGTAATACAACAACATCTAATACTACTACAAGTGCTGAAACAACTTCAAATACAACTACAGTTGCAACAACAACTGAAGATGTAATAACAACAACTGATACTACACCACAAGTTAATTATGAAATGCAAACATTAGGTGTTACACGTACTTATTCAGCTTCAATGAATACCCCTAGTACATTAACAACATATTTTATTGATGAATCATTAGTACCATATGTTTCAATGGAGGATTTCTTATATATATTAAGTGATAAATTAAGCTATAACTCTATTTCAAAAACATATGATTCAACAACAAATACATATACATATGAAAGAACAAGCTCTGATGGTGATGCATATACAATTACAATTTCACCTTCAAATAATGAAATAACTCTAAATAATTGTCCTTTCTATATTGATGCATTAGCAAATTCTAATACATATTCTTTAACTAGCAAAAGAGTAAAAACAACAAAAGAATATGTAATATCTCCTGAAACTGTTACAATTAATTTATCAGATTATAATATGCAAATGTATCAAATTGATAATAAAGCATTATTACCAGTTTCAATTATTAATTCAATTATTGCATCTCCACTATATTATAATGTTTACTTTACTGGTTCTGGATATGTTTGTGATAGCTCTACAGCTTCAAACCAAGAAAAAAGTATGCTATTTGGTAATATTAGCTTAGAAGATGATGAAGAATTAAGAGAATATTCTTATAATACATTAGCATTTATATATGATAATTTATTTGGCTTAAAAACATATAGAGGATATGAATCAGTATATGAAATATTAGAACCATATAAAGAGGATTTATTAAAAACTGATGGAAGTGATATTGAAGCATTAACATCATTCTTATATACTATCATTGATGATGGACATACAGGAATATCTTCATATAAATTTGGAAATACTAGTGAAGCAGATTCAACATCATTAGGAGAAAGAAGAACTAAATTAAATAAAGCATATCAAACTTTAGAAAACTATTATAAGGCTTCAAAATTTGCACGCACATCATCTCCTTATAGAGCATCAGGTAATACAGCAGTAATTGAAATAGATTCATTCTCCCTAGATAGTAGTGATTCATCTAATGATACATATTCTACATAAAAAAGCATATTAAATTCAATTAATGGTCAATATAAGAATATTGCATTGAACCTTGGCTTAAATGGTGGTGGGTCAATTGCATCTATGGTTGAAACATTAGGCTTATTAACTGATAATGATATTGTAATGTATACCTATAATGAGCTTACAGGTGCATTAATTAAATATACATATCAGGTTGATGTAGACTTAGATGGTGATTTTACAGATGATGATTCATATGCATCAACATATGATTTCTATATTCTAGCATCAGGATTTACATATTCAGCTGCAAATGAATTTACTAACCTATGTATAGAAAATAATATTGCTAAAACATTAGGTAAGCATACAGGTGGTGGTGCTTGTGTTGTATTACCAACATCATTACCAGATGGTACATCTTTCCAAACATCAGGTCCAGTATGCCTATGTAATTATGATGAAGAAAATAATACATATGAAATTGTAGATGACGGAGTTGATGTTGATTATGATTACGAATATTCTAATTTCTATAGTGTTACAGCATTAAATGCTTATATTAATAATTTATAAAAAATGGTCCATGTAATAACTTTACATGGACTTTTTATTTAAAATGTATTATTTTTAATTTGTTCAATAAATGGTTCCCAAATTGCTTTATATTGCTTTTCAGATACCACTTCAACATCCTTAATTGTTTTTATATTTTGCTCTTTACCAATATAAATTAAGTCTTTAATATATCCTTCAGCTTCATCTAGGTAAACATTAACCATTTTCTTTAGGTTTTCCTGTAAAATAAATAATCTATAATGACCATCTAATAAAACATATTCATCATCAATTATTGCAACAGGAAGATAAACATTATCTAAATCCTTTAATGTTTTATCTATATTTTCATATCTTTCCTTAGATAATATAAATTCTGTTGGTAATATTACTTTTATTGGTAATTTATATGTAAAAACCTCATTGAATTTTTCATAATATGATTCATCAAATGATCTAACACTTGTAATATATTTATTTATATCATGAAAAAAAGAAGTAGCTTCTTCAATATATTTATTGTCATTAAATCTAACTTTTGCAGATCTATCATCAATATGATATTCATAATAATAAAAATTATCATTATCTTTAACAGTAATACATAAGTTACTGTTTTTTAAATCATTATCATAAAAATCTGATTTATTATCTATATATATTTCCATAAATTAATCACCATATAAATTATACAATAAATTATTGTATTTTTGTCTTAAATTTATACTATTTAATATAAATTGAATTTATATATAAAAAAGTGTATAATAAGACTAATCTTATATTTGAGGTGCAGTATGAAGATTTATTCAGATTATGAGAAAAAGTTAAATGCTTTTTATGCAGTTGAAAGAAATCATAATAGAGGCTATAAAGTATATTTCTTTTTATCATTTTTAGGATTTTGCTTCCTAATTTATTCAATAATAAATCTAATATCAAAGACTGAATATGAGATGAGAGATTATATCTTTTTAGCAATTGGTATAAGTGCTTTAATTTTATTCTTTATAGCTGGATTTATAAGACTATATATAATAAAGTTTTTGCCTAAAAAGAAGCCTTTATTTACTGAAATACTAAATACTTATGTTAAGGGTGAACTAGTATCAGAGGTTTCAAATTATGGTATTGAACCATATAAATTAGATGCAATAATCCATCCAAGTGGTTATATTAATATTGCATATATTTATGATAAGAATTGTATAGTTGAAGCAACAGTTGAAAAGAATGATTTTTTAATTAAAACAAATGTAACAAAAGAGGTTACATCCTATGTTGAGGTTAAAATATTTAATAAGCATTTAAAGAAGCAATATGGTAGGGTACATAAATTTAATTCAAAAGGTTATAATAAAGAACAATTCTATAAGGGATTTAAAGACTTTATTGATAAATCTGATATTAAAGAGCTTTCTTTAAAATGCCAAGAGGCTATAGAAGAGCATAAGAAGACATATAGATAGGAGAATTAATAGTATGACTGAATTACAAAGAGAAAAAATCTTAAGAAATCTTGAACAAAATAGTAGAATAGAACTTCATGATTTAGCGATTATGCTTGGAGTAAGTGAGGTTGAGCTCGCGAATGAAATCGATTTGATGACTAAAGAGCACATAATCTGTGGTTATACTACTTTAATAAATTGGGATAATACATCTAAGGAAATCGTTACTGCGTTAATTGAAGTAAAGGTTACACCTCAAAGAGGAATTGGATTTGAAACTCTTGCAGAAAGAATTTCACGTTTCCCTGAAGTGACTAGTGTTTATTTAATGAGTGGTGGATTTGACTTTATGGTTATGATTGAAGGTAAGTCTATGAAGGAGGTTTCAAAATTCGTTTTTGAAAAGCTTTCTGCAGTAGATTCAATTTTATCAACATCAACTCATTTCGTATTAAAGAAATATAAAGATCATGGAACATCTTTAGTAGAAGCTAAAAAAGATGAAAGGATGGTCGTTAGTGCATAATGCGTAGTTTTGTTTCTAAAAAGGTTACTGCACTAAAACCATCAGGAATAAGAAAGTTTTTTGATATTGCATCAGAAATGAAGGGTGTAATATCACTTGGTGTAGGTGAACCTGATTTTGATACTCCTTGGCATATCAGAGAAGAAGGTATTTATACATTAGAAAAAGGTAAAACTATGTATACTTCTAATTCTGGTTTAAAGGAATTAAGAATTGCTATATCTAATTACTTAGAAAGAAAAATTAATGTAACATATAATCCTTTAAAGGAAGTACTTGTTACAGTAGGTGGTAGTGAAGCAATTGATATGGCACTAAGAGCAATAGTTGAAGATGGTGATGAGGTAATTATTACAACTCCATGCTATGTATCTTATGAGCCTTGTGCAATTTTAGCAGGTGCAAAGCCTGTTACAATTAATCTAAAAAATGAAAATCAATTTAGATTAACACCTGAAGAATTAGAACAAGCTATTACACCTAAATCTAAGGTTTTAGTTATTTGTTATCCAAATAACCCAACAGGTGCAATTATGACTAAAAGTGATTTAGAAAAGATTGCTGAGGTTGTTATTAAGCATGATTTATGTGTAATTTCAGATGAAATCTATTCTGAATTAACATATGATGGAAATCATACATCTATCGCGTCTATACCTGGCATGAAGGAAAGAACTATTGTTGTTAATGGTTTTAGTAAGGCTTATTCAATGACAGGATGGAGACTAGGTTATGCTTCAGGTCCTGAAGAGATTATTCGTCAGATGACTAAAATACATCAATTTGCTATTATGTGTGCTCCAACTAATTCTCAATATGCAGGTATTGAAGCTTTAAATAATGGCGATGAAGATGTTAATATTATGAGAGAAGCATATGATGAAAGAAGAAGATATGTTCTATATAGACTATCTGAAATTGGAATTCCATGCTTTGAACCAAAGGGTGCATTCTACGTGTTCCCAGATGTAAGACAGTTTGGTCTTTCAAGTGAAGAATTTGCTTTAAGACTTCTAAATGAGAAAAAGCTTGTTATAGTTCCGGGTAATGCTTTTGGTGAATCTGGAGAAGGTTTCATGAGAATAAGTTACGCTTATTCTTTAGATGAATTAAAGGAAGCTTTAAATAGATTAGAAGACTTCGTTAAAACTTTAAAAAAATAAGAATTTAAGGCTCGTTTGAGCCTTTTATTTTCGAAAATTATTATTGTTGAAATAAAATATTAAATATTTTATAATCGTTGTGAGGTATTTATCATGGAAAGATATGAAATAAATAAATTTATAGAAGAATATGATAAAAGAGTTCATGATTTATATGAAGCATTAGATATTAAAACAAAACAACCTGAATTTGATGAATTATCTAAAGAAATTAAATCAGATACATTTTGGAATGATCAGGATCATGCTCAAAAGACATTACAAAGATTTAATTTATTAAAAGGTGATATTGAGCTTTATAATAAGGCTTTTAATGACTTAGGAGATATTAAAGATATTGTAGATATGGCATTAGAAGATAATGAAGCTATGAGTATGATGGAAGAAATGATTAAAGTTTTCATCAAATATATTGATGAATCTGAGGTTAAGGCTTTATTATCTGGAAAATATGATTACAATAATTGTATTTTAGAATTCCATCCAGGTGCTGGTGGTACTGAATCAATGGATTGGGCTTTAATGCTATTTAGAATGTATCAGAGATTCTCTTTAGCAAATGGCTATAAGGCTGAAATATTAGCATATGAGCAAGGTGATGAGGCAGGTATTAAATCTGCAACATTATCTATTAAAGGTGAATATGCTTATGGGTATTTTAAAGGTGAAGCAGGTGTTCATCGTTTAGTTAGAATATCACCATTTGATTCTAACAAAAGAAGACATACCTCATTTTGTAGTATTGATGTAGTACCTGAAGTTAATGATGATAATGAAATTGTAATACCAGATGAGGATTTAAGAATTGATACATATCTTTCTTCAGGACACGGTGGACAAGGTGTTAATACAACATATTCTGCAGTAAGAGTTACACATATTCCAACAGGTATAGTTGTTACATGTCAAAACGAAAGAAGCCAGTTAAAGAATAAAGATATTTGTATGAAGGTATTAAAAAGTAAGCTTTTACAAATAGAAATAAAGAAAAAGCAAGATGAAATTGATGCCCTAAAGGGAACACAAATGGCTATTAATTTTGGTTCTCAAATAAGAAGCTACGTATTTACACCATATACTTTAGTAAAAGACCATAGAACTAATTATGAGGTTGGTAATGTTCAATCTGTAATGGATGGAGACTTAATGGGCTTTATGCAAGCATATTTAAAATTTAATGCTAAAAAGAATTAGGTGATATTTTGATTGTTAATGATTTAAAAGAAACTAAAAAAGGTTATATAGTAACAATTGATGATAAGGAATATAAATTCCAAGAGGATACTATAGTTGACTTTAGATTGGTTAAAGGAAAAGAAATTACAAAAGAAATATTAAATGATGCAATTAAAGCTGAGGATTTAAATTATTATTATAACAAAGCATTAGATTATCATATTAGATATATGAAGGGTAGAAGTGAAATATATACCTACCTAATTAAAAAAGGCATAAGTCAAAAAAATGCTAATACTATTTTAGATAAATTAGAAAATAGTAAAGTCTTAAATGATAAAAATGTAATAGAATCCTTAATTAGAACCTATATTAAAGATAAAAATGGAATTCTTATGATTAAAAAAAAACTTAAATCAAAAGGATTTGATATTAATGATATAGAAGATGAATTATCTAAAATAGATTTAGATATTTATTATGAATGTTTAGAAAGCTTATATCAAAAAATTAAAGATAAATATAATAAATATGATGATTACATGCGTATTAATAAAATAAAAGCATATTTATTACAAAGAGGATATACATATCAAGATATAAATACATTAGATATTAAGTAGTGATAAATTTAATCACTACTTTTTTATAATTCTTCATTTTATTGTTAAAAGTAATATTATATAGTATAATATTAAAGATGATAACTATTAGAATGGGAGTGATAATATGTTAGTTAGGGATAAAATAAATGAAGATTTTTTATATTTCTATAAGAATGGTACTAACCAAGATGCATATACTGTATTTGGTGCTCATTTAGTAAAAAATGATAAGGGTGAAAATATAGCATGTGAATTTTGTCTATATGCACCTAACGCTAAGGATTGCTATGTTGTGGGAGAATGGCAAGATTTTAGAGCCGGTGAAATACATATGGAACATATTATTGGCGGTATTTTTTATGCTTATGTAGAAGGTAATTTAGAATGGATGAGATATAAATATCTTATGCATACTTGGCAGGATGAAGAAATATATAAGGCAGATCCTTATGCATTTTATTCTCAGGTAAGACCTTCACATGATTCAAAAATTTATGATATTGATGGTTATAAATTTGATGATGATTTATGGATGTATACAAGACCTAAAACATATAATACTCCACTTATGATATATGAAATGCATATTGGCTCATGGAAGCGTCCTTGGGATGGTAGAGAATTCTTAACATTTCAAGAAATTGCACCAGAGCTTATAAAGTTCTTACGTGATTATGGATATAATTATGTAGAATTAATGCCTGTTTATGATTATCCACTAGATATGTCTTGGGGATATCAGGGTACAGGATATTATGCAATTACACCAAGATATGGTAGACCAAAGGATTTTATGTGGTTTGTACAAGAATTACATAAGGCTGGATTTGGTGTAATAATGGACTGGGTACCAGGTCATACTAATAAGGATGATTTTGGCTTATATAGATTTGATGGAACATATTTATTTGAATATGATAAGGAATGCGATAGAGAAAATGTAAATTGGGGTACTGCAAACTTTGATTTAGGAAAAGGTGTTACAAAATCGTTTTTAATTTCTAATGCAATGTTTTATTTAAAATATTTCCATGTTGATGGATTTAGAATTGATGCAGTATCTAATATAATATATTGGCTTGGTAATAAGGATAGAGGAGTTAATAATGGTGCTTGTGATTTCTTAAGACAGCTTTCAAAAACAATATTCTCTTTTGATGATAGATTATTATTAATGGCAGAAGATTCTAGCGATTATAAAGGTGTAACCCTACCTGCAGATATGGGGGGATTAGGATTTAATTATAAATGGGATTTAGGCTGGATGAATGATACATTATCATATTTTAAGCTTGATCCAATTTATAGAAGATATCATCACCATAAGCTAACATTCTCAATGGCATATTTCTATTCAGAACAATTCTGCCTACCTCTATCTCATGATGAGGTAGTACATATGAAGGGGTCATTATTAAATAAGATGCCAGGAGATCAATGGCAGCAATTTGCAAATTTTAGATTGCTAATTGGTTATATGATTGCTCACCCTGGTAAAAAATTACTATTCATGGGTAATGAATTAGCTTCATATGATGAATGGCATTATGAAGGTGAATTACCTTGGAATGTGTTAACATATCCATTACATAATTCAGCAAATCGTTTTGTAAAAGAGGTTACTAAGCTTTATAAGGATGAAAAGTCATTATATGAGCGTGAATACGACCCACTAGGATTTGAGTGGATTATGGCTGATAATGAATTACAATCTATTTATTCATTTGTAAGATATGCAAATGATTATCATGATCATATATTAGTTATAATGAACGCAACTCCAAATACGTATAATAACTATAGAATAGGTTGTAAGGATGCATTATATTATGAAGAAATAATGAATTCTGATTGGGATATTTATAACGGAAGTAATCATAAGAATGTAGGTCACATTATGGTTGAGGATTATAATCAAGACAATCAAAATCATTCTATTTTAGTTAATATACCACCTTTAGGAATAATATTTTTAAAAGCACATTATAAGGAAACTAAAAAAGAAGATAAAACTCCTAAAGAAAAGACTAAGAAGATAACAAGAAAGAAGGTTAGTAAATAATGAATTACCCATATTTTGATGATAAAGAATTATTTAAAAAAGAATTTATTTCAAATGTTGAAAATAAATATGCAATAGATTTTAAAAAATCAACTCCATATCAGCAATATGTAGTATTAGGAGAAATGCTAAGAATGTATATTGCAAAGTATTGGCATAATACAGAAATGGCATTTTGTAAAAAATCTCAAAAGACAGTAATTTATTTCTCAATGGAATTCCTAATGGGAAGAATGATTACAAACAATTTAATGAACGCTGGTGTTTATGATGTTGTTAAAGAGGCTTTTTCTGATTTAGGAATTGATATTAATGAGGTTGAACATCAAGAAACTGATGCCGGATTAGGTAATGGTGGTTTAGGTAGACTTGCTGCCTGTTTCATGGATTCAGTTGCATCACTTAACTTACCTGTAATTGGCAACTGTATTAGATATCGTTATGGGTTCTTTGAGCAAGGTGTTAAAAATGGATATCAGGTTGAGCACCCAGACCGTTGGTTAAAGGATGTTAATGTTTGGGAAATAAGAAGAGCTGATGAAGCTGTTGAAATACCTTTTTATGGATATATTGATATCCAATCTCAAGGTAATGGTAAGCTTATAGTTGAGCATAAAGATGCTCAATATGTTAAGGCTGTACCTTATGATATTCCAATTGTTGGTGATGGTAATCACTTTGTTACTACACTAAGACTATGGAGTAGTGAGCCTGCATCTACATATCCAGATGATGCATTCAATTATTTAAGAGATGTAAGAGAAATTTCTTCTATGCTATATCCAAATGATGATACAGAAGAAGGAAAGATTCTACGCTTGAAGCAGCAATATTTCTTTGTTTCTGCAGGTGTTACATCATCTGTAAGACAATTCTTAAAGGTTCATGGTACTTGTAAGGATTTACATAAGCATTTATGCTTCCATATTAATGATACTCACCCAGCATTAATAGTTCCTGAATTAATGAGATTATTAGTTGATGAATATAATGTTGATTGGGATCAGGCTTGGGAAATAACAAAGAATACATGTGCATATACAAACCATACAATCTTATCTGAAGCATTAGAAAAATGGCCTGTAGGATTATTTGCAAGATTATTACCAAGAATTTATACAATAACTGAAGAAATTAATAGAAGATTATTAATTGAATTAGAAGAAAAATATGGACCAAACTCTAATGAAGTATATGAAATGGCTATTATCAAGGATGATAAAATTCATATGGCTAACTTAGCAATTCATGGATCATTCTCTGTAAATGGTGTTGCAAAGCTTCATACTGAAATTTTAAAGAATATCGAAATGAAGACATTTAGTGATTATTATCCAAATAAGTTTAATAATAAAACAAATGGTATAACACATAGAAGATGGTGCTTACATATTAATCCAGAACTTAAGGATATCCTTAATGAATATTGCCCTAACTGGGTTAAGGATCCTGAAGTAGAATTAAAGAAATTATTAAAATATAAAAATGATCCTGAAGTACAAAAGAGATTCTATAAGATGAAGCAAGCAAGAAAAGCCGCACTTGCTAATAAGATATTTAAATCTCAAGGTGTATCATTAGATGTAAATTCAATATTTGATGTTCAGGTTAAGAGATTACATGAATATAAAAGACAGCTTATGAATGCACTTCATATTATGTATATCTATAATAGATTAAAAACTGATCTTGAATTTAGAAGTAATTATGTACCTCATTCATTTATCTTTGGTGCAAAATCAGCACCAGGATACTGGTTTGCAAAGAAGATCATTAAATTAATTAATACAATTGCAGATAAGGTAAATAATGACCCTGAAACAAATAAATATCTTAAGGTTGTATTTGTAATTAATTATAATGTTACATATGCAGAAACTATTATGCCAGCTGCAAATATTAGTGAACAAATTTCAACTGCATCAAAGGAAGCATCAGGTACATCTAACATGAAGTTTATGATGAATGGTGCAATTACATTAGGTACACTTGATGGTGCTAATGTTGAAATTGCTAATTTCGTTGGTGATAAGAATATTGAAATATTTGGTATGAACGCTGAAGAAGTAACATCTATTTATAGAGATGGTGGTTATGACCCAATGGATATTTATAATTCAGATATTAGAGTTAGAACAGTAATTGATCAATTAACTAATGGCTTCTTTAATAATGTTAGTAGAGATGAATTTTTTGATATAAGAAATAATTTATTATATTCTGATAATTATTTCATTTTAAAGGATTTTGCATCATATATTACTGCTCATGAGCACTTAAATGAGTTATATAAGGATCAAGAAAAGTGGTTACGCGCATCAATTGTTAATACAGCAATGTCAGGCTATTTTACAACAGATAGAACAATGCGTGAATATAATAGAGACATTTGGCATATTAAGCCAATTGAGGTTGATGACTAAGAGGATATTATGTTAGTATTTAAGAATATAGATAATCTTAATGTACTAATAAATAAATATAAAAAAATTACAAGTACTATATCATTAATAAGAATTTTAATGCTTCTAGTACTTGTAGTTGAATTTATTCTATTATTATCATTAAAGGAATATTTAACATATGGTATAGCATTAGCTATAACATTAGTTATTTTCATATTACTTATTATATTTACAAATAAATTTTATAATATATACGATAATCTTTTAGATAAAGATAAGTGTTACAAGAATCATAATTTAAGAAGAGAGCTTAAATTAAATTCATTTAATGACTTAGGAGAAGATTTTAAAAATAAAGAGGATTATAAAATATCTGATTTAGACATTTTTGGAAGAAATTCTTTATATCAATATATTACTGTTGCAAAAACTAAAAAAGGAAGAGAATTACTAGCTAGACAGCTAACTAAGCCAAAAGAAATGCCTTCTTCATTTAAGGATATGGTTAATTCTTTTGCAAATGATGAGGAATCTATTAATATTGAGGCTTCACTATATCATTTTAAAAATAATAAAAAAGTTAATTATGATGAATTATTAAGTGTAAGTGAGAATAAAATTAAATTTAATCCATTATTTATATTACCATTATTATCATTTATAGGAATGATAGTATATATAGTATTAATATTTACATTAGGATTAAATCCTTATTTTCTATTTGTTTTTGCAATAACAAATTTATTCTTATCTAAAATCTTTTTATCTAATGATATATTTAAGCTTGATGGTGGAATGTATCAAGAAACAGTTAAAGCTTATTTATATGTAGATGATGTAATTATTAATTCTAAATTAGATCAAAATAGATTTAATGAATTAAAAGATAGTATTAAAGAAGAAGTTTCATATTTAAAGAAATTAAATAAAATATATGGTTTATTTAATCTAAAGAAAAATAGTATTATAGATATTATTTTAAATACATTATTTGTAAGTGATATATTTTTAATTGTTTATTATAATATTAATACTAAATCTGTTTCAAAAATTAAAAATACATTCGATAATATTGCAGAAATAGAACTAGCATTATCCCTAGCAAACATTGGTATTGATAATGAAATATATTCTATTCCAGAAGATGGGGATATAATTGATGTAGAATGTATGTATCACCCACTTGTTAAAAACTGTGTAGCAAATGATATTAAATTTGATCATGGTATAGTTTTGACAGGCTCTAATATGAGTGGTAAAACTACATTTATGCGTACTCTTGCAATAAATGAAACATTATTTAATGCAGGTGGTATTGTTTGTGCAAAAAAATATAGTGCACCTAGACTAAAAATTTTAACATCTTTAAGAGCAAATGATATGCTTAATGAAGGTATTTCAACATTCTATGCAGAAATATTAAGAATGAAGGAAATGATGAAATATTATAAAGAAGAAAGATGCTTAATATTAGTTGATGAAATATTTAAAGGCACTAATACCCATGATAGGGTCAGTGCCTCAGCTAGTGTAATTAAAAAATTACTAGATTCAAATTCAATATTTATTATATCTACTCATGATTTTGAGCTTGCAAAGGAAGATGGAATTTTAAATTATCATTTCAATGAGAAATACATTGATGATAAAATTACCTTTGATTATAAAATCAAAAGTGGTGCATCTGATACAACAAATGCAATCTACTTACTCAAAATGGCAGATATAATCTAGCATTTTAATGGCTCCGTCATGTAATGAATCATATTCAGTTACATACTGGGCCATTTTCTTTATTTCATCATCACCATTAATCATGGCGATAGATATATCAGATATATTAAATAATTCCTTATCTACAATTGAATCAGTTATAGAAATTGTTTTATATCCTTGATATTGATTAATTAAATTATATGCGACTTTTTCCTTATTAAATAAGGAATTTTTAACTCTTAAAAGCTCTCTATTTTTATCTTTACCTTTTGTTTCAAAAAATAAATTATTACTACTTAAAAATTTTTTTAATTCACTACTATATTCATTTTGAATTGCAATAGTTATAGATAAAATATTATTATCAAATGAGTCTACAATTTTATAATCCTTAGGGTAGAAGAAATGTAATCTTTCTTTAAAATGTGATACAAAAGGATATTTTTCTGTCTCACCAAATGTTGTATATATTCCATCGTTAAATTTATTAATTAATTCGTTGATAATATTTTTATTTATAGAATCATATAATAAATTATTATTAATTAAAGATTTACTTGATGAAATAGATGCAATATCACATTCTAATTCATTTCTTTTACACCAATTATAAAGATTATCAAATGATTCTTCTGATATGATGCACATTTTATTATTAATTAAATATTCTTTTAAATATGTTCTTCCATAGGAAGAAAGATCTAATAAATTAGATGTAATTGTACCATCGAAATCCATTAAACATAAATATTTCATGTTATCGCCTCATAAATAATATTATATTATTTATAAATAATTTTCAATTTCAATTTAATATTCTTTCAATTTAATATAGTTTATACTATAATATAAGTATTGTGGGAGGTGTTAATATGTTCAATTTTACATTCCCAATAAGATTAGATTTTTCATCTATTTTAAGCTTTGTAATAGGTGTGTTTTTTGGCTCTGCGTTAATATTATTAATATATGTCTTACTTGTATTATTATCATTACATGATAAAAGATATATGGTTAAAACAGAAGAGGACTCATTAACAGATAACGATGTAAAGCAGATGGTTTTAGATGCACAAAAAACTTTTAAGGATAGAAGCTTAAGGGGAGATTTATCTAAGCCTGCTTATTGTAAAACTATCGTGCAAGATCTTGCGTTAGAAATTGCTTCATCATATTATCCTAATTCTAAGCATCCATTGCTAGAATTAAGTGTTGATGAAACTGTTGTACTTATTGGTTATATTCAAAAAAGAATTAATGATCTTTTAAATCGTAAGGGATTAAGATTATTATTACGCTTAAAAATATCACAGATTGTTGCGTTATCAAAGACAACAATAAATATTACTTCATCTAAAGTATTTAAAACAACTGTTAATGCTAATAAGAAGTTTCAGCGCGTTAAAAAGGTATTAAATGTTATAAATCCAGCAACATGGTTTAGAACATTAGTTATAAATAATACTTTGGGGATTATTATTAATAAATTATGCTTAATTGTTATAGCAATTGTAGGAGAAGAAACTTATAAAATTTATTCTAAGAAGGTATTTGAAAAGGAAGTATCCTTAGAAACTAATATTGATGAATTATATGAAGAGTTAGATAAAGAAATAACAGATGCTAAAGAATCATTAGAAAAAGAAAATGCTTCAAATGATTCTGATTCATTTGATGAAGAATTCTCACTAAAAAAATATCCTATTGTTATATCAAGTGATAATGATAATATAGTTCATGAATATGATGAAAATATGAGTATGTTAAAGAGGGACTAGTATGTTTGGAAAGAAGAAAAAGCAAGAAGAAATTTTAATTGAAGATAACGATGAAAATTTTGAAATATTTCAGGAATATAGAGCTGATGAGCATATTGCTGAAAGAAGAAAATTTCGTCCTACACAAGTAGCGAGTCCTTATTTTGGTACTCATGTTGCTGATAAAAAGAGCTTCATTGATAATTCGGGTTACAATGATGTTGATGATGCATATGATTATTTAAGAGATGAGGAAGCAAAGCACTTATCTAAGGAAGATGTTATTAAAAAGCATGGTAGTGAATATTATGAATTCCAAATTTTAGATAATGAAAAGCTTAAAGAAATAGGTGGTGGTGAATATGATGATTCTAAGCTACAAAAAATTAAGCCTAAGCAGGTTAATCGTTCAACTATGCTTGATAGTTTAATTTCTTCTGATGTATCTGAATTAGAGGACTTTGAAGAAAAAGAAGATAATATAAGTCTAGATTTTGATAATAATGTGGAAAGCTCTTCTGAGGAATATGATGAGCCTGAATTCAAGATTCATATTGACCTAGATGAGGATATGGAAGAGGATTCTAAGGAATTTAGCTTCAATGGCTATGATGAATCATTAGCAAAGCCAAAGCAGGCTAATATTCCATCATTCCTTATTAAAAATGAGGCTGAAGAAAAGAATAATGATAGAGAAGCTTTAAAGCAAATTAAGAAGAATGTTGATTCAAGTGATTTATCATTTGATAATGTTCCTAATCTTAAGACTCCAAATTTATTCTTTGATGATGATGTTACAAAGCCAGAATTAACACAAGAAGAAAAGAATTATAAGAATCCAGCAGTTTCAAAGGAAATGTCTATCGAGGATGCTATACGTATGTCTAAGGGTGGTACTGTTGTACCAGGACATGAAGGTGAAAATACTGTTCGTGGAATCGATAATATAAGTAGGGTTTCTCATAAGCCTACACCAGTTGATGCAAAGCCTGAGGTTATAGAAAAACAACAGCAGCAAGAAAAGCCAAAACCAAAGGTTGAGGATAATAAATATAAGAACTATAAGGTTCCTTATAAGAAGTTATTCCCTAAGAGTGAAGGAGATATTGACCTACATCCACAATGGCTTGAAGAGAAGAAAACTATTATTAATGAAACATTAAAAGCCTTCGGTATTGAAGGTGAAGTTGTTGCATATACAAAAGGTCCTGCGTTCACATTATATGAAGTTGGTGTTGCAACAGGTGTTAATGTAAAGAAATTTGGTAATATTGTTGATAATTTAAAGATGGTATTAAAAGCACCATCTATTAGATTACAAATTCCAATTCCAGGTAAGGCAACTGTTGGTATTGAAGCACCAAATGATAAGGCTGATGTAGTTAAATTTGGTGATATTTGTTCTGATTCATTCTTACTTGATGGCAAGCCATTAAATGTAGTTTTAGGTAAGAATATTGATGGTACACCTGTTTATGAAAATATTACATCTATGCCACACTGCTTAATTGCCGGTGCTACTCAATCAGGTAAGTCAGTATGTATTAATACAATTTTATGTTCATTAATTACAAAGAATTCGCCTGAAAGATTAAAGCTAATTTTAGTTGACCCTAAAAAGGTTGAAATGTCTTTCTATGAAGATATTCCACATCTTGCAACACCAGTTTTAACTGAGCCTGATGAAGCAGGAGAAGCATTAAAGTGGGCTTGTACAGAAATGGACCGTAGATATCAGGTATTCCAACGTAATAGAGTTAGAAATATTGGTGACTATATTCAAAAACAGAAGGATCATCCTGAATTTAATTTAGAAAACCTACCTTATTATGTAATTATTGTAGATGAATTTAATGATTTAATTATGCAGTGTGGAAGTGAAGTTAATGATTCAATTGTTCGTTTAGGACAAAAAGCTAGAGCCTGCGGTATTCATGTAATACTTGCAACACAACGTCCAACTGCTGATATTGTTAATGGTACAATTAAAGCAAACTTCCCTTGCCGTATCGCATTTAGAGTTGCATCTTCAGTTGACTCATCAGTTATTCTAGATGAGACAGGAGCAGAAGAATTACTAGGTCGTGGTGATATGATTATTAAGAATAATGGTAATCCAATTCGTGCTCAGGGTGCTTATATTTCAGATTCTGAAATTGAAGGTATTTGTTCATATTTAACTACATCTTATGAACCTGATTATGTATTTACTCATGAGGAATTAAGAGATAGTATCGCAAGAAGCCAAGGTTCATCAGGAAATGGTGGAGCTGGTTCTGGTAAGGCAAATACTGAATCTGAAGAATTAATTGAAAGTGTAGCTAGATTTTGTGTTGATGGACAAGCATGCTCAATTAATGCAATTCAAAATCAATTTGGTCTAGGCTTTAATAGAGCATCTAGAGTTGTTGCTATTCTAGAAGAAAGAGGAATTGTTTCTCCTAAGGCTGGTACAAAGCCACGTGATATATTAGTAGATTCATTCCAATTAGATCAAATTTTTGGCTCTCAAAATTAGTATTGGGGGATTATTGATGGAAAATAATGAGACTATTAATACTAATGTGATTATTGAAGATAATGATAATAAAAAGAAAAAATTATTCATAAAAATAATTGTATTTCTTTCAATTTCATTTTTGATAATATTAATTACTCTAATTAATATGTCAAGAATTGTTATGTTCTCAAATATCTTTGGTTCAGTCCTTGGAAATACAAAAGCATTAGGATTAATTATTTATTTACTTGCAACTATTTTATTTTTCTTGTATTATGTTACACTTGGTACATTAATTTTAGTACACAAGCTTAAATTAAAAAAAGATTGGTACCCACTAATAAATAAAATAGATTCAAAGCTTGATATGGCAGCATTTATTTCAAAATGTTTTTCTATATTATTATTTTTACTTATTTTTATCGCAACACCTTGCGTTGTTGTTGGAAATAGTATGTACGATACATTAGAAAATGGTGATGCACTATTATCAACAAATTTATTTTACACACCTAAAAAGGGTGATATTGTTATCTTTGATTCTCATGACTATCAGGAATCTAGCTATGATGAATCAAGTCATTCCTTCTACATTAAAAGAGTAATGGCAGTAAAGGATGATGTTTTAAGCTTTGATTATGTTACTTTAACATTTTATATTAATGGTGAAGAAATATATGATTTTGAAAGAGGAGATGGCTCTAATACTAGTGTAAATAGCTGGTATAATATCATCGAATCTATAAATGATATTACAAATGAATATACAAGTGAAGAATTAAACACTCTTGCAACAATAACTGTACCAAAGGGGTACTTATTAGTGTTTGGAGATAATAGAAAGAATTCACTTGATTCACGTATATTTGGTGTAATATCTACTAAATCAGTATTTGGTAAAGCATTCTTAAGAATCTTCCCATTTAGCAAATTTGGTTCAATTTAGGAGTTTTTATGAAAGACATTCAGTGGTTCCCTGGCCATATGGCTAAGGCAAAAAGAGAAATAACAGAATATGTCAAAAAGGTAGACTTAGTTATAGAGCTTAAGGATTCAAGAATACCTTATTCATCTACTAATCCTTTGTTAAATGACATTATTAATAAAAAGCCACGTCTTGTCATTTTAACAAAAGCAATGATGGCAGATCCTAAGGTTACAAAGGATTGGATTAATTATTATAAAGCTAATAATATCTTAGCTTTAGATATTGATAGTGAAGCAAATTATAATATTAAGCAAATAATACCTTATTGTAATAAGGCATTAGAGGAATTATTTAAAAAGAGATTAGAAAAAGGTATTAAATCACGTGATATTAAAGCTATGATTGTAGGTATTCCTAATGTAGGTAAATCTACATTAATAAATAAGCTTGCGAAAAGAAAGGCTGTTGTTGTAGGAGATAAGCCTGGTGTTACTAAATCAGAAAGCTGGATTCAGGTATCTGATACACTAAGACTATTAGACACTCCAGGTGTTTTATGGCCTAAATTTGAAGACCAAATGGTTGGCTTAAAGCTATTTATGGCTGGTTCTATTAAAGATGATATTCTTGATTTAAGAGAATTAACTGTAGAAGCAATAGATTATACAAAAGAGCATTATCCTAATTTATTAAAAGAAAGATATAACTTATCAGATATTGAAAATAAGGATGGATATCAGCTATTAGAAGAAATAGGTATTAAAAGAGGCGCTATAAAGAAGGGCGCTGAGGTTGACTTAGATAGAGTTGTTAAATTATTCTTATATGATTTAAGAAATGTTAAGATTGGAAGGATGAGCTATGAGACACCACAAATATGATGATATTGATATGTATAAATATGAAAATGATTTATATGATAGTGGAGTTAAGGTAATAGCTGGAGTCGATGAGGCAGGAAGAGGACCTCTTGCAGGACCTGTTGTTGTTGCAGCTGTTATATTAGATGAATTTGATCGTATTCCAGGATTATTTGATTCAAAGCAAATATCTGAGAAAAAAAGAGAAGAATTATATAAGCAAATAATAAAAAGATGCAAAGCATATAAAATAGTTTATGTTTCTGTTAAGGATATAGACGAAATGAATATTTATCAAGCAACAAAAAAAGGTATGTTTGAAGCAATTATGGGTTTAAAAATAGAACCTGAGCATGTATTAATTGATGCAATGCCTATGGATGAATTAAAAATTAACCATACATCAGTAATACATGGTGATGCTTTAAGTGCATCAATTGCTGCAGCATCCATTCTTGCGAAAGTATCAAGAGATCATTATATGGAAAAAATGGATATTAAGTATCCTAATTATGGCTTTAAGAACCATAAAGGCTATGGTACAAAGACACATATAGAAGCTATTTGGAAATATGGTCCTTCTAAGATTCATAGAAAAACATATTCTCCTGTATCTGATTACTTAGCTAAGAATAGACAGCTATCATTAGATTTATTTAATGATGATGACGAAGATTATAATCATGAGGAAAAATAGGGAAAACGTTCCCTTTTTTCTTTTCTAAAAAAACATAAATTTTAATAAAATATTTATATATTTTATATATATATTGATAGAAAATATGTCCTTGACTTTAAAAATGTTTTGAAATAATATTAAGGGCGTTAGGATGGTGATAATATGGACAAAATAATAATTGTAGAATCACCTACAAAAACACATTCAATTAAATCCTTCTTAGGAGATGGATATACTGTATTATCAAGTATGGGTCATATATCTGATTTATCTACTAAGGGTAAGGGTGGTCTTGGAATTGATATTGAAAATAAGTTCCAGGCTAATTATGTAATTATGCCTGAGAAAGTTAAATTAGTTAATGAATTAAAAAAAGCTTGTAAGGGTCATCAAGTATTTTTAGCATCCGACCCCGATAGAGAAGGTGAGGCAATTGCTTACCACCTTGCTAAAAACTTAGGCTTAAGCTTTGATGATAATAATAGAATTGAATTCCATGAAATTACAAAGAATGCTGTCCTTGAGGCTTTAAAGAATCCTCATCCAATTAATATGAATATGGTTGAAAGCCAAGAAACAAGAAGAATCATTGATAGAATCTTAGGATTTAAGCTTTCTAAATTATTACAAAAGAAGATTGGCTCAAAATCAGCAGGACGTGTTCAATCAGTTGTTTTATTATTAATATGTAAGCTTGAAAAAGAAATATTAGCTTTTATTCCTACTGCATATTATGAAATGGAAGCTTTATTTGATAACTTTAAGCTAAAATTAAATAAGGTTAATGATTTTTCTATAACAAGTAAAAATAAAATTACTGATAGAAAGATTTTAGAAGATTTAAAACCAAAACTAGATGATTTTGTTGTATCAGATATTGTTACTAAGAAGACATCACGTACTCCTTATCCAACATTTACAACATCAACATTACAGCAGGATGCATCATCTAAATTAGGATTCTCACCTACTCGTACTATGAGTGTTGCACAATCACTATATGAAGGTGTTAAGGTTGGAAATGAAGAAGTCGGTTTAATTACATATATGAGAACTGACTCTACAAGATTGGCTGATTCTTTTGTTAAAGAAGCATCTTCATTCATTAATGCAAAATATGGTAAAGAATACTTAGGTTATGTTCATAATAAAAATCAAAAAGGCATGCAGGATGCACATGAAGGTATAAGACCAACATCTATATCTAGACAGCCTGAAATTATTAAAGAATATTTAACATCTGATCAATATAAGCTTTATAGCTTAATATATAAGAGAACATTAGCATCATTAATGTCTAATGCAACATTTAATCAAACAAATGTAATTTTTACTAATACTGATTCATTATGGAATGTATCAGGCTCTCAAATTCTATTTGATGGTTTCCTTAAGGTATATAAGGATGATAATGATAAGGATGAAATTATTCCTGTCTTTAAAACTGGCGATAGATTTAAAGCTAATGAGGTTAATATTTTAGATAAGCTTACAGAGCCAAAGAAGAGATATACTGAGGCATCTATTATTAAGGATATGGAATCGCTTGGTATTGGTAGACCATCAACTTATGCTCAAACAATTAAGACTTTAAAGGATAGAAGCTATATTAAGCTTGATAAAAAGTCTATTGTACCAACAGAGCAAGGTATGCTAACATCAGATAAATTACAAGAATATTTTGATGAAATAATTAATGTTGGTTATACTGCAGATATGGAAACTGACCTTGATGAAATTGCAAATGCTAAAGAAAAGAAAGAAAATGTTTTAGAGAAATTCTATAACGACTTTATGATGCAATTTGATGAGGCTCAGGAAAAGATGGATTCTAAGTATCCAATTGAGACTGATGAAATTTGTCCTTTATGTGGAAATAAATTAGTTATAAGATTAGGTAAATATGGTGAATTTACATCATGCTCAAATTATCCTACTTGTAAATTTATTAAAAAAGAAGAAATAGAGGATTCTGATACTGGTGTATTATGCCCTACTTGTGGTAAATATAATTTATTTAGCAAGGTAGCAAAGACTGGTAAGAATAAGGGTAATACTTATTATGCATGTAAGGATTATCCAAAGTGTAAGACAATATTTAATGATTTACCAACGCATGATATTTGCCCAAATTGTGGCGCAATAATGCTTAAGGATAGTGAAGGTAAGGAATATTGTAGTAAGCATTGTAATGATGTAATTGAAGTTACATGCCCAAGCTGTAAGACAGGTCATTTTGTAAAACACACAGCTTTAAGAGGAAGAAATAGAGGAAATATATTCTATTCATGCTCAAATTTCCCAAAATGCAAGGTTTTATACAATGATGAGCCAACTAATGAGGTTTGTCAAAGATGTGGTGCTATAATGCTTAAAAACAAAGATGGTGAATTATACTGCTCTAAGAAGTGTGATGATCCAACTGCAAACTATGTACAAGAGGAAATGGATTTAGGTCCTATTGAAACTGTTGTTACATGCCCTAAATGTAAAAAAGGAAGATTAATAGAACGTATTGCAAAGACTGGTAAGAATAAAGGCAATAAATTCTATGGATGTTCAAACTTCCCTAAATGTAAGAATATTATTACATTAGAGGAATATAATAAAATAGCTCTAGAGATGGGCTTAGATGCTCCTATACTAGACGATGAAGAAACTGGAAATGATTAATTTATGAAATAGGGAAAAATTTCCCTATTTTCTTTTTGTTAAAATATAATTTTATGATATAATATCTTCGATATGGAGTGAAACCTATGGGATTTTTTGATTTATTTAAACGTAAAAAAGACAAGAAAAAAGAAGAGAAATATAAATTAGGCTTACACAAGACTAGAGAAGGTGCATTAAAATCACTTTCTGATTTACTTGATGGCTCAAATGAAATTGATGATGAATTATTTGATAGATTAGAAGAAGTATTCATCATGGCTGATATTGGAGTTGATACAGTTGTTGATTTCATTGATGGACTAAGAGATGAAGTAAGAGATAAGCAAATAACAGATGTTAAATTATTACAAGAAATGATAATTGATAGAATGTTTGAAATTTATCTAAACGGTGAAATTGTTAACGCAAACCTTAATGTCAATAAGGACGGCTTAACAGTTGTATTATTCGTTGGAGTAAATGGTGCTGGTAAGACTACATCAATTGGTAAAATTGCAAATCAATATAAGAAGATGGGAAAAAAGGTATTGGTTGCAGCAGGAGATACATTCCGTGCTGGTGCAATTCAGCAGCTTAAGGTTTGGGCAGATAGGGTTGGAGTTGACTTTATAGCAAGAGAAGCTGGTGCAGACCCTTCATCTGTTATGTATGATGCGATTGTAAAAGCAAAGCAGGAAGGCTACGATATGCTTTTATGTGATACAGCTGGTCGTTTACAAAACAAGGCTAATTTAATGGCTGAGCTTTCTAAGATGAAAAGAGTATTACAAAAGGAAATGCCTGATGCACCACATGAAACATTACTTGTTGTTGATGCTACAACAGGACAAAATGGTATGTCTCAAGCAAAGGCATTTGGTGAGGCTACAGATGTTTCAGGTATTGTATTAACAAAACTTGATGGTACATCTAAGGGTGGTATTGTATTAGCTATAAGACATGAGCTTGGAATACCAATTAAATATATCGGCTTAGGTGAAAAGGTTGATGACCTTGAAATATTCGATATTGAAAATTACTTATATGGATTATTTGCTGATTTCTTTGATGAGGATAAGAAGTAATGCAGGACAATAGAGAAGAATTAATTGAATTATATGATATTTATAAAAATCTCTTAACTGATAAGCAAAAGAATTATTTTGAGGATTACTTTTATATGGACTTATCATTAAGTGAGATTGCATCCAATAATGAAGTTTCAAGAAATGCTGTTTTTGATCAAATAAAAAGAGTTGAAAAAGCTTTATATGATTATGAAGAAAAGCTACATTTAAAAGAGAAATTTCAAAAATTAGAATCATTAGAAGTAAAAGATGATATTAAAGAATTAATTTCAAATATTATCTGGGAGGAGTAATTATGGCATTTGATAGCTTATCAAGTCGCTTACAAATGGGACTTAGAAGACTTACTGGTAAGGGTAAGTTAAATGAAAAAGATATTGATGACATGTTAAGAGAAGTAAGATTATCTTTACTTGAAGCCGATGTTAACTACAAGGTTGTAAAGAAATTCTTAGCAGATATAAAAGAAGAAGCCTTAGGCGAAAAGATCATGAAGGGCTTAAATCCTGGTCAACAGGTTGTTAAGATTGTTCGTGAGGAATTAAGAAAAGTCTTAGGTGATGAAGTTGTTGAATTAAATTTTAAGAAGAGCGGAATGACTGTTGTAATGATGGCCGGTCTACAAGGTACAGGTAAAACAACAGCAGCAGGTAAGCTTGCGTTATTTTATAGAAAAACTAAAAAGATGAAGCCATTCCTAATTGCAGCTGATATCTATAGACCAGCCGCAGTTGATCAGTTAGTTACTTTAGCTAAGCAAATTAATGTTCCTATTTATGAAAATGGAACAAAGGATAAGGCTGAAAACATCGTTAAGGAAGGTTTAAAGCAAGCAAAAGAGGCTGGAGCTAATTTCGTAATTATCGATACTGCAGGTCGTCTACAAATTGATGAAGCGATGATGCAAGAATTAAAAAATGTAAAAGAAATTGCTCATCCAGATGAAATATTATTAACAGTAGATTCAATGGCTGGTCAGGATGCAGTTAATGTTGCATTATCATTCCATAAGGATTTAGATGTTACTGGTATTATTTTAACAAAGCTTGATGGTGATACACGTGGTGGTGCTGCATTATCAATTAAGGAAATGACAGGAATCCCTATTAAGCTAATGTCTAATGGTGAAAAGCTTGATGCATTAGAAATCTTTTACCCAGATAGATTAGCTGATCGTATTTTGGGTATGGGTGATGTATTAACATTAATTGATGAAGCTCAAGCAAATATTAGTGAAGATGAAATGAAATCTGCAGCTGAAAGAATGATGTCAGATTCATTTAATTATAATGACTTATTAAAGCAATTTAAGATGATTAAGCGTATGGGTTCTTTATCTCATATCCTAGGTTTCTTACCTGGTATGGGTAAAATGAAATCAGCATTAGCAAATGTTGATGATAAAGCATTCGATAAGATTGAAGCAATTATCACATCAATGACTGAAGAAGAAAGAAAGCATCCTGAATTAATCGAAAAGGAATTTAAGAGACGTGATCGTATTGCAAAAGGTTCAGGTCGTTCTATTCAAGAAGTTAATAAGCTAAGAGAATCACTTGCTCAAATGAAGCAATCTATGAAGCAAATGAGAAACATGGATGAAGAAGATATGAAGCGTATGCAATCACAGGTTAAAAATGGAAATTACTCTGGAATGCAACAGCCTAAGGTTAAAAAAGGTAAGGGCAAAGGAAAGGGAACTTTCAGATTTTAATTAATAAATCCATTTTTGGATTTTAAAGGAGTAAATATGGAAATAGTATCAAGTATTTATACAAATGAAGAATTAAATGAATACATTTCATATATTGATGCAGCATTGTTAATGCTGCCTTCTTATTCTATGGTATATGAAAATTTATTATTAGATGATGCAATAAATAAATTAAGAGAAAATAATAAAAAGATAATCTTATGCTTCGATAAGATAATGCATCCATCTGATATGAAGGAAGTAAAACCTTTTATATTAGGATTTAAAGAAGAAAAAGATATATATTTTTATGTTACTGATACTGGATTATTAAATTATTTACTTGATTTAGGATTAAATAAAAGAATAATTTATAACCCAATTACAATGCTTTGTAATGCAAAGGATTTATCTATATTTAATTCATTTGGCATATCTTTAGCATTAAGTGAGGAAATAACATTAAATGATACTATAGATATCTATAATGAGGTTAAACCAGAATTATTTATGATGACATTTGGGTATAGATTAATGTTTTACTCAAAGAGAAAACTTGTAAGCTTATATGGAGATAAAATAGGAAAGAATATTCCACTAGATAATCTAACCCTAAAGGAAGCAACAAGACCTGATATAATGCCTATCATTGAAAATAATAATGGCACTATGGTATATAGAAGCTATGTTTTAAATTTATTTAAGAACTTATTAAATATTTCATTTATTAAATATTGTTACCTTGATTCTTTAAGAATTAATAGAGATTCATATATTAAAGCTTTGAAATGCTTTTATGATTATAAGAATGGTATGATATCTTTAGAGGATGGAATAAAATATTTAGATAATATTGGATTAAATTATGAGGATGGATTCTTATACAAGGATTCAGTTTACCAAAAGGAGGAGTTAAAAAATGACTAAATTTGAATTACTCGCTCCCGCAGGAGATTTAGAAAAACTAAAAGTAGCTGTATTGTATGGTGCAAATGCTGTTTTTATTGGAGGACAAAAGTTCTCATTAAGAAGCCGTGCATCTAATTTCACTATTGATGAAATAAAAGAAGGATGTGATTTTGCACATAAGCATGGTGCAAAAATTCATGTTACTTGTAATATAGTTATGCATAATTTAGATACAGATGGTGTCTTAGAATATCTTAAGGCGTTAGAGAATGCTGGCGTTGATTGCATTATTGCATCATCAACATATATCCTATCTTTAGTTGCAAAGTACACTAAAATGGAAGCACATGTTTCAACACAATGCTCAAGTGCAAATCCAGATGTTGCAGAATTCTATAAAAAGATTGGATGTAAAAGAGTTGTTTTTGCAAGAGAATTATCACTAGATGAAATTAAAGAATTTAAGGATAATACAACCCTAGATGTAGAATCATTCATCCATGGTGGTATGTGTGCATCTTATTCAGGAAGATGTATGTTATCTAATAACATGACAAATAGAGATGCAAATAGAGGTGGATGTGCACATTCTTGCAGATGGAATTATGATTTAATGCATAATGGTAATGAAAAGATGAATCCAGATGGAGATTATTTTTCAATGTCGTCAAAGGATTTATGTGCTATAAGAGCAATACCTAAGCTAATGGATATTGGTGTAAATTCATTTAAAATTGAAGGAAGAATGAAATCATTACACTATATTGCAACAGTAGTTAATGCATATAGAAGAATAATTGATGAATATGAAACTACAGGTATGGTTAAGGATTTTAGTATTTATGAGGATGCAATAGCAAAAGCTGAAAACCGTCTTACTGGTTCAGGTTTCTTATTCCATAATCCAACAATAAATGAGCAATTATATGACCTAAATTTAACATGTCCAACAAAGGAATTTATTGGTATTGTTAGAAGATATGATAAAGAAACTAAAACAGCTTATATTGAGCAAAGAAATTATTTCTTACCTAATACAGATGTTGAAGTATTTTCTCCATCAGGTTCATTTGTTATAAATGTAGGTAAGGTTTATAGAATGGATGATACTGAAATTGATGCCGCAAGACATCCATTAGAGGAATTAAAATTCCATTCTGATATAGAATTACATCCATTTGATTTAATGAGGTTATTATAAAATGTTTGAAATGTGGATTAATGACTTACTTATAGAAGTTGAGTTAGAAGTTAAGCCAAGAAATAGAAGAACATATATAAAGCCAAGATATCCAAATAAGGTTATAATTACATCTCCATATTCTATTTCAAAAGATAGAATGATAGAATTAGTAAAAAAATTTGAATCATATTTATATAAGCATTTAAAGGAAAAGCCAAAGGCAATAGAAAAAAGTGATTCAATACATGTTTTTGGAAATAAATATAAATTTATAACTAGAAATGATATTTTTGATCATATACATGTAGAAGATGATAATTTCATTTGTTATATAAGAAATGAGAATACAAATATTAAAAAATTAGTTGATGAATATTATTATAAAAAAACAAAAGAGTTTGTTGAGTATTATTTTGATACTATAAAAAAAGATATGAATTTGAATTTTAATATTAATATTAAATATAAAAATGTTAAAACATATTTTGGAGAATGTATTCCATCAAAGCAAGAAATTATTTTTTCAACAAGACTTGCTAAATATGACCCTATTTATATAAAAAGTGTTATTTATCATGAATTAGCACATTTTTATTACCACGGTCATGGAGATAATTTTTATATCTTGATGGATAAAAAATTTCCTAACTATAAAAGAATTCAGCATGAAATGAGAATGAAGAGATATAAGGATATTTATTAATCTTGATTTTTTAATAAATTTTGCTATAATTATTAATGTTTATAAACGGAGGCCTACGAGATGGAAACTAAGCAATATACATTTACAAGATCTTATAAGAAGATGCTTGAAGACGAATTAATTAGAAGAGAAACTGTTGAAGCAGATAGAATTAAGGCTGCAGTTGCTGAAGCAAGAGCACAGGGAGACTTATCTGAAAATGCAGATTATTCAGCTGCAAGAGAAGAACAAGGTAAGAACCAAGGTAGAATTGATGAAATTAAGGCTATGCTTAAGAACTGTAAGATTGTTGAAACTTACACAGTTGAAGTTTTATATCCAGGTTCTAACGAAGTAGAAAAATATTATGTTTGTGGTGCTGAATCAGATCCATTCCACAATATCATTTCTGACCAATCACCTTTATATAAGGCTATTGAAAATCATAAGGCTGGTGATACTGTTTCTTTCTTTGCAGGAAGAAATGGCAAGGCTGTTACTGTTAAGCTTGTTACTTTAAGAGAAGCTACACAGGATGAACAGAATGAAATCGAAAAGATTCATGATGAAGCAAAGAATTAATTTTTAAGCCAGAAAAATCTGGCTTTTTATTTTCATTTTTAATTTTTTAAAAAAATTAATGAAAATTTATGAAAGCACTTGCAAAGGCTTATAAATAATGTATAATTTAATTGATTTTTAAATCATATGGAGGAAATAAAGAAAATGACAAAACAAGAAATCGTTGCAAATTTATCTGATGAATTAGGATTATCAAAGAAGGACGCAAGTACTGCTTATGATATCGTAGTTTCAAAGATTATTGAGGGTCTTAAGGTAGAAAAAAAGGTTGCTATCAACGGATTAGGTACTTTCACAGTAAAGGAAAGAGCTGCTAGAGAAGGTAGAAATCCAGCAACTGGTGAAACTATTACAATTCCTGCTTCAATTAATGTAGGATTTAAGGTAGCAAAAGTTTTAAAAGACGATCTTAACAAGTAATTTGCTTTTAAGTTATTATTAAACGTTATTTATTGTAATTAATAGAGCACTTAAGGGTGCTCTATTTTTTCAAATATGAGAGAAAAATATTAGATTAGGAAGTTGTTAGAATGAATCCATTTAATGCCATTTATTGCAATAATACAAAAGAACTAAAATTATATATTGATAAGAATGACATAAATTGTAGAAACGAAAAAAATATGTCTCTTCTAGAATATGCAATTGTATTCAACAATCCTGATGCTTTCGAACTATTATTAGATAATTATATCGATATAAATTTAAAGGATAGATATGGGGATACAGCTGCACATTATTGTGTCACATATAATAGAATGGGATATTTAAAATCTTTAATAAATCACAATGCTGATTTATCAATAAAGAATTTAGAAGGGGAGACACCTCTATATAAAGCATGTTCTTTAGGTAGAGAGGATATGGTAAAACTTTTTATTGAGGCTAAGCCTTTAGATATTCATGAATTTAATGCAAAGCATGAATCTATTTTTATGGCTTTAATTAGAAGCCGTAATTTGCATTTATTATCTCAAATTGATGTTGATCCTTATGTTTTAGATGAAAAAGATTATGCAGGTAATTCTCCACTTCATATAGCTGCTAAAAGAGGAGATATTGAAGTTGTTAAATATCTATTAGATAAAAAGGCATTTGTTAATTCAAAGAATCTAAATAGAGAAACACCTTTATTCTTTGCATCAGAAAATCATCATAAGGATGTAATTGATGCCCTAATTAAGGCAGGGGCAATTGTTGATTGTATTTCTGCATTACATGATACTATTTATCATAGAATTCATGATGATGATTTAGAAGGATATATAAACATGAAGGCTGCATATTATGGTGTTGATCAATATTATATTGAATATCCACTACATTATTCAATAATAATGGAAGATTATGAAAGAGCAGTTAAGTTTTCGGATATGTCAAATACAAATAGATTAGATAAATATGGCTTTAAACCAATTGATTTAGCAAAGAAAATTGGAAATCAAAGAATTTTAGATTATCTAACTAAAAAATTAGAAAAATAGTTGAATTAATTAATTTATTATTATATAATAACTATAGTGGATTAAGAGAGGTTCGGAGCCTCTCTTATTTTATTGATTGGAGGTATTCGAATTGGATATTAATATTTGTGAAAAAATATTAGAACCTTTTATCAGTGAAAATGGATTAATTTTTTATTCCGTTGAGCTTGTAAAAGAAGCGGGAGAGCTAATATTAAGAGTTACTCTTGATAAAGAAGAAGGCATTGATTTAGAAATGCTTGCGAAAGCAAATGAATATTTATCTGAAAGATTAGATAAGTATGATAGTGATATGCCTGAATATTTACTAGAAGTTACATCTCCTGGTGCTGAAAGAGTTTTAAGAAATGATCAAGAAATTGAAAAATATCTAGGCTCATATATTCATGTTGATATGAATGACAATATGTTTTATGAAGGAACTTTAGAAGAACAGGATAACGATTCGGTTACCGTAAGAGTAAATTTAAAGGGAAGATTTAAAAACTTTACCTTAAAAAAACAAGATATGAAATTAATCAGACTTGCAGTTAAGATTTAATTAGGAGGAATTTTGAAATGATTAATAAGAAGTTTTTTGAATCAGCAAAAGAGCTTGCTGAAGAGAGAGGTATTTCTGTAGAGGATGTTTATGAAATTATAAAAGAAGGTTTAAAGAAGTCTTATAAGAGACAATATAACAATGAATCTTGTGAAATTGTTGTTGATCCAGTTAAGACTGAAATTTTATGCTATTCAGTTAGAAAGGTTGTTGATGTTCTTTCTACTGAAGCTGATACAGAAGAAGAAAATCCAATCGCTGAAATTACATTAGAAGAAGCTAAGCAAATTAAGAAGAATGCTAAGGTTGGAGATATCATTAGACAGGTTGTTGATATTAAGGAATTCTCAAGAACAGCAATCGGTGCAACTAAGAATATGACTGTACAAGGTGTACGTCAAAAGCAAAGAGCACAGGCTTTCGATCATTTTAAGGATATGGAAGGCGAAATGGTTACTGCAACAGTTGCTAATGTAAATGATAAATATGTTGTCCTAGATTTAGGTTATGGTGCTACATCAACTTTATCTAATCGTGAATTACTTGCAACAGACAATTTCCAGATTGGTGATACATTACGTGTATTTATTAAGAAGGTTGAAGAATCTACTAAGGATCCAAAGATTACTGTTTCAAGAATTGATAAGGAATTAGTAAAGAGATTAATGGAAAATTATATTCCAGAAATCAAGGATGGTACTATTGAAATTAAGGGTATTGCAAGAGACCCAGGCGATAGAACTAAGATTGCATTATATTCTAATGATTCTAATGTAGATGCAATTGGTTCATGCGTTGGTGAAGGCGGATCTAGAATTAAGCAGATTGTTGATGCTTTAAATGGTGAAAAGGTTGATTTATATAAGTGGAGTGATAATCCAGAAGAATTAATCACAAATTCATTACAACCAGCATCAGTTACTAAGGTTATTTCAATTGATGAAAAAACTAAGTCAAGTGTTGTAGCTGTACCTGATGATCATTTATCATTAGCAATTGGTAAGCAAGGTCAAAATGTTCGTCTTGCAGTTCAATCTTGTGGTTGGAAGATTGATATCTTACCTGTTTCTAAGGCATATGAAGAAGGTAAGTTAATCTAGTATGAAGGAAAAGAAGCTTGTTTTAAGAACTTGCGTTGTTTCAAAAGAGCAATGTGAGAAAAAAGATTTATTTAGAATCGTCAGAACTCCAGATATGAACGTTATCATAGATCTTGTTGGTAAGGCTAATGGTAGAGGAGCTTATTTAAAGAAGGATAAGGCTGTTGTTGAATTAGCAAGAAAGTCTCATGCTTTAGATAAGAAACTTGAAGTTAAAGTACCTGATTCAATTTATGATGAGCTTTTAGGAATACTTGATGGACAAAATTCTAAATAATCTTGGTCTATGCTTTAGAGCAAGAGGTTTAGTGTCTGGAGCTGAAATTGTAATTGAAGAATTACGACATGGTAAAATTTGTCTTATTTTCTTAGCATCTGATGCATCAGATAATACTAAGAAAAAGATTTTAGATAAGGCATCATTTTATAATACGGAGGTTAATCAAAGCTATACCTCAGAGGAATTATCTATGGCTATAGGAAAAAGTGGCCGTATGGTTTTAGGTATAACTCAAAAGAGCTTTTTAAAAATTTTAAAGAAATAAGGTGATTTGATGGCTAAAATAAAGAACAACAAAAATGAAACTAGAACTTCAAATATTCCATTAAAAAAAGGAAATAATAACAAGAAGGGTGAATCTAAAGATACAGATTCAAAGGTTTTAACATATAAAGAAGGTATGACTGTTTTAGAAATAGCTGAAGGAATGGGAAAGCCTGTTGCTCAAGTTATTATGAAGCTAATGCAGTTAGGAATTATGGCTAATCAGACTCAAACTATTGATAGAGAAACAATTGAGTTACTTGCAATGGATTTCGGATATGAATTAAAGGATGAAGTTGTAACTGATGTAACAAGATTTGATGAGTTTAAGATTGAAGATGATGATTCTAACCTAGTTTCTCGTCCACCAGTAGTAACAATTATGGGACACGTTGACCATGGTAAAACAACTTTACTTGATACTATCAGAAACTCAAGAATTACAAAGGGTGAAGCAGGTGGTATTACTCAAAGAGTAGGTGCTTACCAGGTTAATCATAAGGGCTTTACAATCACTTTCATTGATACACCAGGTCATGCTGCATTTACACAAATGCGTGCACGTGGTGCTCAAATTACTGATATCGTTATTTTAGTTGTTGCAGCAGATGATGGTGTTATGCCACAAACTGAGGAAGCTATTTCTCATGCTAAGGCTGCAGGTTGTCCAATTATTGTTGCAGTAAACAAGATGGATAAGCCAACAGCAAACCCTGATAGAGTTAAGCAAGAATTAGCTGACTTAGGCTTACTTGCTGAAGACTGGGGTGGAGATACAATTTTCGTACCTATCTCAGCTTTAAAGGGTAGTGGTGTTGATAATTTATTAGAAATGGTTCAGTTAGTAGCTGAAATGAAAGAATTAAAGGCTAACCCTAACCGTGATGGTATGGGTGTTGTTATTGAAGCTTCTCTTGATAAGGGTATGGGTCCAGTAGCAACTCTATTAGTACAAAACGGTACATTAAAGGTTGGAGATGTTATTGTATGTGGTAACACATATGGTAGAGTAAGAATGATGGAAGATGACCGTCATAAGAAATATGATGAAGCAAAACCAAGTGATGCTGTAGTTGTTACAGGCTTAAGTGAAGTTCCTGAAGCTGGTGACAAATTCATGGTATTTAAGGATGAACGTTTAGCTAGAAATACTGCTGAAGCAAGAAGCCAGAAGGCTAAGAATGAAGAAGCTAACGCTAAGAAGGCTACAACATTAGAAGAATTATTCGCTTCTCAATCAGAAGATAAGACTAAGCAATTAAACTTAATCATCAAGGCTGATGTTCAAGGTTCTGTTGAAGCATTAAAGGGATCTTTAGAAAAGATTAATATTGAAGATTTAAAGGTAAATATTATTCGTGCTACAGTAGGTACAATTACTGACACTGATGTATCTTTAGCAGAAGCATCAGAAGCTATTATCATTGGTTTCAATGTAAGACCTATGGCTCCAGTAAGAGCATTAGCACAATCTAAGGGTATTGAAATTAGATTATATAATATCATTTATAATGTATTAGATGATATTGAAGCAGCTTTAAAGGGTATGTTAGACCCAGTTTATGAAGAAGTTGTAACTGGCCAGGCCGAGGTTAGAAGTGTATTTAAGATTTCTAAGGTTGGTTCTGTAGCTGGTTCTTATGTAACAGATGGTGTAATTGCACGTGATTCTTTAGTAAGAGTACTAAGAGAAGGTGTAGTAGTATTTGAAGGAAAGATGTCATCATTAAGAAGATTTAAGGATGATGTTAAGGAAGTAAAGCAAGGATTTGAATGTGGTATCATGATTGAAAAATTCAATGATGTCAAAGAAGGCGATGTTATTGAAGCATCAATTATGAAGGAGATTCCAAGATAATGGGATTAAGTCTTAAAAGATTAGAATCACAAGCTTTAAGAGAACTTTCTATTATCCTTCAAAGAGAAGCTAAGAATAAAGAATTAAACCATGTTACAGTAACAGAAGTAAGAATTACAAATGATTTATCATTTATGACAATATACTATACTTTCTATCAAGGAAAGAAAGCTAATATTGAGGCTGCAATTGAAGAATCAAATTCTTTTATTAGATCAGCACTTGCTAAGAAATTAAATCCTAGAAAAATGCCTGAATTAATTTGGAAATTTGATGAGTCATTAGCATATGGTAATCATATTGATGATATTCTTAATGAATTAAAAAAAGAAGAAAAAAATAAAAGTAATAACTAAGTGAGGTTATAAAAATGGCAGAAAATTGTACTCATAATTGTAGTACTTGTAAATCTAAATGTAGCCATGAAAATAAAGCCCAGCTTTTATCACCATCAGCAGGTACTACTATAAAGCATATTGTTGCAGTAGTATCTGGTAAAGGTGGAGTTGGCAAGTCTATGGTAACATCTATGCTAGCTGTAGCATTATCTAAAAAAGGCTATAAGGTTGGTATCCTAGATTCAGATATCACAGGTCCATCTATTCCTAAGGCTTTTGGTATAGGTGAAGGTGTTTCTGGTACACAAACTTTAATGTACCCTCCTAAATCAAAAGGTGGAATTGAGCTTATGTCAATTAACCTATTGGTTAATGATCCATCTGAACCAGTATTATGGAGAGGCCCATTATTTGGTGGTGCAATAAAGAATTTCTATTCTGATACTAAGTGGGGGGAATTAGATTATTTATTAATCGATATGCCTCCAGGAACAAGTGATGTTGCATTGACAATTTTTAACCAAATTCCAATTGATGGAGTTATATTAGTTTCAACACCGCAAGATTTAGTTAAGATGATTGTTGGTAAAGCAGTTAATATGTGCAAAAAGATGAATGTTAATGTATTAGGCTTAGTAGAGAATATGGCTTATTATAAGTGTCCATGCTGTGGAAATCCATTATTCCCATTCGGACCATCTAAATTAAATGATGTATGTGAAACATTTAATCTTACTCCAATTGCATCATTACCTATTGATTCTAATGTTGCAACTTTAATTGATAATGGTAAGGTTGAAGATGCAGATGTAAGTGCATTTGATAACGTATTATCTATCGTTGAAAATTTATAATTATTAAAAAAATCAGATTTTTTCTGATTTTTTTATTTTTTTTTGGAAAATTTATATATAAACTATACTCTTATTTAATATGAGAGGTGATATATATATGAAAAAATTTATTATGTTTTGTGTTTTTACAACTTTTATATTAAGTATATCCTTAGTAACAAATAAAGCATATGCATCATTTGTTGCTGAATATCAATCGTACCCTGAAATAATAATGGAAACAGGTAAATTATCAAGAGATTTTACATCAGAAGAATATGATAGCTTATTAGAACCAACTAAGCACATATGGATGTTTGGAATTGATATAAAATTTGCAAACAAAAATGTTAGGGCAAGCTATATGTCAGATGTCCTATATTCGTATACAAATGATTCTGCAACTGATATTACATATACTTTAGAGATTCAAAAGGAAACTAAAAAAACAACTTCATTTCAATCTTCAGCTAATCTTGGCGGAACTGTTGGTGGTAATTTTAAAAAGGTAAAAGCAGAAGTAACTGCAAAAGCGAATATTGATTACCAATCAACTGAAGTACAATCAGAAAAAATAACAGAAAAATATCAAGTAACAATTGAAGCTCATTCTAATATTATTGTTTATCTAGATGGACATTTATTAATTACAAACGGTGTGTTTTCTTTATATAATTTCTTTTTTAGAACATCTGGTACTTTTGAATTAGCAATATTACAAGATCAAGAAATAAGGGTTGAGAAGAATAGTATATGAAAAAATTTGAATATTTTATTTTACCAGTTATATTATTATCTATAATAATATTTTATTTAAGCTTAGTTATAATTTCATCAAATAAAAATGATGATACAACTATATATTCAATAAAAACTAATTATTCATTTGTTTATGAGGATAGTAAGTCATTTGATTTATACTTATACTCCAAACAAAAATATAATTTAATACAAGAAAAGGATGAGAATATATATAAATTAATATTAGATTCTAATTCATATACATTAAAAGTTAATGAAATTGAGTTAATTAAAGTATTAGATTATTATCAAATAAGGATTAATTCTAAAATGCCTGTAATATATAGTGAAGTAGTATCTAGTACATTTGTTTTAAGAATTACTAATGAAAAATATACATTATCATTTGATATGGGATCTTTATCAATAGTTAATAAAAATCTTTTAACATATGATATAACTGCAACTCCATCTTATTCAAAGGTAGATGGAATATTAAATGTTGTTGGTATAAATTTAGAAAATCAAAATTATAATTTTATAACAGATTTAAGAGCATCAGCATTAACATTCGCAAGATTATCTTTAATAAGATATGAATTATATCCAACTACATTTGATATATATGAGGATTATCCTTATTATAATGTAAAGATAGTTAATGAAAACGAAAAAACAGAAATTTTAAGTAAGGATTGTTTTATTCCATTATGCTATAAAAAGTATTTTCCTCTTTATAGTGAATATATAATGATTGAACATGATGATGTTAAGGAATATATTCCAATTGAAACAAATCTATTAACTGATTTTTATGCTTGTAGTGAGTATGAATCAGGAGGTGTTTTATCATGATAAAGCTTATGAATATATATAAGTCATATAATAAGGTAAATATATTAGAAGATATTAATATAACCTTTAATAAGGGACTATATGTTATATATGGAATAAATGGAAGTGGGAAATCAACCTTATTAAAAATAATATCTGGAATCATTTATAAGACTAAAGGTACTATTTTAAATACAGATAATATATCTTACCTACCTGATAAATTTTTAATGCCAAAGCTATTAAGTGTTAATACATATATAAAGCTTGTTTTAGGAGAGGAGTATTTATATTTGCTTGATAAATATAAAATACCTAAAAAATTAATTGGTAATTTATCAAAGGGTAATTTACAAAAATTAGGATTAATACAAATTTTATATCAAACATCAGATACATACATATTAGATGAGCCACTAGATGGACTTGATGATGAAGCAAAAAATATTTTTAAAGAAGATATAATTAATCTTTTAAAGGAAAATAAGACTATAATTATGTCTTTACATGAAAAAGTATTATTTGATGATATTAATCATATATCATTTTTTGTAAAGGATGGTAAATGTAGTGAAGAATTATAAAGATTTTTTTAAATTATTAAAGCTATATTTCGCATTTTTATTTCAAAAGGTAACTATAATAATATTATCGTTATCTTTCTTATTAATGATTACAATCTTAGTTTTAATTGCGACATCTAATTATGAATATATTTATTATTTAAAGAATTATCAAGAAATACATGATTCATATATAAGTCAAGCAATACTTATTGTGATGCTTTTTAATACAATTATTGCATCAAGTATGGTAATATCTCTTTATGTTAATTCTATTTCATTTGATCAATTATTTATTTCACAAATAAAAAGAAGAACTTTATCCTTATCTAAAGCATCAGTTTTATTTATAGTTTTATTTTTAATTGTAATTTTAGAATTATTTATTGTTTATTTAATACCTATATTAAGATTTCCTTATTTTAAGATTAGTGCTGAAATATTTGTTTTACCATTCATATTTATATTGCCTTTATTATTAGAGGTGATAGTATTAATGGTAATAACAGTTTTTATTCCAAATGTATTTTTAACAATGACTGTCTCATTTTTATCAATTGCACATAAAGTAATATCTATGAATTTTAGCGAAATAAATAGTATTGCTAAATATATTATTCCATCTGTTTCTACAAATGGTAATTTAATTTCTATAGATGCAATATATATGATACCAATATGGGGAATATTATTCTTAGTATTATATTTTAAAATATATGAAATAAAGGATTTGAAATAAATTTCTAAAAAATGTAAAATAGTTGTTGACATATTGTTTTAGTTAGTGTATTATACTAATGTTGAAATAAATATTGTGGAAAGAAGAAACGCCCGTTTCTCGCCTGATTGATAATTAAGTTGGTAGGCAGAATGTCACTTTGTAAAGATATTATTTATTAAGTATGTTATAAGAGGGCTTTCTATGTCCTCTTTTTTATTTCTATAATTACCGTGGGGGTGAAACTATTAACAAGCAGAGAAAAACAAGTGATGCCATCATTAATGAAGACATTCGTGCGAAAGAAATGCTAGTTATAACAGAAGATGGTGAAAAGCTAGGCGTTCTTAACCGTAACAAAGCATTACAGGAAGCAGAAGACAGAGGATTAGATTTAGTTTTAGTATCTCCAGATGCTAAACCTGCAGTAGCAAAAATAATGGATTATTCTCGTTTCCGTTTCGAACAACAAAAGAAAGCAAAGGAAATGAAGAAGAAGCAACATGTAATTGTTGTACAAGAGATTCAGTTATCTCCAGTTATCGAACAGCACGACTTTGATACAAAGGTTAACAAGGCTAGAACCATTTTAAAGAAGGGTAACAAAGTCAAGATTTCACTTAGATTCAGAGGAAGAATGATCGTTCATCAGGATTTAGGTAAGGAAGTCGTTGATAGATTTATTGAAGCTCTATCAGATGTTACTACAGTAGAATCACCTACTAAATTAGACGGCAAGACATTATTTGCAGTCGTTGCACCAAAAATTGAAAAACAACAGTAAAGAGGAGTGAAGGAACATGCCAAAGGCAAAAACACATAGTGGTTTAAAGAAGAGAATCAAAATCACAGGAACAGGAAAAATTAAGCGTGGTCATGCATATACAGGCCATTTAAAAACTAACAAGTCTCATAAGCAGAACAAGAACTTATCAAAGGCTGGTTTAGTTCATTCAACAGATGAAAAGCGTATTAATCAATTAATCGCTAACATGAAGTAATTGTAGGAGGAAATAGATTATGCCAAGAGTAAAAGGTGGATACACAACAAGAAGAAGACGTAAGGCCGTTTTAAAGTTAGCTAAGGGCTATTACGGTTCAAAGCACACATTATACAAGACTGCACATGAACAAGTTATGCGTTCTATGCAGTATGCATTCAGAGATAGAAAGGCTCGCAAGAGAGAATTCAGACGTCTTTGGATTCAAAGAATTAACGCTGCTTGCCAATTAAACGGAATTAAGTATTCTCGTTTCATCAATGGTTTAGCTAATGCTAATATCACAATCAACAGAAAGATGTTAGCTGAAATGGCTGTTAATGATCAAGCAGGCTTCAAGGCTTTAGTTGATTTAGCTAAGAAGGGCTTAGAAAATGCACCTGCTAAGGAAGTTGAAAACGTTGTAGTTTTAACTAAGACTGCAAAGGCTTCAAAGTAATAAGTTAAGTGGGATATAATCCCACTTTTTTCTTTAGATATTCGATATATTATGATATAATATCAAAGAAAGTTGGTGTTTTTATGAAACAAAATAACAATAAAAATAACTCATCTAGTGTTAATGTTCCTAAGTTTAGTGAAGAACAAAAAACAAAGATGAGAGAAGAACAAGCTGCAATTAATAAACAAAAAAGAAGATATCAAATTATTGTAATCATATTATCAGTAATTTCAATTGCGATTACTGCTGACTATATGATTGAAATGATTACACAAGCATATACTGGCTATGAGGCATCATTCTTTGCTAAATATTTAGCATTAGGTTTTGGTATGTTTTCTGTTGGTGCTATTGCATTATTCTTACCAATCATTGCTCATTTAGGTAATAAATACACAGAAGGAAAGGGCGATAGTTTAATTGTTGTAATAGCATTTATTTTGTTCCTTGCTGGTTTAATTGCAATAGTTTATTCGTTCCTTAATATAAAATAATTAATGTAAATTATGTGAAAAGGTTAACTTTATTGCATAAAAAAATATTTTATACTATAATAAAAGTACTAGGAAGATGGCCGTGGAGCTCATTATTATTTTAAACGGAAGCTGAGGCTCATCCTGTGCTGGAGGCTCTTAATTTGAGAACCCTAATGGATGGCAAAAAGAGGCTTCCACCGTATGGAGATTAGCTTCTTCACGTACCTTCCTAGTCATTTTATTTTGTGTGGATATGGATATCCACTTTTTAATTTTTAAGAATATAGGTAAATTTAATGACACAATTTAAAGATTTAATAAATGATAAGATAATTCTTGATGCACTTTCAAAAGAAGGTATCAATGAGCCAACACCAATTCAAGAACAATCAATTCCTCTATTATTAGAAGGAAAGGATGTAATTGGTCAGGCACAAACTGGAACAGGCAAAACCTTAGCTTATTCAATTCCTCTAATTTTATCATTAAGAGGTAACAAAAATGGTAAAGGATTAGTTTTATGTCCTACAAGAGAATTATCATGTCAGGTATCTTTGGAAATAAAAAAGTTAATTGGAAAAGATAATTTCTATAGAATTGCTACAATATATGGTGGCGAATCATATGAAAAACAATTTAGAGAATTAGATAAGAATCCTAATATTGTTGTTGGTACACCAGGTAGAATTATAGATCAGATGGAAAGAGGAAAGCTTGATTTTAAGAATCTTTCATTTTTAGTATTTGATGAAGCTGATGAAATGCTAAAGATGGGGTTCCAAGATGATTTAGAAAAGATTCTAAAGGGAGTACCTAAAGAGCATCAAACAGCTTTATTCTCTGCAACAATTGCACCATTCATTAAGAATATTGCTTCATCTTATATGCGTGATTATACTCATGTTAAAATTGAAGCTAAAACTTTAACTGTAGAAAATATTGATGAATGTGTATATTTTTGCAAAAGAGACTCTAAAAAGGATTTATTAGTAAGATTATTAGATTATTATGAATTTAGTAGAACAATGATATTTACTAATACTAAATCTATGGTAGATGAACTTGTTTTATTCCTTCAGCATGAAGGCTATAAGGCTGATGGATTACATGGTGATTTAAAGCAGCAATCAAGAGATAGAGTAATGAATTCATTTAGAAATAATTCAATAAATATCTTAGTCGCAACAGATGTTGCCGCAAGAGGTATTGATATTGATAATATTGAAGGTGTTATCAATTATGACCTACCTCAAGAAAATGAGCTTTATGTTCATCGAATTGGCCGTACTGCAAGAGCAGGACAAAGTGGTATTGCTTTATCATTTGCAACATCAAGAACTAAAGGTAGAGTAAATGAAATTGAGCGCTATACAAAGCGTCAGATGAAGCGTCAAGAAATACCTTCTGTTAAGGATATTGAAAAATCTCATAATAAGAAATTATATTTAAATTTAATGGATGCAATTGAATTAAATAAAAATAATGATTCATATGATGCATTAATTTCACATTTAGCACGTCAAAATTCTGATCCTGTACCACTTTTAAGAGCATTACTTGCAATGGTGGATAGAGATAAAAAGACTTATAATGAAATTTATTTAATTGAAGATAAGCCTAAGCATGAAAAAAATGGGAAATCTTCTAAATTAGATAAAAAAGAAAAAGTACGTGGAAAAGATGGAAGAAGAATAGGTAAGAGTGAGCAAATAAAGATTCGTGAGCAAGCTAATTCTGATAAATATTTTAAGATTTCTGTTAATGTTGGTGAGGTTGATCATGTTAAACCAAATCAATTAATTATGATTTTCCATGATAATATTAAGATTCATCGTGAAAAATTTGGTAAAATTAATATTGGAAAGAATGAATCTACTTTATTTGTTAAAGAAGAAGGTAGAAAATTCTTTGATAGAAAGCTTAAGGATGTAACAATAAACGGCAAAAAGGTTTCATATAAAATTTTAAATTAGGGTGATTTTTATGCGTATAACTGCAGGTGAATTAAGACATAGAGTTATAGAAATGACTAACCTCGATACAACAAGGGAAACTCAAGATAAGGTTAGAATGGCTATATATAATTTATTAGGCCAGTATTTTTCTGGTGGAGTTTTGCTTGATTTATTTGCAGGTTCTGGCGCAATGGCAATTGAAGGTTATTCAAGAGGCTTTGATAAAATTGTCATGAATGATTTAAATAAAAAAGCTTTAGATGTTTGTCGTAAAAATTGCAAAAACTTAGGAATTGATAATGCAGAATTTTATAATATGGATTATCGTGATTTTATGGCACAAACAAAAACAATGTTTGACCTTATTATCCTAGATCCACCATATAAGATGGATAATATAGAAGAAATATTAGAAATCTCAATCCCAAAGCTTAAAGAAAAGGGAATTATATCCTTTGAAATGGATAAGAATTCAAAATATCCATTAGAGTTTAAGGATTTAAAATTAATAAAGGACAAGACTTACGGTATAAAAAGAGTTGTTATTTATAAGAGGTGATTCTTATGGAAACTTTATATCAAACAGCAAAAGATATTATTTTAAAATTTAAGAAAAAAGGTTACTATGAAGAATTCTCACAGCAAGATATGTTTTATTTTTCATTTATAAATGAAGGTAAGAAGATGATGATGCTATTCATTGACTCATTCTTCGGTGATTCTTATGGAATACAATTGTTTTTTAACAATAATGGTTTTGAATATTTACATCATATATTCACAACACCAAATCCAGATTCAATAACAATTGGAGATTGTGATTCTATATTCGGAATTCTAAAGGCTAAAAAGGATTTACTACCTGATGATTATGCTTATTTAAAAGAAAATCATGTAAGAGTAAAAGAAGAGGATAATGTAATATTCTATAGATTCCAAACTGGATATGATGAAAGATATTGTAACGAAAAGGAAATATCAGATTTTATTTTAGCAGGTTCTTTTGTTTTATCATTACTTAAAAATGATTATAATCCTGTTAAGGAATGCTTCAATGAAGCATATTCTGTTGTTGCAGAAATTGATACTGATAAATTAACTTATGAGGTTAGATATCAGGACCTACCTTATTTAATACCTGATAAGAGAAAAGTATCAGAGAATAAAAACTTTGTTTTAGAATTTAAAAACGCTAAATATATAGATGATGAAATAGATTTTTATACTACATATTTGCCAATTAAAATTAAAGAAACAAGAAAAAGAGTTATGCTTAATTTAATTCATTATAAAAAATATGGATATAATGATGTTTATTTTATAAAAGATAAAACAACAGTTAAATCTGCATTAATGGGAATGCTTTATGATTCTTTTATGAAACATGGAGTACCATTAGAGGTTAATTTTAGTCATAATGAATATAGTGATTATTCAATTAAGACCTTAGAGAAGCTTCATGTTGATGTAAAAACTGAAAGAGTATCTGATGATACTATGGATGTTGCTCAAAGAATTGGTGATGAATTATTTGATATTTCTCATGATAATGCATTACCACAAAATGAAGTTGATGATGCCTTAAATGTTGTAAAAGATAAGGCTTTAAAAAATCAAAATAATAATAATTCAATAGACACTGAAAATAATGGTTTTGGCTTTATTTCTTAGTCTTGAATTTTTTTAACATAAATGTTAAAATTTTACTTGTATAAATTGATGATGAAGAATTAAGCTGGAAGATTCATTTAAGAGAGGATATGTTTGGTGAAAATATCTATGAATACCATCTTATGACACTTCGGAATTCCTCTAAAAAAGGACGTACGATGGCGTTAACATTAATTGAGAGCTCTGCTGAAGTAAGGTGGCACCACGATATTATCGTCCTTATATTTATAAGGGCGTTTTTTTATTTAAAGAGGACTTATGAAAACTAAACTTGAAGAAGTTAAAGTTAATAAATTTACTTTAAAGGAAATATCAGTAAATGATTACAAAGGCTTATTTGTTATAGGCCAGGATAAAGAAATGTGTTCTTACCTAAATTGGGGCCCAATATTAAGCATTAACGAAGCTAAACTTATCATCAATAATATTTACCTTAAACGTCCAAGTGAAGGATTACCTCCTGGGTATGCAATTTACTATGGTGATGTTATGATAGGGGTAATAGATTATCATACATATAATTCTTTAACAAATGAAATTGAAATTGGATATTTCTTAGATAGAAAATTCTGGGGAATGGGAATTATGAAAAGATGCTTAAAGAAAGCAATTGATATTGCATTCAATTATTTAGAATGCGATAAGGTTAAAATTGGTACATCCCTAAAGAATGAACGTTCAATGAATTTAATTAAAAGCTTAGGATTGATGTATGAATATGAAGAATTTTGTCACTTGAATTATGGTGATGATATTGCGAAATATTATTCTATTTATAGATATGAATTTAATGGAGGAAAGAAATGATTACTAAACCAAAAGGAACATATGATGTATTACCACCTGAATCTTTAAAGTGGGAAAAATTAGAAACTACAGTAAGAAAAGTTTGCAAATTATATAATTATAAAGAAATAAGAACACCTATTTTTGAATCTTCTGAGGTATTCCATAGAGATGTAAATGATACATCTGATATGGTAACTAAGGAAACATATGATTTTAAGGATAGAAGCGAAAGAGGTATTACATTAAGACCTGAAGGTACTGCAGGTGTTGCAAGAGCTTATGTCGAAAATAAATTATATGTTGATAATTCCGTAACAAAGCTATTCTATATGGGACCAATGTTTAGATATGAACGACCTCAAAAGGGTAGAAACCGTCAGTTTAATCAATTTGGTGTTGAAGCTTTAGGAAGTGATAATCCATTACTTGATGCTGAGGTTATTTCTTTAGGGGCATCATTAATTCGTGCATTAGGATTAAAGGATGTATCAGTTAAGATTAATACTTTAGGTGATGAAGAATCAAGAAATAAATATAGAGAAGTTTTAGTTAGTCATTTTACAAAATATAAGGATTGTCTATGTGAGGATTGCTTAAATAGACTAGAAAAGAATCCCTTAAGAATATTAGATTGTAAGGTTGATCATGATAAGGATTTCTTTAAGACTGCACCTAAGATTAATGAATATTTAAATGATGCTTCAAAGGAAAGATTCAATACTGTACTTGAGGCTTTAGATAATCAAGGATTAAAGTATGTTATTGATGATAATCTAGTAAGAGGACTAGATTATTATTCAGATACTGTATTTGAGCTTGTTGTTAATATTCCTGAATTTGGTGCTCAAAATGTAATCGGTGGTGGAGGAAGATATAATAAACTTATATCTCAATTAGGTGGTCCTGAAACTCCAGGTGTTGGTATGGCATTTGGTGTTGAAAGATTAATTATGGCTGCTGATTATGCTGGTAAGAATCTTCAACCAAAGGAACAAATTCATGCATATTTTATTGCTTTAGGTAAGAAGGCTGAAATGGCTTGCTTAAAGGCAATTAATGTATGTAGAATTGGTGGATTATCTTGTGAAATGGATTATAAAGAAGGTAGCTTAAAGAGCCAATTTAAGAAAGCTGATAGCAATAATGCATTATTCACATTAATACTTGGTGATAATGAATTAAACGAAGGCAAGATTAATATCAAGGATAATACTACTGATAGTCAAGAAACTATTAATATTGAAGAAGTTTATAATTATATTTTAACTAAAGTAACTGCACAAAACCCTTGTGGCAGTTGTAATAAATAAGGAGTAATAAAAATGAAAAGAGTAAATATTAAAAACATCACATTAGGTGAAGTTAATAAGGTTGCTGGTTTTGTTGAAAACATTAGAAATAAAAAGTCTATGTGCTTCATAGTTTTAAAGGATGTTTCAGGAAAGCTTCAGTTAACTATTGAAAAAGCCAAGCATCCAGAAATGGAAGAAGTATTAGCTTCTATTACACCAGATTCAGTTATTGAAGCTGAAGGTGTTATTATGGCATCTGAATATGTTAAGCTAAATGGTATGGAAATGTATCCAGACTCAATTAAGGTTGATTCAATTGCGGCTCCTAACCCAATTGTTGCACCTAAGGGTGAAGAAACAAACATCGATATGAGATTAGACTATAGATGGATTGATTTAAGAACTGATAAGAATACTTTAATGTTTAAGACTCAGTCTTTATTTGTTAATTCATGCCGTGAATTCTTAAATAAGAATGACTTCATTGAAATCCATTCACCAAAGCTAATTGGTACTGAATCAGAATCAGGTGCTGGTGTATTTAAGGTAGATTATTTTGATAGAAATGCATTTTTAGCACAATCTCCACAATTCTATAAGCAAATGGCTATGGCTTCAGGATTTGAAAGAATTTATGAAACAGGCCCAGTATTTAGAGCAGAAAAGTTTGCATCAAGAAAGCATGCAACTGAATTCACTGGTTTAGACTTAGAATTTTCATATATCGAAAGCTATAAGGATGTTATGAAAATGGAAGAAGAAATGCTTGCATATGCATTAAAGTGTGTTAAGGAAAAATATGGTGAAGAAATTAAGAAGGTATTTGATATTGATGTTGTAGTACCTACTCTACCTTTCCCCGTTATGGACTTACATGATGTATATGATGAATTAGAAAAGAGATATGGTTATAAGGTACCTGAAGAAGAAAAGGGTGATCTTACAACTGAAGGTGAAAGAATGGTTGAAAAGCTTTCTATGGATATGTTTGGTCATGAATTCTTATTCATTACAGGCTATTCAAAAGAAACAAGAGCTTTCTATCACATGCGTGATGAGCATGGTGTACCTTGTGGATATGACCTTATTTGGAAGGGCTGCGAAATCACAACAGGTGCACAGCGTGAACATAGATATGATATATTAAAGAAGCAAGCAGAAGAAAAGGGCTTAGTTAACGATGTTAAGTTCTACTTAGATTTCTTTAAGTATGGTTGCCCACCTCATGGTGGATTTGGTATCGGTGTTGACCGTATCACAATGATTTTATTTAATGAAGGAATTAAGGACGCAATGTTCATATTCCGTGGACCAGATAGATTAAATCCATAATTTAGGAGGATATTATTATGCATATTTCGTGGGATGAATATTTTATGGGTGTTGCATTATTAAGTGCAAAAAGAAGCAAAGACCCTAATACACAAGTTGGTGCTTGTATTATTAATGATGACAAAAGAATAATAGGTATTGGCTATAACGGCTTCCCACGAGGATGCGATGATGATGTATTTCCTTGGGGAAAAGGAAATTCATATTTAGATAATAAATATCCTTATGTAGTACATGCTGAAGCAAATGCAATTTTAAATTCAACAAGAAATCTTAAAGGATCAGTTTTATATGTTTCATTATTTCCATGTAATGAATGTGCAAAACTTATTATTCAATCTGGAATAAAGCATATCGTTTATATGAATGAGAAATATGATGGCACAGACTCTGATTTAGCATCAAAAAGAATGCTTGATGCTGCAGGTGTTACATATAAAAAGATGAAACAAATTTCTTTAGAACTTAAAAATGAGGAATAATGCGTTATATATTTAAAAAATATTGGTATATCATTATAATTGCTTTAGCAGTAAACATTCCCCTATTGATTTTTACAACAGTTAGAACAAATAAATATATTATTACTAAAGGTGGTATTACTAACTTTAGTGATATAGTTAAAGTTGATACTGACTACACACAAGAAGGTAGTTTCTCAACGATTTATGTACAAGATATTGAAGGTACTACATTATTCATGAATTGGGTTGCATCCATAAATTCTAAAACAATGGAAGTTAATGAAAAAAGTAAAACCCAATCATCAATGTCTGAACAGCAATATTTTATTAGCAGTTCAATTCAATATGATTCTTCAGTATATAAGTCAATTATTACTGCATATAAATATGCCCAAGAGAAACATCCTGAGTTAAATATTTCTATTGATTATTCATTTATAGGATTTATGGTTACATATTATTATCCTCAGGAATCGTTATTTAAAACAGGTGATTTAATCACTAAAATAACTGATAAAGATGGCAATGTTAAAGCATCTAACAAGGATGAGGAAGGATATAGATTATTCTTTAGTGATTTTAAAAATAATTATCAGAATGGAGATATTTTTACAATTAAAAGAGATAATGAATTAATTGATGTAACACCTACTGAATCATTTAGCTTTAGCTATTCAGATTATTACCAAATTAATTCAACAACACCAAGCTTAAATATTAACGAAAGTAGTGTTGGTGGGCCTAGTGGTGGTCTTTTACAATCTTTATCTATATATAATCAGCTTGTACCAGAGGATTTAACTCATGGATTATCTATTGCAGGTACAGGAACTATTTCATATGATGGTAAGGTTGGTATTATAGGTGGTATAAAAGAAAAGGTACCAACTGCCCTAGATAATAATATAGATATTTTCTTATGTGTTAAAGCAAATTATGATGAAGCATTAGAAGCCTATAATTCACTTTATGGGCATGAGAAAATGCAATTAGTTGAAATAGAATATTTCAAAGATGCTGTTGACTATTTGGAGGCACTAGAATGAAAAGATTATTAGATGCAGTCCAAGAAAAAATGAATGAAGTAGATGAATTAAAAACACCACTTTTAAATAAAATTATAATGATTATATTCTCAATAATATTTGGTGTATTAAGTGTTATTGGCTTTATAGGTGTATTTATTAATTTGGCTATTTTAGATCAAAAATTAATTAAATTATATGTATTCTTTATTGCAACACTTTTAATAGTGTTTGTATTTGTAACAATGTTTTTATATTTAAATGGAATATCTAAAGGTAAAGTAAAAAGATTATGGTATATATATCTTTTTGATACTGCTTTAGTTGGAATATTTATTTATATACTCATGTTGATTATGTTTATTATAGGAGTATTTTAATGAATTTAGTAATTACAGGTATAGTATTTTTAGTAGTATACTTATTTGACCAAATAACTAAATATTTAACAGAATTATATGTGACAGAGCAAGGTTTTAGTGTTATTCCAAACTTTCTAACAATACAAAAACAATATAATCCTGGTATGGCATGGAGCTTTTTAGATGAGGGTGCTGGAATTATTATACTTACTATAATTTCATTACTTGCATCAATTGTATTAGGATATTTTGTTACAAAAAATGATTGGAAGAAGAAGCCATTAAGAAGCTTTGCCTTAACATTTGCTCTAGCAGGTTGTGTTGGTAATTTATTTGATAGATTCTTAACTGTTTTATATAGATATTTCGGTGTAGAATTAAGAAAAGGTGTTGTTGATATGATTCATTTTGAATTTGGGCAAACAACATTTAATGTTGCTGATTTCTTCTTAGTTACTGGTTTATGCTTGCTTGTGTTAGAAATAATATTAGATTTCTTTAAGCAAAATAAGGATGAGGGTGTAATAGATGACAATTATAAAAATTAAAGCTGAACATCAGGGATTACGTATTGATAAGGTTTTAACTGAATTACTTCCTGATAAAACAAGAAATGCCATCTTAAAATTAATTGAGGATGGAAATATATTATTAAATGATAATCCTTTTAAAGCATCAACTAAAGCTAAAGAAGGAGATATTATTAAGGTTTTAGATGTAGAAGCTAAAACATTAGATATTGAGCCTAAAAAGATGGATCTAGATATTGTTTATGAGGATCAAGATGTTGCAATTATAAATAAGCCTAAGGGATTAACTGTTCATCCTGGTGCTGGTAATTATGAAGATACACTTGTTAATGGATTACTTGCAGAACTTGATAATTTATCTACAATAAATGGTGTAGTAAGACCTGGTATTGTTCATAGAATTGATAAGGATACTTCAGGTTTATTAATGATTGCTAAAAATGATATGGCATCTTTATCATTAACAGAACAATTAAAGGACCATTCTTGTAAAAGAAGATATTGGGCTTTAGTTTATGGTGAATTTAGTGAAGATAGAGGTAAAATTAATGCCCCTATTGGACGTGATCCACTAGATAGAAAGAAGATGGGTATTGTAAGAGATGGTAAGGAAGCAATTACTAACTTTACAGTACTTAAGAGATATAAGGGATATACATTAATAGAATGTGCCCTTGAAACAGGACGTACTCATCAAATTAGAGTACATATGGAATATATTGGTCATCCACTTGTTGGTGATAAGGTTTATGGAAGAAGAAAAGTAATTGGTGATGATGGTCAATTCTTACACGCAAAAGTAATTGGCTTTAAGCATCCAAGAACTGGTGAATGGATGGAATTTGATTCTGAATTACCAAAATATTTTACTGATTTCTTAAATACATTAGAAGAAATACAAAAATAAAAATGAACCTTTGTGGTTCATTTTTTATATGGTAAAATTAATTTCATTTAAGAAATTTAATATTTTATTTTGAGGTATAGCATATCCTTGATAGAATGTGTCATTAGAATAATCTGAGGAAAAGTTAATTCCAATTAATTCTAAATCATAATTTAAAAGCATAGATCCTGAGCTTCCTTCACCTATTTTTGAAGTATGGCTTATAACCTCAAAATCAATACTATTTTCTTCATAGCTTACATTTTCAGGAACTGTATAATTTGTTAAACCCTTATACTTACCTGAAGTAATTACATTTCTTTCCTTATTCATTTCACCTAAGGATGCAACTATATCATTTTTTCTTGGTAATGAAGAAGATATTTTTACAGTTTCTAGTGATAAAGAAGATGTAAATGAAATTAATGCTAAATCATAAGAAGAAGATTTATCAATTAATTCTGCAGTATATTTATTCTCAAGATAATCTATAACCTCTATCTTACAGTATGAATACTCAGAATATAATGTATGATTATTACATAATACATAAAATGTATTATCATCTTCTTTAACAATTACTCCTGAGGCAGTTTTAGTTAATCTTACCTCTGAAACCCAAGATTGAGAGAAGAATGCTTTAACTCTAACATTTGCAGAAATTTTGGACTCACTAATCTTTGTTTCTAACTCCTTAGCCATTTCCTTAAAGCTTTTACATGAAGTAAGCATTAAACTAGATATTAAAAATACTAATAAAAAAAGACAAAATCTTATTTTTTTCATATAATCACCTATTCAATTATAACATTTTTTTATTTTTTATAAAAGTAAGCGTTTTCCTTAAAACGATTGATGTTATTAATTTAGTATCTTTATAGAAATATATCGTATTTTATGTTAAAATAAAATACAATAGAGATTGTGGAGGTTAATTATGAAAAATTATAAACTTCATGTACCAGAAGGCTTTAGAGATAATGTAGGTATTTTCGCACTTGCTAAAAAAGAAATAGAAAAAAGATGCTTTGACCTTTATAGACTTTATGGTTATACACCAATAGAGACACCTGAGGTTGAATACATTGATGTTTTTTCTTTTGATGGCATTCAAAAGCCTGATTTATACAATTTAATAAATCGTCAGGGAGAAGTACTTGCATTAAGAAATGATATGACATCTTCAATTGCTAGATATGTTTCATCAAATCCAAAGAATGAAAAAGCAGTTTTAAAATATTCATATATTGCAGATGTATTCCGTTATCCAAGATTATATCAAGGTAAGAATCATCAATTCAAGCAAGCAGGTATTGAATTAATTGGTAAGTCAAATGAATATTGCGATGTTGAAGCAATTTATTTAGCATATAAATCTCTTAAGGCATGTAATGTAGATAAATTTACAATCCATTTAGGAAGCCAAGAATTTTTAGAAACATTATTTGATGATTTTGAAATTTCATCTGATATTAAAAATAAATTGTTTGATGCTATTGAATCTAAGGATTATGTTTCCTTAAAGCATATATTAAATTCTACACTTGATGAAGATAAGGCATCATTCATAGTAGATTTAATGCTTAGAGGAGGACATTTAAGATTCATTGAATCATTAATGTTAAAGCTTGAAGGCTTAAAGAGCTATCAAGTTTTAAAGAATTTAAAGAAAATATTCCAAATGCTTACAGAATTAGAAATAACAAATGTTATATTTGATTTTTCTATTTATTCATATGCAAATTACTATACTGGTATTATATTCCAAGTATATGTAGACTCAATTAAGAAGGCAGTATTATCAGGTGGTAGAAGTGATTCTTTATATAAATCATTTGGTAAGGATTTAGAGGATATAGGATTTGGATTAGAAATTGATTCATTAGCTGAATATGTTATAGATAATGATTTAATTGATTTAAAGAAGGTTAAATATTTATCATATTCTGATTCTAAATCATTTATAACTGCAACAATCAATAATGAAACATTTAGAGAAGATGGTGTTATTGTATCAGATGGCCATTTTAATTCTAAAGATGAAGCAATAGAATATGCTAAAAATAATGATTATGATGCAGTTATTGAATATACAGACAATAAGATCCGTCTTTGGGAGGTAAAGTAAAATGCTTACTTTTGCGTTATCAAAGGGTCGTCTTGCCGATAAAATATTTAAAATGCTAAGAGATTTAAATATTGTTGATATTAATGTTGATGAGGAAGATAGAAGATTAGTTTTAACAAAAGGTGATTTTAGATTTTTCTTAGCAAAGCCAAGTGATGTTCCTACATTCGTTGATATGGGTGTTGCTGATATCGGTGTTGTTGGTAAGGACACTTTATTAGAAGAAAATAGAGATATTACTGAAATCCTAGATTTAGGTTTCGGAAAATGTAGAATGTGTGTATGTGCACCTAAAGAAAATGGTGATTCATATAAATTAAAAAGTAATGTTGTTGTAGCAACAAAATATCCTAATATTGCGAAGGCATATTTTGATTCTGTTCATCAAAATTCAACAATTATTAAATTACATGGTTCAGTTGAATTAGGTCCTATTGTAGGATTATCTGATGTAATTGTAGATATTGTTGAATCAGGTAGAACTTTAAGAGAAAATGGATTAGAGGATGTTACAACAATTCATGATATATCTGCTAGATTAGTAGTTAATAATGCATCATTAAAGACTAAATATGAAGATATATTGAATATTGTAAGTAAGTTCGAGAGTGAATTAAGAAAATAAAAAGAGGTAACAAGATGATAGAGATTATAGAAAAGGAATCTGACATTAAAGAGTTCTTCAATGTGCTTAAGAAGCGTGGAGCAGTTAATTCAGGGGATTTCTCTGATACTGTAAAAGCTATTGTTAATGATATAGCTTTAAATGGTGATGAAGCCTTAACTAAATATACTAAAAAATTTGATGATCCTAACTTCAATATCAAAAATGTTGAAGTTTCTAAGGATGAACTTAAGGCCGCATTTGATTCTTTAACAGAAAAGCAAAAGCAAGTTCTATTAAAGAGCAAAGAAAGAATCCAAAGCTTCCATGAGCATCAAAAGAGAGACACTTGGATGTATGAGGATTCTATTGGAGCTAAGCTTGGTATGCGTTATACAGCTATTGAAAAGGTTGGTGTATATGTACCAGGTGGAAAAGCTGCATATCCATCATCTGTTTTAATGAATGTATTACCTGCTAAGGTTGCAGGATGTGAAGAAATTGATATGGTTACACCTGCTGTAAATGGTGTTGTTAATCCTGTTGTTTTAGCAGCTGCGTATGTATGTGGTGTTGACCATGTTTATAAAATTGGTGGAGCTCAAGCTATAGCTGCATTAGCATATGGAACACAATCTATTCCAAAGGTTTATAAAATTGTTGGACCTGGTAATATTTTTGTTGCATTAGCTAAAAGAGAAGTTTATGGCTTAGTTGGAATTGATTCAATTGCAGGTCCATCAGAAATTACTATTATTGCTGATGAAACAGTTCATCCAAAGTTTGCAGCAGCTGACCTTATGGCTCAAGCAGAGCACGATGTCTTAGCTTCATCAACATTATTTGTTACTGATATGGCTAAAGCTATTGAAGTAAGAAATCAAGTAGAAGAATATTTAAAAGAAGCATCAAGAAAAGACATTTTAGAAAAGTCTTTAACTGATTGGAGTAAAATCATTGTAGTAAAGTCTATTGAAGAGGCAGCTAAATATGTTAATATTCAAGCTCCTGAGCATTTAGAGATTGCAATGGATGAGCCTGAAAAGGCATTACCTTTAATTAAGAATGCTGGTGCTATTTTTATGGGTCATTATTCAGCTGAATCATATGGTGATTATATGGCTGGTCCAAACCATGTATTACCTACTGTTGCAACAGCTAAATTCTTTTCACCACTTGGTGTTGAAGATTTTATAAAGAGAACATCTTTACAAAAATTAAATAAAGAAGCTGCATTACAGCTTGCTGATGATGTTGATACATTTGCAAAACTTGAAGGATTAACAATGCATGCATTATCTGCTGCAGTAAGAAAGGATGAGTAATACATATGAAGTATATGAAAAAGTCATTTGCTGATATGGAAGTATATCACTCAACTTTAATTACTGATGGTATTATTCTTAATGCAAATGAATCCCCTTATCAGCCACCTAAGAAAATAATAGAATTATTCAATGAAGCAATAAAAAAAATTGAATTTAATCGTTATCCAGATATGGATGAAAGAGAATTAGATGCTGCAATTGCAAAGCATTTTGGAGTTAATCCAGAAAATGTTACAGTTGGAGTTGGTTCAGATGAATTATTATCATCTACATTTAAAGCAGTTTTAGAACCAGGAGAAAAGATTTTAGGTTTCACACCTGCATTTTCTATGTATAAGGTATTTGCAACATTATGCAATGCTACATATGAATCTGTTTATGGGGATGAAAACATGAGATTTTCTATTGATGAAATGATAGAAAAAATCAAAACAAGCGATGCAAAAGCGGTTGTTGTATGCTCGCCTAATAATCCAACAGGTCAATATTTTACTGAAGAAGAAATTAGAAGATTAATTGAATCAACTAATAAGTTAGTTTTATTAGATTTAGCATATATTAATTTTGCTTCAAATGATTATACTAAGATTGCTATGGAATATGATAATGTTATTGCTTATAGAACATTCTCTAAGGATATGGCATTACCTTCTTTAAGAGTTGGGTATGCAATATCAAATAAAGATAACATTGATATGATTAATTGTATTAAGGATCCATATTCAGTAACAACAATGTCTCAAATTATGGCTAAGATTGCAATTGAAAATGCTGATTTATATAAGCCACAATTAGATTTAATCAAAAGCGAAAGAGATAGAGTTTATAATGAATTAAAGTCTATGGGTTTTAAGGTATATCCTACAGAGGCAAATTTCATATACATGAATATGGATGATAAATATTATCAAAAATTATTAGAAAATAAAATTTATATAAGACGTTTTAAGGAAGGTACTTATAGACCTTGTATTGGAACAAAAGAAGAAAATGATAAATTCTTGGAGGTATTAAGAAATGCGAAATAGTGGCATAATTAAAAGAACAACTAAAGAAACTGATATTAAGTGCCAGCTTGAGCTAGATGGCGAAGGAAAAGCTAATCTTAATACAGGAATTGGCTTTTTTGATCATATGTTAAATACCTTAGCAAAGCATGGAGGTTTTAACCTTGATTTTGAATGCAAGGGTGATTTAAATGTAGATACACATCATTCAGTTGAGGATTCAGGTATTGTTTTAGGTATGGCTTTTAAAGAAGCTTTATCAAGCAAAGATGGTATTCAAAGATATTCATCATTTACAATGGCAATGGATGATGCACTTGTAATGTGTGCTGTTGATTTATGTGGTAGAGCATATTATGAATCTGATGCTACATTTGATTGTGATAAATGTGGTGATTTTGAAACTCAAACAACAGATGAATTCTTTAGATCATTTGCGGATAATGCAATGATTAATCTTCATTTTGTTATTTTTAGAGGAAACAATGCTCATCATATTATTGAAGCTATGTTTAAATCTTTAGCTAAGTGCTTAAGAGATGCAGTTAAAATTAATTCTGACATCAAAGGAAGCCTTACTACAAAGGGTGTGATTTAATGATTGCTATAATGGACTATGGCATCGGTAATCTAGGCTCTGTAAAGAATGCATTAGATCATTTAGGATTAGATAATGTAATTACATCTGATAAGGATATTATTTTATCAGCTGATAAGATAATATTACCAGGTGTTGGTGCATTTAGTGATGCTATTAACACATTCCGTAGTTATGGATTTGATAAAGTTATAGATGAAGCTTTTAAAAAGAATACTCCAATATTAGGTATTTGCGTTGGAATGCAAATGTTATTTGAACGTGATTATGAATATGGTACTCATGAAGGCTTGGGTATCTTAAAGGGAGAAATAATTCGTTTTAATGATTTAAATAATGGAGTTAAATATAAGATTCCCCATATGGGATGGAATCAAATTAAAGTAGTTGATGATAATCCATTATTGAAGGGATTAGATGGAAAGTATGTATATTTTGTACATTCTTATTATTGCCCTTCAAGTAGTGATGCGATTGCTATGACTAATTATGCAGGCATAAATTATGTATCTGCAGTTAGACGTGGTAATGTTTATGCTACTCAATTTCACCCTGAAAAATCAGGTGATGTTGGATTACAAATCTTAAGGAATTTTGGAGAATTATAAAATGAAAATATATCCAGCAATCGATTTACATTTAGGAAATGCAGTTAGATTATATAAAGGTGATTATAACCAAGTAACTAATTATGGCACTCCTAAGGAAGTGGCTTTACAATTTAAAAATGAAGGTGCAACATTCTTACATCTAGTTGATTTAGATGGTGCTAAGGATGGAAAATTCGAAAACCTTGAAGCTGTAAAACAGATTCTTTCAACAGGTATTAAAGCAGAGCTTGGTGGAGGAATTAGAACAATTGAGCATATTAAAACTTTATTAGACTTAGGACTAGAAAGAGTTATTTTAGGCTCTAGTGCATTAAATTTAGATTTTGTTAAGGAAGCAGTAGATAAATTTGGTTCTGATAAAATAGTTGTTGGTATTGATTGTTGTGATATGATGGTTAAAACTCACGGTTGGCTTAAGGATACTAATTTATACGCAATAGATTTTGCACTTGATTTAAAAAAGATTGGTATTAAAACAATTATTTTTACTGATATTTCTAAAGATGGTACTTTAGAAGGAATTAATCAGGAACAAACTAAGAAGATGGTTCTTGAGACTGGTATGAATATTGTTGCATCAGGTGGAGCTAAGTCTATTTTAGATGTAAAAGCAGCTAAAAATATTGGCTGTGAGGGTATAATATTAGGCAAATCATTATATGCTGGTGAAATAAAATTAAAAGAAGCATTAAGCTATGAGGGTTAGGAGGCATATATGTTAACTAAAAGAATCATACCATGCCTTGATTTAAAGGAAGGTAGAGTTGTTAAGGGAGTTAATTTCTTAAATCTAATTGATGCTGGTGATCCTGTAGTACAGGCTAAGGCTTATTCTGAATTAGGTGCTGATGAAGTAGTTTTCTTAGATATTACTGCTTCTCATGAAAAAAGAGGTATACTTATAGATGTAATAAAAAATGCTGCAGCTAATGTTTTTATTCCATTAACAGTAGGTGGCGGAATTAGAACAATAGATGATATACATGATATCCTAATGGCAGGTGCTGATAAGGTTTCTATTAACTCTAGTGCTGTTCATAATCCTGAACTAATAAGAGAAGGTGCCTTAAAATATGGTAATCAATGTATTGTTGTTGCGATTGATGCTAAATGGAATGGTTCATTCTATGAGGTATATACTGAAGGCGGAAGAAATAAGACAGGACTTGATGCAGTATTATGGGCTAAGAAGGTTGAATCTTTAGGAGCTGGTGAAATACTATTAACAAGTATGGATGCAGATGGTACAAAGAAGGGTTTTGAATTAAAATTAACAAGCTTAGTATCTGAAGCAGTTAATATACCTGTAATAGCATCAGGTGGAGCTGGTTCTAAAGAGGATTTCTTAGATGTATTCACTAAAGGAAAGGCAGATGCCGGACTTGCAGCATCACTTTTCCATTTTAAGGAATTAGAAATAAAAGATTTAAAGAATTATTTAAAAGATAATGGTGTAGAGGTTAGAATATGACAAAGCAAGAAATTTTAGATACAGTAAAATTTGATGAAAAAGGCTTAGTTGTTTGCGTTGTTCAAGATGCACATGCTAAAAAAATTAGAATGGTTGCATATATGAACCGTGAAGCTTTAGAAAAAACTTTAGAAACAAAAGAAATGTATTATTTCTCTAGAAGTCGTAATGAGCTATGGAGAAAGGGTGAAACATCAGGCTATTTTCAGCATATGAAGGGATTATCTATCGACTGTGACGGAGATGCATTATTATTCCAAGTTGAACAGGTTGGTGGAATTTCTTGTCATACTGGTCATGCTACATGCTTTTATAGAGATTTAGATGAAGATGTAGATGTAAAGGTTAATAGAACTAAAATCGAAAAATCTAATATTGAATTATTTAATTTAGAGGCAACAATTCACGATAGAATAGTAAATCCAGAACCAGGTTCTTATACTAATTATTTAATTGAAAAAGGTGATAATAAGATATTAAAGAAGGTTGGAGAAGAAGCAACTGAAACTATTATTGCTTTTAAGGATGGTAAGAAGCCTGAAATAGTTGGTGAAATTGCTGATTTAATTTATCATTTAACTGTTGAAATGCAATCAAAAGATATTTCATGGCAGGAAGTTTTTGATGAATTAAAAAATAGATAGAGGAGGTAGTTATTAGTTATGGGTTATTTAGAGAAAGTAGAATTATGGAAGAATTTTAAGGGATTAGAAAAGAATTTAAAGGCTGAATTAGATCAAATGGATGACAATCAGTTAAAGGATGCATTTACTGATGATCTAGCTTTTGGTACAGGTGGTATGAGAGGAGTACTTGGAGTTGGTACTAACCGCATGAACATCTATATTGTTGCTAAGGCTACTTTAGGATTTGGTCGTTATTTAAAGGAACAAAGTGATGTTGCATGTGCTAAGGGTGTTGCAATTTCTCATGATAATAGACATCAATCAAAGGAATTTGCAAGAATTTCTGCTGAAGTATTATCTTCATTAGGCTTTAGAGTATTCTTATTTGAATCATTAAGACCTACACCTGAATTATCATTTGCAGTAAGACATTTCAATTGTATTGGTGGTATTATGATTACTGCATCCCATAATCCAAAGGAATATAATGGATATAAGATTTATGATGAAACAGGATGCCAATTAGTACCACAAGATGCTGATAAGGTAATTAAGAAGATAGATGAAATTAAGGATTATTTTGATATTGAAACATCATTAAATCATGAATTAATCCATTATATTGGAAAAGAAGTTGACGAAGCTTATATTAAAGAGGTTAAGAAGATTATTTTAAGACCTAACTTAAAAAAGAATTTTAAGTTAACTTATACTCCACTTCATGGTACAGGACAGGTATTTGCTGCTGATGTATTAAGAAGTGAAGGATATGATGTTACACCAGTTAAGGAACAAATGACTTGTGACCCTGATTTCAGTGGTGTAAAGACATCTAACCCTGAAAATAAGGAAGCTTATGATGAATCTATTGAATTAGCTAAGAAGATTGGTGCAAAGATTTGTCTTGCAACAGATCCAGATGCAGATAGATTAGGTATTGCTGTTGAGCACAAGGGTGAATATTATTTATTTACAGGTAATCAAACTGCTGCAATTATTTTAGATTATATTCTAAAAACTAGAAAAGAATTAAATACATTACCAAAGAAGGATGGATATATTTTCACAACAAATGTATCATCTACATTACCATCAATCATTGCCAAAGATTATGGCATTAAGACTGAAATCACATTAACAGGATTTAAATTCATTGGAGAAAAAGCACATGAAATGGTTGATATGGGTAAGGGAGAATATGTATTCGGATTTGAAGAATCATATGGCTGCCTTGTTTCACCATGTGTACGTGATAAGGATTCAATTCAGGCTATTTTAATGTTATGTGAAGCTGCTGCTTATTATTTTGAAAAAGGTATGGATTTATATGATGCCTTAGAAGAGATTTATAAGAAGTATGGTTATTATAAAGAAGGAATTACTAATATTACATTAAAGGGATTAGAAGGCCAAGCTAAGATTAAGAGAATTATGGATTTCTTCCGTGGAAATGAAATCTCATTAAAGGGATTTACTATTTCTGCAAAGGATGATTGTATGCTAGGCATTCATACTGAATTTGGTGATAAGGAAGATAAGAAGTCCTTTATTAATCTACCAAAGTCAAATGTAATCAAATATTATCTATCAGATGGTTCATGGGTTGTATTAAGACCATCAGGTACAGAGCCAAAGCTAAAATTATATTATGGTGCTAAGGGTAATACTGAAGAAGAAGCAGATGCAATCGTTAAGAAATTAACTGATGAATTAATGGCAATTGTTAACTTAATTAAATAATTTTAAAAGACCAAAAGTACTTTTAACATAAATAAAGGCTTTTGGTCTTGTTTATTTTTTAATAAACAATTATAATTAAGTAGGTTTATTCATATATATATATATTAATATATATAAGGATTAGGTTATTAATACAAGTATTTAAGGAGAATTTTATATATGGCATTAACAGCAGGTATAGTTGGTTTACCTAACGTTGGTAAGTCAACATTATTTAACGCAATAACAAAAGCTGGAGCATTAGCTGCAAATTACCCTTTCGCAACAATTGAACCAAATGTAGGTATGGTAGAAGTACCTGATGAAAGATTATGGGTTTTATCTAAAATGTATAACCCTAAAAAAACTATTCCAGCTGTATGTGAATTTACTGATATAGCAGGTTTAGTTAAAGGCGCAAGTAAAGGAGAAGGTTTAGGAAACCAATTCCTAGGTAATATTAGAAATTGCAATGCTATAGTAGAAGTAGTTAGATGCTTTGAGGATGGTAATGTTACACATGTTGAAGGTGGAGTAGATCCAATTAGAGATGTTGAAATTATTAATATTGAATTAATATTATCTGATTTAGCTCAGGTTGAAACTCGTATTCAAAAAATTGCAAAGAAGGCTCAATCTAAGGTTGATGATGCTCAAAAGGAATATGAAATTTTGACAAGAATTAAAGAAGCATTAGAAAATGAGAAAGCTATTAGGGAATTAGATTTCTCTGAAGAAGATAAAAAATATGTAGATGCATATAATTTCTTAACTGCAAAGCCAATTTTATATGTTGGTAATGTTCATGAAGACTATATTGCAGATGCAAGTGATGATGTTAATTTTAATAAATTAAAGGAATATGCAACTCGTACTGGTGCAGGCTGTATTGCAATATCTGCTGAAATCGAATCTCAGCTAGCTGTATTAGATGAAGAGGATAAAAAAGCATTCTTAGCAGATTATGGTGTAGAAGAACCAGGCTTAAATAAATTAATTAGAGCAACATATGATTTATTAGGATATGCAACATTCTTTACAACTGGTACAGATGAATGTAGAGCATGGACTTTTAAGAAGGGAATGTATGCTCCAGAATGTGCTGGTGTTATTCATACTGACTTCCAAAAAGGATTTATTCGTGCTGAAACAGTATCTTATGATGATTTAATTAAATCAGGTTCTGCATTAAAGGCTAAGGAAGCTGGATTAGTTAGACAGGAAGGAAAAGATTATATTGTTCAAGATGGAGATATAATGCTTTTCAAGTTTAATGTATAAATTATGAAAGAAATATGAAAACAGGATTTTTCTAAAATCCTGTTTTTTTGTAAAGAATTTTTAGACTAAAATATTAAAAAAGTGGAGTTTTTTAAGGAAAAATGCCTCTATTTGCATTGCAAACATCCTATTATTTTGTTAAAATAATAGTATATACTTTTATGTAGGGGGATAGTTAAAATGGATTTTTTCGATATGGTCCCAGATAATTTTTTCTCACTACTATCATCAAAGAACAGAAGAATATATCTTGCAAGTATACTTCAGGTATTTAAAGTATACGAAACAGGTACAATCTTAGGTATCGATAAGAAGATAGTAGTTGACGACCTTGTTTATTTTTTAGACACTAATAAGCAATACTTATATGATGTTGAAGAAGATGACAAGGAAGATGAAGAAGCTGATCCAAAAACTAATAGGGAACTTGCAAATTTCATATTAAGAAAAATGGAAGAGACAGGATGGATTTACGTAGACGTTTCTAACGACTATGATGAAATTCTAAACTTTAGTGATGTAGCTATTACAATATGTGAAGCTATCATTAATGCTTATCCAGCAATCGAATATGAGGATGATGAGTTACCTGAAAATTATGTTAATCCAAATGAATATCAAGGTTACATTTATTCAATTTATTCATTATTGAATCAGGATGATATCCAGGATTATGGTCTTACATTTAATTTAGTTTATCAAGATACAAGAATGCTTATTCGTGCTATCAGAAGACTAGACGCTAGAATGAAGGATTATATTAATTCAGTAGTTAATAATAATGAATTAAAAGACTTGATGGAAAAGCTAATGGATTATAAGACTAATGTATATGATAATATGTACGTTAAGCTTAAAATTTCAGATAACATTGATAGATATCGTCTATCTATAATCACTAAGCTTCAAAACATGCAAGCTAATGAATCTATAATTAATGATGTTGCAATGAATTATGTCCCTGTTTGTCAAAATCATGAACAAGCTGTTTATAAGGCAGTAAGAAATATCGATGAAGTAATCGATGCTTTTAACGCATTAGAAGAATTCATTACAGAAATCGATAATAAGAACAGAGATTATATTAATTCTACAATCGGTAAGGTTAAATTCTTATTATCAGAGGATGATAATACAATTGGCAAGCTTAATACTATCTTAAATTTCATTAAGAAGAGTAAGAAGGAAGACAAGATTGATAAGTGCATGAGAATCATTGAAGGCTTATATAATTTACCTCTATATAAGATTTATGATCAAGAAAAATCATTATATCAGCCTCGTGGTGGTTATTCTAGAAACTATAATCAGATGTTAGATGAGGTTGGTCTAGATGGATTTGAACTTGATGAAGAATTCATGGCACAGTTTAAGAGCAATTATAATGAAGAAGAAATTGCTAAATTCTTGGCTGACAATGAATCTAATGGTGAATTTAAGGCTTCAGATATAATCGATTTTGATACACCAGATGAAATATTTATGATGGTTGTATATTGTATTATTCAAGCAAGTGAAAAAGGATATTATTTCAATATCTTAACTGATATGGTTGAGAATGAACATTACAAGATGAAAGATTTTGTAATTAGAAGAACATTATAAATTAGGAGATAATAGAATGTTAGACGCACTAGAAAAAATGACCGTAACACAGCAGCAACAGTTCCAAGACACTGCTAATAAGTTATTACAATCTACTTTCCTATCAAGAGATAAGAGAGACAATAAGGAAGCTTATTACTTCTTAATGAGCTATAAAGATTTATTTGATGAATTCTTTAAAATTCTAGGACTTGAAATAACATTAGATATGCCTACTGGCTCAGTAATGTTATCAGGTGCTACAAATGCATTCTCATTGAAACTTAGAAGAGATGAAACTATTGTATTATTAATTTTAAGACTTTTATATAATGAGAAGATGAAGGATACTTCATTAAATGAAAATATAGTTTGTGCTATTTCTGATATTCATGAAAAATATGATTATCTAGAAATTAAGAGAAAATTAAATAAAACAGATTTAATAAGCGCAATTCGTTTATTTAGAAAATATAATTTAATTGAAGTAACTGGTGATATTCAATCATCATCTACTAAATTAGTTATTTTACCTACAATCTTAATGGCTATTAATACTGAAGATATTACAATGGTTGTTAATACTATTAATAAGATTACACAGGATGAATATAATAAAAACAATGGGGAGGCTAATTAATAATGAAGAAACTTGTTAAAATAAGACTAATTAATTGGCATTACCTTTCTAATGAAACTATTACAGTAAATGGTAATACATTATTATCTGGACCTAACGGTTCAGGTAAATCAACTATCATGGATGCAATTACTTATGTATTAACTGCAGGTGATACAGTATTCAACCTTGCAGCTAATGAAAAAGGTAAGCGTGATTTAAGAGGTTACGTAAAATGTAAGCTTGGTATGGATGACAAGGAATATTTAAGAAATGGTGATGTTTCAGGTCATATCGCTTTACAATTCCATGATGAAAAGACAGGACAGGATTTCACTGTAGGTGCTGTAATTGATGCATTCGGTGACTTATCACCTGTTAAGACTGTTTTCTATAAGAGCTTAGAGCCAATGGATGATAAAATGTTTATTTCTGAAGAAAAAACTATCTATGGCTGTGTAGAATTTAGAAAGCATAATCCTTTATTTGAATACTATCTAACTAAGAAGGAAGCAAAGAGAGGATTTAGAAATGCATTTGGATCAATTTCTGAAGATTTCTATAAATTAATTCCAAAGGCTTTAGCATTTAAGCCTATTGCCGATGTTAAGGAATTCATTTATCAAAACATCCTAGAAGAAAAAGAAATTGATGTTACTGCAATTAAGGATTCAATTCGTGCTTATAAGGAATTAGAAACTACATTAAAGCAAATTCAAGCAAAGATTGCTGACTTAAGAGAAATTGATTTAGTATATCAAGAAATTTTAAAAATCCAAGAGCAAAAGAGCTATTTAGAATATTTAATGCGTTTATTTGATGTTGAAGAAGTAAGAAACAATATCAAAGCTGCTAAGCAACAAATTGAAAGAGAAAAGCAAAATAGATTAGATTTCGAACAACAATTAAGAGACTTAGATAAAGAAAATCTTGCTTTACAGGATAGAGCTAGAGAAGTATATAATTTATTACAAAATAATGATCAATTTAAGGCTCAAGAATATGTTTCAAGAGAAATCAATAAGACACAATCTAATATTGAATCATTAGAAGCAAATAAGGAACAATTCTTAAAGAGAGTAACTAATTTTAAGGATATCTTAAATGATTTAAGAAGATTATCTAATGAAAAGATTTATTCTCAAGTTCAAGGTATGAATTTAACTGTTATCAATCAACAATCAGTTAATGAAATGAAAGTTAGATTAACAGATTTCGATAACCAAATTCAGACTATTGCTGCATCTAAGAATAAGGAATTAGGTTCACTTGAAGCAAAGGTTCATGAAATTATTGCAACAATCAACCAAATTTCAACAGCAGTTAATAATGCTAAGCAAAATAGATTAAATTATAACCCTCAATTATCACAGCTTCGTCAAGAAATTAAAGAAGGCTTAAAGAGAGTTTATAATTATGATGTAGAAGTTCATATTTTTGCTGAATTATGTGAAATTACAAATCCTGCATGGGCTGATACTATTGAAAATTATTTAGGTAATAGAAGATTCATGTTAATCGTTGAACCTAGATATTTCGATCAAGCATTACAAATTTATGCAAGAATTAAGAATAAGTACCACCTATATGGTATTGGTTTAGTTAATACTAAGCAAATTGCTAAGTTCCAATCATTCCAAGAAAACTCATTAGCATCAATCATTGATTCTGAAAATGCTGATGCACGTGCATTTATTAATTATACATGTGGTTCAGTTATCATGGTTGATAAGCCAGAGGATCTTGAAAAATATCCAACAGCTATTACAAATGATAATTTAATTTATCGTGGATATACTGTTACATCATTAAATCCTAATATTGAAAAGCCATTCATGGGTAAGAATGCAGCTGCTAAGTCAAAAGAAGTTTGGATGCAAAAGGCAGTTGAAGCTAAGAAGGAATATACAGAAGTTAATGGTAAGATAGAAGCATTAACTCAAGAAGTAGATTTATTATCTTCAATTGATGTTCGTACTTTAATTACTGACTTAGATAAGGCATTAATGCTTGAAAAGGAAAAGGCTGCAATCCTAGATTTAAAGAATGAAGCTAAGCGTACAAAGAATGCTACACCAACAGAGCTTGAAGATGATTATCAGAAGATTCAGTTAACTATTAAGTCAAATGATGAAAAGAAATTAACTGTTTCAAGAGATATGGGTTCTATTGATAATAAGATTACAACATTAAATGAATCTATTAACGCAAATAATATTAAGCTTAAGGAATTAGAAGAACAGTTAAAGGAATTAGCTGGAGATAATGCTGTAATTGCTGAAAATGCTAAGCAAGAATATCAAGAAATTATTAAGGGTCAAAGCTTTAAGCAGGCTTTAAGCAAATATCAAGAAAGATTTGAATCTCATGAAAAGAACTTCAAAACTCTTGATGATGCCTTACATCAAAAGCAATTCGATTTCATCAACAAGTATAATTCAAATTATACAGTTGGCTTAAATGAAATGGATAAGTATTTAGCTGAATTATCTAAGCTTGAAAAGAGTGAATTAATCACTTATGAAAAGAAGGTAAGAGAAGCTAGAGAATCTGCTGAAGTTGTATTCAAAGAAGATTTCATTGCTAAGCTAAGAAATAATATCTTAACAGCTGAACAAGAAATCCAAAAGATTAATGATACATTAAGAGGAATTAGATTTGGTAATGATACATATGAATTCATTTTCCCTCGTTCACAGGAATATGCTGAATTCTATGATATGGTTACATCTGATATGGTTGATTTAAACCAAGGTTTATTTACTTATGAATTCCAAAATAAGTATAATGAACAAATTTCAGAATTATTTGAATCTATTTCACAAGATGACTTAAATACTAATGGTGCATTTAATAAGTTCACAGATTATCGTACATATATGGATTACGATATTAGAATTACTAACCAAGATGGTGATTCAATGACTTATTCTAAGGTATTTAAGGAAAAATCCGGTGGTGAAACACAGGTTCCATTCTATGTTGCGATTGTTGCATCATTCGTTCGTGTATATACTAAGACTGGATTTGCTGGTGGAGATCCAATTGGTATTGTAATGTTCGACGAAGTATTTGATAAGATGGATGGTAACCGTATGCGTGCCATGATGAATTTCATGTGCTCAATGCCATTACAAATTATCTTAGCATGTCCTCCACAAAGAATGAATATTCTTGAAGAATATGCTGATACAACATTAGTAATGGTAAGAAAGGGAACTAAGGCTCAGGTTTTACCAGTAATCAGAAAGGAAGATTAATATGCTTTTTGGACGTAAAAAGGAAGACGATATTGATCTAGAAGAACCAAAAAGAAGTGCTGATAAAATTATTTTTAATGAACTTGAAGATGATGACCATCTTGCATTAAATCTTGTAAGAGAATTAAAAAATGGATGTCCATTAATTATTAATTTCTCTAAGCTAAATGAAATTGAATGTAATAAAATGATTGCATTCTTTCAAGGAGCTGCTGTTGCACTTGATGGTAAAGCATTAAGAATTGATGCTGATATATATCTTTTTGCAAGAAAAGAAGATTTACTTGATGGCTCAGTAAGAGAGTTTGTTAAAGACTTAAAGAAAGCATAATAAGGAAAGGAAGCTAAAGCTTCCTTTTTTATTTTATATATTGATTATTAAAAAATTTCATTTATAATAAGAATTGAATTTTGGATTTTTTTAGTAATTTAATACAAAACAGGGAGGAAACTTATGAAAAAAATTATTTTAAGTTTAGGCGCAATATTGGGAGTTACAGCTACAGCTCTATCATTATCATCTTGTGGTGATTCAAAGGCAACATTAAAAGATCTTGATGGTAATGATCTAGTAGTAGAAAAAACTAAGGATGAAGAAGCTGTTTCTAAGGCTTTAGTTGCTGTTGCAAATAGTTATTCAAATAACGCTAAAAATATTTATTCAATTGGTGTAGATATAAAAAATGCAACAGAAACAAATACGAATTATAATTATACTACAATTGAATCTTCAAGCGAAGTATCTGGAGTGGCTAAATTAACTATCGGTAAGAATAATTATGTTGATTATAAAGATAAAATCTTAAATAATACTTTAACTGATGATGATATTGCTAATGCAAAAGAATCTTTAAAATCTAATATTGATTTTGAAGCAGAACTTAATTCTAAGACAAACTCAAAGGCACTTGTTGATGCTGAAAAATTAAAAGATTATTATAGAGAAATGGGAATTAATGTATCGAATATTTCTTTAACTGACCAAGAAACAAAAATTGATGTAGATATTAATTTAAAAGCATTTTTAGATAATGGAGATTTATATGCTGAGGCTGATTCTAAGAGTGGTTCAGTTGTAACATCTACTACAAATGAAACTAAACAGGATATAGTTGTTAAAGATATTTTTGATAGTATTCCTGCAGCAGAAGTATCAACAGCATTAAATACTTTTAAATCATCTAGCTTATTTGATATGATTTTTGAATATGCTAATGTATCTTTTGATACATCTATTCTTACATCAGCAGAATTTTATGATTCTGAGGCATATACAATGATTAAAGCATATGTTAAGGAATTAGAAATTGAAATAACAAATACTGCTAATAATGAAATAACATTTGATGCAAAGGTTAAAGGAAATTCATTTAAAGCAATAGAGAATATGTTTATTAATTTAATTGGTAATGATTATGCATCTTCAAGTCAAGTAATTGATTTTGAAGGAATTGATGATGATCAAGAAATTGGTAATTTTAGCTTAACATATAGCGTAGAAACAGGTTTTGTTAAAAAAGTAAGTACAAAAGTTGATTTAGGATCATGTACTTCAACTCTAGATTCAGTAGAAATCTCAAAATATAAGACTTCTGCAGAGACATCTTATATATATAATGATGATGTTAAATTTAATCTAAATAAGGATTCTTCTAAGACTTATAATGAAACTGATTTATCAACAATCATAGGTTCTATAATATCATCATTAGGTAATTAATAGTTCAAAAAAGTCTAAAAAAAACATATTGTGGCGAATTAATCACACAAAATCACACGATTTGTATTGATTTTTAAAATTTTAAGAATATAATAAAATTGACTTAAAATATGAAGGAGTGGGTTTAAAATTATGAAAAAATTATTTTTAAGTATGGGTGCAATTGCTGGTGTTGCAGTTTCTGCATTAACATTAGCTTCATGTGGCGGTAATAACGAAGCAGTTGTTACAGGCGCTGACGGAAAAGAAGTAAAGATTGTTGTAACTGATGATGCTACTGAAGTATCAAAGGCTTTATTAGCTGTTGCAAGCTCTGCTGCATCAAATAAGGAAACTTATTATTCAGTAGGTGTTGATGCTTCATTAGATGCAAGTGTTAAGGCTGATTACATGGGTGCATCTTTTGATTTAAGTGCAAATGCAACTGCATCAGTTTATGGTACAATTGGTAAGAACAACTACACTGATTATAGTGCTGTTGAAGAACCAACTGAAGCTCAAATTACAGCTGCTAAGAATGCAATTTCATCTAATGTTGATTTAGAAGCTAAGGCAAATGCTGAAGTAACTTTAAATGCTACATTTAGTGATGAAATGAAGTCACAAATGGGTGAAGCTGCAACTCAATATGAAGCTGCATTCAAGAACCAAAAGCTTACAGCTAGTGCTGCTGCATTTACAGAAGATAACTTAACTATGTATACAGAAGCTAACTTAGAATGTACACAAGGCATTTATGATTTTGTTACTATGATGTCAGGTAAGGAATTAATTCCTGGTGCTGAAGCTCAAGATGGCAAGTACAAGGTGGATATGTACTACAATCTAGGTGAAGCAAACATTAAGGATGAAGATGCTTTACAAATCAATTCACTTTTAGCTGCATATCAAACAAATGATCTTAACGCAGTATTAGCTATGTTAGGTGTTGATACATCTGTTATTGCTCCAACTACTGAAACAACTACTGTAAATGTTTATGAATCTGATGAATTCAAAGCATTAGTTGCTGGTGTTCAAATGTTAGGTGTTAAGGTTTCTGACGTTAAGAATGGAGATGTTACATTCTCACTTGATGCAAAGGGTTCTTTATTAAATACTGCAATGTCAATTATTAATTCTAAGCAAATTGTTCCACATGGTGATCAAATAGCTATAACTACTGCTATGTATAATGGAGCAACTACAACTACTGGTATTTTTGATGAAGATACAGTTTATGCTTCAGCTTCATTAAAGATTGGTGCAGCAACTGGTTTACCAAAGAATATCACTATTGGTACAGAAAATATTAAGGGAATTGTTAATGCTTATTTAGGAGCTTCAACTTCTGAATCAGCTGAAATCGTTAAGTCTGGTTCTATCAACTTATCATTAGATTTCAAGTATAATGATGATGTTAAGTTTACTAAGACTAAGACAGCTGGTAAGACTTACGTTGCTTTATTCGAAAATGAATTAAAGTAATTTAATATTGATTATGATATAAAGGATTGCAAGATTGCAATCCTTTTTCTTTATATTATTAATCATTCGGATATCAAAATTGATTGATTTTTAATTTTTATTAATTATAATTAATATGTGTAGGAAGTGAACCGTATGAACAAAAAAATAATGAATTTGGGTATGTTTTCGATATTAAGCATTATGCCTTTTTTTCTTACTTCATGTAATAAGAATAATGATGTAATTTTAAAGGATAATTTAGGAAACGAATATAAAGTAAATGCAACAACAGATACTGATGAGGTATATAAGGTTTTAGAATCTTTATCTAAAATTGATATTGAAACTTCACATAGTATTGAGTTTGATTTAGCATATGAAGGAAAATTCACATATACGCAAGATGATTTCATTAAAATATCATTTGATGGTTCAATTGATATGGATTTTGGTATGGAATCAAAAGAATTTGAATATAAAAAATATAATATTCCATCTTTAGAAGATGAAATTAATCAAAATGATGTAACTGAGGCAAAAGAGGCTATAATTGATAATTTTGACTTTTTATTAAATCTAAAATCCGATTTAAACTTAGGAGCAGAAGATTTAACATCAGACCAAAGTATTAGAGAAGAAGTTGAATTACTTAATGGTAAGCCATTCAGATTTGATTTAGATGCCCAAACCTTAAATGATTCTGATTTAGTTTACCTACATACTGGAGAAAAAAATATTATTCCTACTGCGTTAATAACATTAGTATTACCTGATGAATATGATAATATAGCTAAATATTTTAATTTTACTAAAAATTTAAAAATAGCTTCAACTAAAGAGAATGTTTTATCAATGATAGGTGATAATAGTATATTATTATTTAATAATTTCATATATGACATTATGAATACTGATATTAATGATTACATAACACCTTCACTATATTTAGATAAAGAATTGATAAATAAGTATAATATTTCAATTAAAAATGCATCAAATGATGAAATTACTTTCTTAGTTGATATAAATGAATTTACAGGTAATAAAACAACTACAAATGGCCTTTTAGAATTAACAATACAGGCATCTAAAATGAGACCTAATAAAATTAAGGTTTTAGGATTTAATAGTAATAGCTTTATAACTGACACATTTAATATTCCACTTACATTTGATAATTCAAATTTTGAATTAAATATTAACTATGAAACTTTGAACTTAAATGAATTAGATACAAATGGCTATAGATTAATTAGCCAATAAGGAGTAAATATGATTAAAAGAAGAATAGCACTTATTGCAGCAATTGCTGGAGCAACACTGGCTTTATCAAGCTGTAATTTAAGTAAATGGTTAAATTCAACTACATCAACATCAATATTAAATTATTCTATAACTGATGCAAAGCATCAAACAGCGTTAAATAAAATTAATTCATTAATTGAGCTTGCAGATACTATTGAGAAAAACGGTATGTCAACGGCTTATCAATACACTATAGTAAATTACTTAAACTCAACAGTATCATATATTTCTGAACTAGCATCTGCAAGAAATAAGGAATATGTATCATATTGCTTAGATAAGTCAAGAACTACAGCTAAATATCAAAATTTACAAGAAAAATTTACAGAAATCTATCAAAAATATCAAGAATTTATGAAAGTATCTGCAGAAACAACTGAACTAAGATCTTATATTTTTGGTAATAAAACTGATGAAGAAATTGAAAATATAATTGGTAAGCAATATAGCGATAGATATTATGAATTAAATGATGAAATATCTCAACTTGATAATAGCTATCGTAGTCTTTCATCAAAAGATGAAAATTTTAGTACTGAGGCTGAAGCTATATATGTTAATATAATTAATAAATCTAAGGAATTAGCAAAAGAAGCAGGTTATAATTCATTCTTAGAATTTAAATATAGCTCATTTAATAGAGATTATACAGAAGAAGATTCAGATAATTTCTTTACCTATGTTAAAGACTATATGTTACCTGAATTATATGATAATCAGTATAAAGCATCTGATTTACAAGTTGGCTTAACTGAAGATGAAAAGACAACATTTAAATCAATGTTTAGTTCTCATTCTAAATCTTCTAATATGGATTTATTTGATTCATATATGAATACATTTACAGATTCTACAATTAAATCTAATTATACAAAGTTCAAAAATTTATATTCATTCTATGCTGATACAACTAATTCATATGATGGAGCTTATACTACATATATTCTTGATTCAAAGGTTGCAGTATGCTACTTCGGATATAATTATCAAGATATCTTTACTAAGGTACATGAATTTGGTCATATGAATTCAATGACGTTAGAATTAAAGAACTCAAAGGGTACTGCATCACTAGATGTATCAGAAACACAATCACAAAGTAATGAAATGCTATTCTTAGCTTATTTAGAAAACAATAATAGTTTAAGTAGTAACGTAAAAGAAGCAATAAGAAAATATAGAATTAGAAGTGCTTTAACAACAATCGTTCTTTCTACAATTATGGATCAATTTGAGCAAAGAATTTATGATAATAATGCATCATACGATGCATCAGAGCTAAATGATGTAATGATTTCATTATGCGATGAAATGGGAGGATACCAAATGGTAAAGGACGCCTTAGGTGGTAACGACCCTGTTGAATATTACCATAGAGCAATAATTTCATCTCGTTTCTATTATATTTCTTATGCTACATCATTAATTCCATCAATTAATCTTTATGAAGAAGCTAAAAATGATTATTCTAATGCTTTAAATATTTATAAAACTATTTATAATTTTGATACAAAAAACTATAATTTCAAAGATGGTATGGTTAATGCTGGTTTATCTAACCCATTTACAGAAGAAGCATTTATAGGATTAGCTAATTTATTATCATAAAAAAGCATTTTAATGTTGATTTTATGAAATAAAATTATATAATTTAAATGTACGTTATTTTTTGGGAGGTTTACCATGAAAATAGTTAAAAAACTAATTATGCCAGTATTACAATCATTATTAATCATTGGTACATTCTTCTTTATGTTCTTACCTTGTATTTATAGATTACCAGGTTATAGTGGATCAGAAGGAACTTTTTATACAGGATTTGAAGCTTTTTATGGAATTGATGACTGGTTCAACGTATCAGTTGGTGCAATTCTTATAATAATTTTCTTTATTTTAATTGTATTATTAACTGTATTAAGATTTTTCTTAAAATATAATTATCGTTTCTATATTAATATCTTAATTGGTATCGTATTATTTGCATCAATCATTTTCTTTGTTTTAGGTGCAACAGGATTAATGCTAAATACAACAACTCTTGCATCAAAGAGTTATTTAAATGAATATTATTTAGCTTCAGGTCCATATGTATCAATTCTTGCATTAGTAATCAACTTAGGATTAACTGCAGTAGATGAAATTTTATATAGAAAATCAATTAAAACTACACCAGTAGAATATATGAAGTAATTAAATTAATGGGTAAACGTGTTTACCCATTTTTATTTATTTAAAATTTATGTTATAATCATATAGAATTATTTTATTATTTTAGGAGTAACCATGTTAAAAAAGCTTATACCAACATATTACTATAAATCAATATACGATATCCCACTTCAAGAACTATATGATAGCGGGATTAGGCTAATTTTAACTGATTTAGATAACACATTGATTTCTTATAAGGAAACAATGCCCAATGAAAAATTATTTGAATTTAAAAAAGAAGTAGAAAGAATTGGCTTTGAATTTATTTTAGTTTCTAATTCTAGAAAGGAAAGAGTTACTAATTTCGCCAAAGCATTTGATATACCATGTGTTAAATTTTCAACTAAGCCTTTAAAAAGAGGTATTAAAAAAGCTATTAATAAGGTAGCAAAAAAGAAATACAATAAGGATGAAATAATGATCATGGGTGATCAGATGATGACTGATATATTAGGTGGTAATAGATGCAAAATTAAAACATGTCTTATTAGACCAGTAGATAAGTCAACTGAAATTAATGTTACTAAGAATAATAGAAGAATAGAACAATTTTTCTTAAATAGAATTAAAAAAAGAAAAAAATATAAAGATATTTATAACGAAAAGCTTAAGGAGTTTGATGAAGCATAATGATTAAATGTAACGGCTGTGGTGCAATAATCCAGGATAAGGATGAAACTAAGGCTGGATTTGTACCTAAAATTAATGATAAAACAAAATATTGTATGAGATGCTATAAAATGATACATTATAATGTCTTACCTAAAATTATCGCAACAAATGAGGATTATGCTAGAGTAATTGATAATGTATTAAAAAAAGATGGATTAATTGTTTATGTAGTAGATATATTCCAATTTAAAAATACATTTAGAGATGACATGATTGAGCGTTTAAGAGGTAAAAATGTTATTCTTGTTGCAAATAAGTTTGATATTTTCCCTCATTCAACTGTACCATCTAAAATTGTTGATTGGTTAAATTATCAATGTATGGCAAAATCATTTAAGGTTTTAGCATCTATAGTCGTATCAAGTAAGAGTGGACTTTTTATTAAAGATTTATTATCACTTATTGATATGTTTAGATTTGATGATAAGGATGTATATTTTGTAGGTAGTGCAAATGTTGGTAAATCATCACTTATTAATGCAATCATAAAGGATGCATATTCAATTAAAACAGATACTATTTCAACATCTGTTATTCCAGGTACTACTCTTAATGAAATTAATATTCCATTCTTTAGTGATAATTCTAAACTAGTAGATACTCCAGGCTTAATTAATGATTATGATGTTTTAGGTAAATTATTACCTGTATCTTATAGTAAAATAATGCCTAAAACAGAGCTTAAGCCTAAAACATATCCACTAGATGATAATCTTGCAATATTTATTGGTGGACTTGCATCATTTGAGGTTTTAGATAAAGGGGACGCAAAAGCTATTATTTATGCATCAAATGATATTAACATACATAAGACAAATAGAAGTAGAGTTAAAGATTTATTTGATTCTAGAATAGGAGATATTTTAACTCCACCAACTAAGGATGAGGTTAAGAATATTAATTATGTTGAAAAAGAAATTATATTTGATGGTGTTAAAAAGAAATCTATTTGGTTCAGTGGCTTTGGCTTTATTACAATCCTTGGAAAATGTAAGGTTAAGGTTAGATATATTGAAGGAACAGAGGTTTTAATTACTAATGCAATCATCTAGTGATAAGGCATATGAAATAATTACTAATAAACTCAAAAATACTCATAAAAAAAGATATGAGCATATTCTTGGGGTTTGTGAAATGGCAGAATATCTTGCCAAGATTAAGGGTGTTGATGTAACTAAGGCTAAAACAGCTGCCCTAATGCATGATTATTCAAAATATGATGATATTAATGATGCAAAAAAATATTTATCAGAAGAGGATCAAAAGGAATGTGAGAAATATCCATTCCTATATCATGCTTATTTATCTGCATATTGGTATAAGAAGCTTATTGGTGATGATATTGATATTTATAATGCGATAAGATATCATGTTTTTGGTAGACCAAATATGTCAGATTTAGAAGAGATTATAATGATTTCTGATTATACAGAAAAGAATAGAACCTATGATAGCTGTATAGAATGTAGAAAATTAATCCTTGATGGAAAAATTAATCTAGCAATTTATAAATCTCTTATGTATACTATAGATATAGTTTTAAAAAATCATGAAGAACCACATCCTAAGCAGGTTATGGTATTCAATTATTACAAGGAAAAGGTAGAAGAAGAAATGATTGATAAGGTAGTAGACGCACTAAAAAAGGTCAGATGTGAAGATATTATAGTTTATGATATGAAGGAAAAGTCTCCTTTCTACGATACTATGGTTGTAGCATCAGTATCAAGCGAACGTCAGGCTTCATCATTTATAGGTTATTTAGAAGATTTAGAAAATGATGGATTACAAATTAGAAGAATTGAAGGATTAAATACATCTTGGGTTTTAGTAGATTGTAATTCAATTGTTGTATCTGTATTTACTAAGGAAGAAAGAAGTCATTTCGAAATCGAAAAGCTTTATATTGATATTCCAAAAAGACTAATACAAGAAGATTAATAATAGGGGAGGAAAAATAAATGCATGATGTAGAACTACATATGAGAAGAGGATCATATTCAAGAGGATTCTTTTCATGTTTATTATTTGGTATTTTAGGTTTTGTTTTTGCAATTAATGGCGCAACATATACTAAAAAGGGTGCTAGAATTGGTTTCCTTGTCCATGTTGCATTTGTATTATTTTTAGGAATTGTTGTTTTAACAAGAAACGGTCAAGTAAAAACATTATAGAAAAAACTCATCCTTTCGGATGAGCTTTTTTATTACTTATTATAATTTTTTATCTAATGGAATATCTAAATATTTTCTAATCTCTTTTTCATTTCCATCCACTAAATAATCATTAATCATTTTAGTATTATCTAGCATTATTGTAGTTAAGTAATCTAGTAATTCTTCAAAGCTATAATTAAGCTTTTGTTCATTAATTGTATATTCATTATGATCTAAATTTAATAAATTATTTTCAAACTTTTTCTTAAAATAATAATTCTTATATCTTTTATTCTTTCTAAATATATCTAAGAATATAACTAATAATCTAACAATAATATTTTTTGAATATTTAAATACTCTATTTCTTTTCTTATTACATCTTTCATAATATGGACTAAATGCAGTAACCTTATATGATTTAATAAAAGAAGGCTTCATTATTTTATCTATATCTATGTCATATAAAAAATTACCAAATTGCTTATAATAAGATGTTTTATATAAATCCTTATCATAAAGCTTTTTAAAAACATATGAATCAAGCATATTTTTAGCAGTAAAAATATTCATTTTATATGGTTTAAATATATTTATATATTGCATAATATAATCATCTAAAATTTTATAAGATAAAATCGAATATGCAAATATAAGTAAATCAACTGAATTCTTTTCACTTAATGTGATAAGTAAATTAGTATAAAAGGTATTAAAATCATTGTTAATCTTTTCACCAAGCTTACTCTTATCTCTTCTTAATGAGAATGAGTTGAAATATTTATCCATAGATAGCATATTAGCATAATAAAATAATTTTTTATCATCTAATGTTATTGCGCTTGAAATGTTTTCTGGTAAAGCATTTATTAATTTTTTTAAGAAATAATAATGAACCATTTCTAAATACATATAATCACCTTATTTTATTATAAAATAAATGTTTAATTTTTACTATATTTATTGTAAAATACTACTTGTGAAAGTAGAGGTTTTAAGAATGAAAACTTTAACTAAAGAACAGCAAGAAGTAATTGCTTCACAAATGGTATTAAAATCAAGAGATATCGATATGATTATGATAAACACCCTAGATGGAACTATGCCAAAGGAATATGTTTTAGATGGTTTAATGTTCTATCAAGCAAAAGATGGTGGATTCCAGGGTGGCCTATATATTGATAACTATAATACTAATACTAGTGTTTATCAAATATATGAAGCATTCCGTTTATTATATATGGCAGGATTTACTTCTAAGGATTTAAAAAATGAAATGTTTTTTAACATTGTAAATCGTGCATGTAATTATTTATATAATAGAGCTACATTTGAAAATAATATGTGGTATGCAAATGTAAAAACAAATGATGATTTCGCACATGCAAAGATTTTTTCATATACAAAAGAAAATGAAGAAATATTAGGATATCACCCATCTGCAGCTTTATTTGCATATACTCTATATTTTAATGAGCCTACAAAAGCATATTATAAGAAGGCATTAAAGTATAGTGAGATATTAATTGATGATATATTAAATAATAAAGTTAAATTTACTAAGTATGAAATGAAATCATTTAATATCTTTTATAACATCATAAAGGAATTAGGTTTATTTAGTGATAAATTAGATGAATTATCTAAGGTATTAATTAGTAAAGCGGAAGAGATGGTTACAACAAACTATAAAGATGTTGAATGTGTAAGACCATTAAATGTTGCTTTATACTTAAATAGTGAAAAGCTAGATAAATATAAAAATGAAGAATTAGATTTTATAATATCTTCAATCGCAAGCCATGGCCTATGGGACCATATTGGTAATTGGGGATATAATAATTATCCAGAAGAAGATTCAGCTATGATTAAGTGGGTTGGAGCTGAAAGCGTTAATAATTATTATCTTCTAAAAATCAATGGAAGAATAGATTAGTTTGTTATATAATCTTGTTTGGAGATTTATACATTTTAATAGATGAAAGGGAAATTATTTATGAAAAGACCAGTATGTTTAATTATTATGGATGGATATGGCCTTGCTGCTCCATCTGATTCAAATGCAGTTTCACTTGCTAATAAGCCAAATCTAGATGAAATTTTTTCAAAATATGATACACATAAGCTAGATGCTTCAGGAGAAGCAGTAGGCTTACCAGAAGGACAAATGGGTAATTCTGAGGTTGGTCATATGAACCTTGGTGCAGGTAGAATTGTTTATCAATCCTTATCTAGAATTAACAATTCAATTAAAACAGGTGATTTTAAGAATAATGAAGCAATTAATCATGCAATTGATAATGCTTTAAAGAATAATAAGAAATTCCATGTTTTAGGACTTGCAAGTGATGGTGGAGTTCATGCTGCTATTCCACATATTATTGCAATTGCTAATTTAGCACATGAAAAAGGTATTAAGGATGTTTATTTCCATGCATTCTTAGATGGTAGAGATGTTGCACCTAAGTCAGCTGCAAAGTATATTAAGGAAATTATTGATGGTTCTGGTGTAAAGGTAGCAACTATCCAAGGTAGATATTATGGAATGGATAGAGATAAGAACTATGATAGAATCCAAAAGGGTTATGATGCAATGACACAGGGAATTGGTGAATTCTTTGCTAATCCATTTGATGGAATTGAAGCATCATATAATAACAATATCACAGATGAATTCATGGTACCATTTATTTCTGATAAGAATGGTATGATTAATGATGGAGATTCAGTTGTATTTGCTAATTTCCGTCCTGACCGTGCAATTCAAATTGCAACTGCATTATCTAATCCAGAAGGATTAGTTTATAATCCATTAAAGCCATATAAGCTAGATACAACAAAGGGTCCTAAATCAACATTCTTTGTTTCAATGATGAAGTATAGTGATACAGTTAAGGGTGAATTAGCATTTGGTGTTCAAAAATTAACTAACTTAATGGGTGATATTATTGCAAATAATAATTTAACTCAATTAAGAATTGCTGAAACAGAAAAGTATGCTCACGTAACATTCTTCTATGATGGTGGTGAGGATAGAACTATTAAGGGTGCTGATAGAATTTTAGTAAATTCACCAAAGGTACCTACATATGACTTAAAGCCTGAAATGTCTGCTTTCGAAGTTAGAGATAAGGTAGTAGAAGCTATTAATTCTTTAAAGTATGATGTTATTGTATTAAATTTCGCTAACTGCGATATGGTTGGTCATACAGGTGTTATTCCTGCAGCAGTTAAGGCTGTTGAAGCAGTTGATCAATGCGTTGGTGATGTTGTTCGTGCATTAGACAAGGTTGGTGGTGTTGCAATTATTACTGCAGACCATGGTAATGCTGAAAAGCTAAGAGATGAAGCAGGTAAGCCATTTACAGCTCATACAACTAATCCAGTACCAGTAGTTATTACTGATAAGGATATTAAGATTCGTGATGGTATTTTATCTGATTTAGCTCCAACAATGCTTGAATTATTAAACATTGAAAAGCCAGAAGATATGACTTCTGAATCTATTATTGTAAAATAATATATAAAATGGACAGTTAATTCTGTCCATTTTTTTATTTTATATTGAAAACAATAACATGTAGTAGTATTATATAAGTACATATTTACTTCGGGGTTTGGTGTAATTCCATACCGGCGGTAAAGTCCGCGAGCTTAGGCATGATAAGGTGAAATTCCTTAACCGACAGTAGAGTCTGGATGTGAGAAGTAAAAGAATAAATTTTCAGTCAAGAATTTATTTATATCCCCGTAGAAATATGGGGATATTTTTCATTTTATAGAAAGGACTGAATAATTTAATATGAAAAATTTAACAATTAAACGAATGGTTTGTATTGCTACATTTGCTGCATTGTCATTTGTATTATACTTAGGACCAAAGTTCCCTTTACCATTCTTCCCCTCATTTCTCGAAATCAATTTTTCGATGCTGCCAATCATAATTTGCGCATTTATGTTAGGACCTATAGATGCAGCAATTTGTGTTCTTGTAAGGTTTGCAGTTAAGCTACCTTTATCATCAACTGGTTTTATTGGAGAAACAGCTGATTTAATGATTGGTATGGTTACAGCTTTATCTTCAGGAATTGTATACCATCATGTACCTGTAAAGCATAAGACTTTATTAGCATTTATTACTGTTGTTATTTCTTGGGTTTTAGCTGGTATAGCATCAAATGCTTGGTTTAATATTCCAATGTATTCAAGATATTATACTGGATATACATTCTCTTCTGGATATAAGGTAGAAGATGGATATATGTTCATAGTTAATGCTTGTAAGGATGCATTTAAGTTAATTTCATTTGGTACAGTGACTGATGTAAATGGTGAAAATTTCTTAATGTATTATTTATTACTTGCAGTATTACCATTCAATCTATTAATTTCAATTGTAATATCATCTGTGACTGCACTTGTTCATTTGAGATTAAGAAAGCTATATGATATGATTGGTGTAAAAAAAGAAGATAAAGAAGAAGATTTATCTGATTTTGAATTAGAAGAAAAATCAAATGATATTGAATCTAATGAAATAGTTAATCCAGCAATTATTAATGAAGAAAATAAAAAAGAAACTAATTTAGAATCAATTAATCAATAACATTAATACCCTCTTGCTGAGGGTATTTTTATTGTTTTTTTTAATGAAATAATATAAAATATTATTCGGTGATTAAAAATGGCAAATATGTTTAATAAAAATAATTGGAAAGAACCTTTATATAAAAACGATGTTATCAATGTAGTTATAGATGGTCTTGTTGCAGGAATTTTAGGTGGCGTTTTAGCTGGTGCACTTGATTATTTATTTGGATTATTGAATATAATGATCTCTTTTGGATTAATTATACTTGCTTATCTTGTTGGATATAGAGTAAGAAAAGGATATTATTCATTCCATATATTATATCCAGTACTGGCAGTACTATTTATGACATTAGGTTTATTCTTTGCATCATTAATGCAATACTTTATGTTATTCAATTTTTCATTTGTATCTTTATTTAGTTATTTTGGAAATGTATTATATGGATTCTTTATTATGCCTTTTGTTTATCCTATTCTAGCGATAAGAAGTGGTGATGGTTTGAATTTCATTATTTACATGATAAATATCGTATGTTATGTGCTTGCATACATACTATGCTATCGATTAGCATCTAGTGGATACAGAAATTAATAAAACGTTTTCACAAAATAAAAAAAGATAATTAGTTATTTTATTTACATTATTATAATGTATAATGTTAATTGGTAAAAATTTTAAATATAAATAAATATAAGGAGATGTAAATTTATGCCATATATTACAAGCGTTTATGCAAGAGAAGTATTAGACTCACGTGGAAACCCAACTATCGAAGTTGAAGTTGAAACTGAATCAGGTGCTATGGGTCGTGCCCTAGTTCCATCAGGAGCATCTACAGGTGTTCATGAAGCTCTAGAATTAAGAGACGGAGACAAGGCTCGTTATAACGGAAAGGGTACAACTAAGGCTGTTAAGAACGTTAACGAAGTTATCGGACCAAAGTTATTAGGTATGGATGTAACTCAACAAGTTGCAATCGATCATTTAATGTTAGCTTTAGATGGTACTGAAAATAAGAGTAAATTAGGTGCAAATGCTACTTTAGGTGTTTCTATGGCTTGCGCTAGAGCTGCTGCTGATTTCTATGGAATCCCTCTATACAACTATTTCGGAGGTTTCAATGCAGTTCAATTACCTCTACCTATGATGAACATTTTAAATGGTGGAGCTCATGCTGATTTCTGCATCGATTTCCAAGAAATTATGATTTTACCTGTTGGCGCAGCTAATATTAAGGAAGCTGTAAGAATGGGTGCTGAAGTATTCCATGCTTTAAAGACAATTTTAAAGAAGAATGGTTATGTTACATCAGTAGGTGACGAAGGTGGTTATGCTCCAAAGTTATCTTCAAATACAGAAGCATTTGAACGTGTTGTTGAAGCTATTAAGGCTGCTGGTTATGAACCAGGTAAGGATGTTTGCTTAGGAATTGACGTTGCTGCATCAGAATTCTATAATACAGAAACTAAGAAGTATGTATTAAAGGCTGATAAGGGTGAATTCACTTCTCAAGAAATGGTTGACGTTTACTATGCTAACTTAATCAAGAAGTTCCCAATCGTAACTATTGAAGATGGTTTAGCAGAAGATGACTGGGAAGGTTGGAAGTACATGACTGACAAGATTGGTAAGGATGTACAATTAGTTGGTGATGACTTATTCGTTACAAATACTAAGAGATTATCTAAGGGTATCGAAATGGGCGTTGCTAATGCAATCTTAATTAAGGTTAACCAAATTGGTACTTTAACTGAAACTTTCGAAGCAATCGAAATGGCTAAGAAGGCTGGATATACTGCAATCGTATCTCATAGATCAGGTGAAACTGAAGATACTACAATTGCTGATATCGTAGTTGGTACAAATGCTGGTCAAATTAAGACAGGTTCATTATCAAGAACTGACCGTGTTGCTAAGTACAACCAGTTAATCAGAATTGAAGATGACTTAAATGGTCGTGGACAATTCCCTGGCGTATCTAAGTTCTTAGGTAAGAAGTCTATTTACTGCATAAAGTAATTTAATTTCACTTATTAAATATAATAAATTGATAAAAAGAGGGGAAATTAAAAAAAGCAATTAATTTCCCCTTTACTTTTGACTTAAAAAGGTGTATAAAATGATAAATGTTAATGACTTAAAGAATGGCGTTGTTATCGAATATGATGGCAAGCTTATGCAAATTCTTGAATTTATGCATGTTTTACAAAACAAGGTTGCATATGTAAGAGTTAAAATGAAGGATTTAAGAACTGGTACAGTTACTGAAACAGCTCTTAAGGGTTCTGATTCTGCATTCAAGAAGTGCTTCATTGATAAGCGTAAAATGAATTATATTTACGCAACACCAGATGCATATGTTTTCATGGATAATGAAACATATGAGCAAATGGAAATCCCTTCTGAAAGACTAGAATGGGAAAAGAATTTCATGTTAGAAGGTATGAATGTAGATTTAACCTTCTACGGAGATGAATTATTAGGTGTTTCTTTACCTGATAAAGTAACATTAACTATTGCTGAATGTGATCCTGCAATTAAGGGTGATCAAACTTCTAAGAAGAAGGCAAAGTTAGAAACAGGATATGAATTAAACGTTCCACTATTTGTTTCATCTGGAGACCAAATCATTGTATCAACTCAAGATGGTACATATGTTTCTAGAGCATAATTAATAATAAAGGCATGGCAACATGCCTTCACTATAGCAGCTTAGCCAAGCGGTAAGGCACTGGACTCTGACCCCAGCATTTCACAGGTTCGATCCCTGTAGCTGCTGCCATTTTTATATATTCATATTCTTATTTAGCAGCTTAGCCAAGCGGTAAGGCACTGGACTCTGACCCCAGCATTTCACAGGTTCGATCCCTGTAGCTGCTGCCAATTTAATAATCAAAATATACTTGTATATTTTATATAATGCAGCGCATTTGTTGATTATGGTATTTTAATCTTATATTAACTATTCGCTGCAATTTTTTTATAAAAGGAGAGAAATTATGGTTGTTATAAATCATACTAAAATTTCTGGTGAAGAAATGAAGAGCCTTTTAACATATAGTGCTAAGAAGGCTATTATGAAAAGATATATTATGTCTTTAGTTGTAATATTATTTGGTTTAGGTATATTTATTTATTCACTTTTAGAAAAAATAGGTCAAATATCACCATCATTAGTTATATTTTCAGCACTTTTTGTTGCAATTGGTGTTGCATATTTAATAATGAGCTTTATCCAAAGTAAATCATTACCTAAAAAATTATATAAAGAGAATCAAATGCTATGTGATTTTGGTGCTGATTATACTTATACATTTAAAGAAAATTCAATGAGATGTGAAAATAGAAGTAATGGTCAATTAACTAAATTTGACTACAGTTATACTAAATTAAAGAAAGTATATGAATATGAAAATCGTTATGAATTAAGATTTGAAGAAGAAATGGTTGCTTATGTTTATAAAAATGGCTTTAGCGAACCAAAAATGGTTGATTTCTTTATTTCTAATATAACAATTAATCATCAAGCACAAGAAGATTCTAAAAAGAGAATAAGATTAAAAATAAAGAAAAAATATAAAAAAGTAGAAGAAAAAAGGAATGAAAACTAATTCATTCCTTTTTTTAGTACTACATTATTATTAATATATCCATTACCAATATTTTCTTTAATAGTTTCATTAATATGAAACCCTAAATGAGTTAAGGTATCTATACTTTGAGTGTTATTTTCATTTACATGAATTTCTAAAGGTAAGTTAAATTGGTCTAAATAATCTATTGATGCCTTTCCTACATTTTTATCTCTATACTGAGGTAAGATATAAAGATTAGAAATAAAAATATAATTTCTTTCAAATTTATAAGACATAAATCCGATTCTTATATCATCTTCATACATAATAACAAATGTATGACCTTGTCTTGTTGCATTTTTAATTGCATCAGCTGATAGGTATTCTTTTAATATATAAGCAATCTCTTCACGTGGCAATATATTTTTATAATATGTAGGCCATATTATACCAGCCATCATTTCGATTGTCTTAAATTCCTTTTCTTCATCAACAAGTTCGAAAACCATTTACCTCACCCACTTAACCCATATTATAATCAATAATGATTATAAAATCAATTTAAGATAATGATATTTTAATGCAAACGTTTACTAAAAAAGTTCCATTTAAAACATTTTTTTCACACAATTTTTGAGTAAAATATAAAATGAAGAGGTGTTTAGATATGGATAAACTTATTCTTTCAACTATTTTTTGTATAACTAATAATTATAAAAGATATGTTTCTACCATCAATGGAGTAGATGATTATGCAAGAACAAATGGTGTTACAAGAATGCTTATATCATTTATATGCGAAAGTAAAGAAGACGTATATCAAAAAACAATTGAGAAGACATTTGGCTTTTCTAGATCAACCGCATCTAACATAATAACCCAAATGGAAAATGAAGGATTGGTCGTAAGAGAAAAGGTAAATGAAGATCAAAGATTAAGAAAACTATCACTTACAGATAAATCAATTATTATTTATAACAAGATTAGGGAAGAAAAGAGTAATTATGAAAAAATAATTACAAAAGATTTTTCTAAAGAAGAGCTTAATCAATTAAATTACCTTTTAAACAAATTAAAAAACGCTGTGGGAAAGGAGTAGTAGTATGTCAAAAGAAAAAAATAAAATTCCCATGCTTAAAACTTTAAAGAAAAGTATTAGAGAGTACAAGAAGCCATCATTCTTATCTGTACTATTCATAGTGCTTGAAGTAATAATGGAATGTATTTTACCTTTTGGTACTTCAATGTTAGTTGACCAAATGAATAATCCTGATGGTAAAATGCTAACTATTTACGCTATTATAATTGTAGTAATGGCTTTTGCATCACTAACTTTTGGTGCACTTGCAGGTTATTTCTCAAGTAAGGCATCAGCAGGATTTGCAAAAAATTTAAGAAAAGATATGTATGAAGCAATTTGTAATTTCTCATTTACAAATATTGACCGCTTCCAAACATCATCACTTGTAACAAGAATGACAACAGACGTAACAAATGTTCAAAATTCATATATGATGATCATTCGTGCTGCATTACGTTCACCATTAATGATTATATTCTCAATGGTTATGTCATTTGTAATATCACCAAAAATTGCTTGGATATTCGTAGTTGTTATGGTAATTTTAGCATTAATCATGGTATTGATCATGATTTTAGCTATGAGAGTATTCAACAAGGTATTTAAGAAATATGATGCCTTAAATGAATCTGTAGAAGAAAATATTAAAGGTATTAGAGTTGTAAAATCATTTGTTAGAGAAGAATATGAAAAAGATAAATTCAATAAGGCAGCTGATGAATTAAAGAAGGATTTCACTAAGGCTGAAAAGATTGTTGCATGGACAAACCCTGCAATGAATGCTGCAGTATCTATCATCATGATTATTGTTTTATTAATTGGTTCTAACATAATTATTAATAATTCTAGCCTAGATGCAGCTGAAACTGTTCGTTTAGGTAAAAATGTATTTGTATTTAATGATTTAACAATTGGTCAATTCCAATCTTTAACAACATATGGATTCCAATCATTAATGGCATTAATGATGCTTAACATGGTTGTTGTAATGATTGCAATCTCAGTAGAATCAGCTAAGAGAATTTGTGAGGTATTAGTTGAAAAGCCAACATTATCTAATCCAGAAAATCCTATTATGGAAATTAAGGATGGTTCTATTAAATTTGATAATGTAACTTTCAAATATTCTGAAAAAGCAGAAAAGCCTTCACTTAAAAATATTAATGTTGAAATTAAATCTGGTGAAACAATTGGTATCTTAGGTTCAACTGGTTCATCAAAAACATCATTAGTAAATTTAATTTCAAGATTATATGATACAACAGAAGGAACAGTTTCTGTTGGTGGTGTTGATGTTAGAGATTATGATATTAAAACACTAAGAGATAATGTAGCTGTTGTATTACAAAAGAATATGCTATTTGCAGGTACAATTAAATCTAACCTAAGATGGGGTAAGGAAGATGCAACAGATGAAGAAATCATCCATGCATGTAAGCTTGCCTGTGCAGATGAATTTATTGAACAATTCCCTGATAAATATGATACAAGAATTGAACAGGGTGGTTCTAATGTTTCTGGTGGTCAGAAGCAAAGATTATGTATTGCTAGAGCTCTTCTTAAGAATCCAAAGATTTTAATTCTTGATGATTCAACATCTGCAGTAGATACAAAAACAGATGCTATAATCAAGAGTGGATTAAAGGATTTCATTCCTGATACTACAAAAATCATTATTGCTCAAAGAATTTCATCAATTCAGCATGCTGATAGAATTATCATTATGGATAATGGTACTATTAATGATATTGGTACACCTGATGAATTATTAGCTCGTAATGAAATTTATAAAGAGGTTTATGAAACTCAAAATAAGCAAGAAGATAATGAAGTAAAGGAGGGAATGTAATATGCCAAAATTTGGTGCTACAACAAGAAAATTTGATAGAAAAAAGACTTTTTCTAGAATAATGGGATATTTATTCCACACTTATCCTTTATATGTAATTATTATTGGTATAACAATTATTTTAGCTGCAGTAGGTTCACTTGCTCCATCAATTATTATGAAATTAATAGTTGATAATATGGAATCAGGAATTGTAGAAAAATCTACTAATTTCGGTTTATGGGATGAAGCAAAAGCTAATTTAGTTAAATATTTAATTATTTTAGGCTCAATTTATGTAGTTGCATTTATTTCTATAGTTATTCAAGGTCAGATGCTTGCAAAATTAACACAAGGATTCCTTGCTAAGGTTAGAAAAGATATGTTTGCTAGAATGGAAAAGCTTCCTATTTCATATTTTGATCGTAACCAACATGGTACAATAATGTCAACTTATACAAATGATACAGATGCATTAAGACAACTTATATCTGTTGCTATACCTCAAGCTGTACAAACAATATTCTTAGTAACTGTATTATTTATTATTATGTGTTATTTAAGCTTATGGTTAACTGTAGCAATAGTTGTTGCAGTAATATTCATCTTTATAACAACTAAGAAAATTGGTGGTGGTTCTGCAAAATATTTCATTAAGCAACAAAAATCACTTGCAATTTGTGAAGGCTTCATTGAAGAAATGATGGAAGGCCAAAAGGTTGTTAAGGTATTCAATCACGAAAAGAAGAATCAAGAAGATTTTGAAGTATTAAATGAACAATTAAACCAAGATGGATTTAAAGCTAACGCATATGCAAATATGCTTGGACCTATTATTCATAATATTGGTAACCTATTATATGTAATTGTTGCAATTATTGGTGTTGTTTTAGTTATTAATAATGTACCTAATTTATCATTAAGAGGCTATGGTTCTGGAAAAGAAATTGGCTTAACAATTGGTACAGCAATTACATTCTTAGGAATGTCTAGACAATTTGCTAACTCATTCAACCAAATTTCAATGCAATTAAACTCAGTTGTTATGGGTCTTGCTGGTGCAGATAGAATTTTTGAGCTTATGGATAAGAAACCTGAAAGTGATGAAGGATATGTTACTTTAGTAAATGCTATTATTAAAGAAGATGGCACTATTGAAGAAACAAATGAAAGAACAGGTCACTGGGCTTGGAAGCATCCTCATCAGGATGGTACAATAACATATACTGAATTAAAGGGAGATATTAGATTCTTTGATGTAGATTTTGGTTATTTCCCTGAAAAGATAGTATTACACGATGTATCTATTTATGCTAAACCAGGTCAAAAGATTGCCTTTGTAGGTGCAACAGGTGCAGGTAAAACAACAATTACTAACCTAATTAACCGTTTCTATGATTTAGCAGATGGTAAAATAAGATATGATGGTATTAATATCAATAAAATCAAAAAGGATGATTTAAGAAGATCAATTGGTATTGTATTACAAGATACTAACCTATTCACTGGTACAGTTATGGATAATATTAGATATGGTAAGCTTGATGCTACTGATGAAGAAGTATACAAGGCTTCGAAGATAGCAAATGCATATGATTTCATCACGAGATTACCTGATGGATTTAATACTATGCTTACTGGTAATGGTTCACAATTATCTCAAGGCCAACGTCAGCTTATTTCTATTGCAAGAGCTGCAATTGCTGATGCTCCTGTAATGATTTTAGATGAAGCAACTTCATCAATTGATACACGTACTGAAGCATTAGTATCTAAGGGTATGGATAATCTAATGGATGGAAGAACTGTATTTGTTATTGCTCACAGATTATCAACTGTAAGAAACTCTAATGCAATTATGGTATTAGACCATGGTCGTATAATCGAGCGTGGAGATCACAGTCAATTATTAAGCCAAAAGGGTGTATATTATCAGTTATATACTGGTGCATTTGAGCTTGAATAGTACAAAAAAGATGAATTCTTAAAAAAAGAGTTCATCTTTTTCTTTTATTAAGTCTATATTTTAGTTTTTTTAATTTACAAAATTAATATTAAATGTTATAATAAAATTCGTTTAGAGGCTGATACCAGCTTGAATATTAAACACAATCTTAGAGAGTCATTGGTTGGTGTAAAATGATATTGTATAATATTCGGATCACTGGAGGAGCTTTTTTAGTGAAACTAAGTAACTAGAAACGTATACCTGCGTTAAAGGATAATGAGTGCTATGAATACTATTCATAGAACTAAGGTGGTACCGCGATAATTCGTCCTTAGATAAAATCTAAGGTTTTTTTATTATTTAGGAGGAAAAATATGGCAGATTTTAAAGATACCCTATTCATGGGTAATAGTGCTTTCGAAATGAGAGGTAATCTTGGACAAAAAGAACCTAATATCGAAGCAAAATGGGAAGAAATTGATCTTTATAACAAGAGAATTAGAAAGAATGAAGGAAAGCGTGAATATACTATTCATGATGGTCCTCCATATGCAAATGGTGATATCCATTTAGGACATGCATTAAATAAGATTTTAAAGGATATAATTGTTAGATACCATAACATGAATGGTTATAAATCAGAATATATTCCTGGTTGGGATACTCATGGTCTTCCAACTGAAAATGCATTACAAAAGAAGGGTGTTTCAAGAAAGGATAAGCCAATCGTAGAATTTAGAAAACTATGCTATGATTTCGCTATGTCACAGGTTGAACGCCAAAAGGTTGGATTCAAGCGCTTAGGTGTATTAGGTGATTTCGATCATCCTTATATCACATTAACAAAGGATTTCGAAAAGGACCAAATTATTGTATTTGGTAAGATGGTTGAAAAGGGTTTAATTTATAAGGGATTAAAGCCAGTTTATTGGTCACCATCAAGTGAATCAGCACTTGCAGAAGCAGAAATCGAATATAAAGATATTAAATCTAATTCTATTTATTTCCGTTTCCAAATTACTGATGGAAAAGATGAATTAAAAGATGCATATATTTTAATTTGGACAACAACTCCTTGGACTCTTCCATGTAACCTTGCTGTTGCTGCAGGTCCTCAAATTGATTATGTATTATTAGAAACATCTATTGGTAAATTATTATGTGCATCTGAATTAAAAGAAGCATTAGTTACAAAATTATCATTAGAAAATGTAAAGGATTTAAAGCATTATACTGGTGCTGAATTAGAAGGCTTACATTATAAGCATTCATTATATGATAGAGTATCACCAGTTATCAACGCAGACTATGTTACTACAACTGATGGTACAGGTTTTGTACATATCGCACCAGGTTATGGTGAAGATGACTATGTTGCTGGTAAGAAATATGGTCTAGATATAATGGTTGCTGTTGATAATCATGGTTATCAAACACAAGAAGCTGGTAAGTATGCTGGTATGTTCTATGCTGATTCAGAAGAAGCAATCATGGCTGATATGAAGGAAAATGGTTCTTTATTATTATTAGATCCAATCGTTCACTCATATCCTCATGACTGGAGAACTAAAAAGCCAGTTATTTTCCGTGCTACACCACAGTGGTTTGCATCAATTGACCCAATTAAGGATCAAATTCTTGCTCAAATCCATGCTGTTAAGTGGATTCCTACTTGGGGTGAAGTAAGAATTTCTAATATGATTAAGGATCGTCATGATTGGTGTATTTCTCGTCAAAGAGCATGGGGTGTTCCACTTCCTATTTTCTACTGTGAAGATGGTACTCCAATTCTTGATAAAGATGTAATTTTCCATGTTGCTGATTTATTCGGTGAATATGGTTCAAATGTTTGGTTTGAAAAAGAAGCTAAGGATTTATTACCAGAAGGCTATAAGAATGAACATTCTCCAAATGGTATCTTCACAAAAGAAAAAGATATTATGGATGTATGGTTTGATTCAGGTTCTTCATACATGTTATTAGATCGTCGTGGATTAAAGTTCCCTGCTGATTTATATATTGAAGGTTCTGACCAATATAGAGGTTGGTTCAACTCATCAATTATTACATCTGTTGCAACAAGAGGAATCGCACCTTATAAGACAGTTGTATCACATGGTTTTACAATTGATGGTCAAGGAAGAAAGATGTCAAAATCACTTGGAAATGGTGTTGATCCAAACAAGGTTTGCCAAACTAATGGTGCTGATGTATTAAGATTATGGGTTGCATCTGTTGATTTCACAGCAGATTTACCTTTATCTCAAGAAATCTTAAAGCAGGTTTCTGAATCTTATCGTAAGATTAGAAATACATTAAGATTCTTATTAGTTAATACATCTGATTTTGATCCAAAGAATAGCTTACCATATGAAAAGCTTGAAAACGTAGATAAGTATATGTATATCAAGCTTCAAGAATTCATTAATGAAACAATCAATAGCTATGAAAATTATGAATTTGGTGACATTTATAGAAATGTAAATGCTTATATTACAAATACATTATCTTCATTCTATTTAGATTTCACAAAAGATATTTTATATATTGAATCTCCTACTTCAAACAAGAGATTATCTACTCAAACAGTATTCTATCAAATTGCATTAGCATTAATTAAATTATTATCACCAATTCTTCCTCATACAATGTCAGAAGCTTATAACACATTACAATATGAAACTGAAGAAGATGTTTATTTAACAGATTTCCCTAAGGCAGACTTAGGTCGTGATAATGAATTAGAAGCTAAGCTAGATAAATTCATGGAATACCGTTCAGTAATTCTAAAATCATTAGAAGAAGCAAGAAATGCTAAGGTTATCGGAAAGAGCTTCAATGCAAAGCTTACATTAACATTAGATAATGACGCAAAGAACGCATTTGCTCCAATCTTAGATAATGCTGCACAATTATTAATTGTTTCTCAATTAGAAACTAAGGAAGGCGACAAGTTCGATGTTAAAGTAGAAGCTGCAACAGGCGATACTTGTGCAAGATGCTGGATGATAGTTAAAGAAGTTGATTCTTTAGGCTTATGTCCAAGATGCCGTGGAATTATTGATAAGATGAATCTATTGAAATAATTTTTCAATAATGCTAAAATAAGTATAAATACTTATTAGTTGTAAAATTAAAACGAAGGGAGGGGATGGATTGATGAATTCTAAAATACCAGAATTCGCGTTCTACTTTCTAAAGGAACAGACTAGAGTTTATGACAAAACAGAGTTAATAACATTATTAACATCTAATCCAAATGTCACAGGTCCAACAGATGACAATGGCAAAAAAGTATACACATACCATCACCCTCTATTAAACTTTGAAGCAAGGTTTATTATGTCTGATATTGCCGTTGTCCCTGACGCGGATCAAATAAACCCAAAGTACTTAGATGTTGATTTCTATGTGTCATTTAGTGTGTTACTTTCTAACTACGCTGTAGAACTGGTATTAGATATCGTTGAAGATATTTGCAAAAGATTCAGATTTTTTGTATACAATCAAGCCTTCCAATATGTTGTAATGCCATTTAGAAGACCTATTATGGTTAAGGCATTTACGTCATGGAAAAAAGCTTACGCATCTAAATATCCAGAAAAAGTTGCTGCATTTAATTTCTTAGATCCTCAAACTTTATCGCAGGTATATAACTACTTACAAAAGAGAAAAAGAATAGAATTAACAATTGATACTGAAAAAATTATTGTATCAAATTATATATTCTTAAGAACAGAATCCTCAAGAAGTGCTTATGTAGCGATAAAGTGGGATGGAAAATCATCATTTATATTACCTCCATGCGTTGACCTTTTAATGGTAGACGATGGAAAGGGCGTAAAGAAATATCCTATGTTTGAAGTTATAAAGCATACGGATAAATTATTCAAACCAATTGATGGTTATGGTGACATTATGTTACTTGAGGCAAAATACGTAAAGAAATTCTTAAAGATTATTACAAAAGAAAAATTCCCGCCTCTAGCACATGAAGTTAAACCAACAATGCTTGAACAAATCTTAGATGTTTAGGAGCAGTTATGGAATACAATAAGTACATTGATCATACAAATTTAAAGCCAGATGCAACAAAAGAAGATATTTTACTACTTTGTGCAGAAGCAAATAAATATAAATTTAAATCAGTTTGTGTAAATCCTGCGTTTGTATCACTAGCACATGAATTATTAGCTGGTAGTGATGTATTAGTTTGTACAGTAATTGGATTCCCTTTAGGAGCAAATACTACTGAAGTAAAAGAATTCGAAATTACTAAAGCAATTCAGGATGGTGCAGATGAAGTAGATATGGTAATAAATATATCTGCGGCAAAAAATCATGACTGGGATTACGTTTATAATGATATCAAAGCTTGTGTAGATAAAGCTTCAGGTACATTAGTAAAGGTAATAATTGAAACCTGTCTACTTACAGAAGAAGAAAAAATTGAGGCTTGTAAAGCTGCAGTCAAGGCTCAAGCTGACTTCGTAAAAACATCAACTGGTTTTTCAACAGGTGGAGCAACAGTAGAAGATGTTAAATTAATGGTTGATACAGTAAAATCATCTCCATTAAAAGTTAAAGCCTCTGGTGGTATTAGAGATAAAGAAACATTCTTAAAATTAATTGAGGCAGGTGCTTCAAGAATTGGATGCTCTAAATCAGTTAAAATAATGGAGGATTTACTTAATGAGTAATATTCCTACAGCTCATAATGAATGTACAAATCCTGAATTAATTGCAAAAACAGTATTAATGCCTGGAGATCCAATGCGTGCTAAATTTATAGCATTTGCATACCTTGATAATGTAATAAGATTTAATACAGTAAGAGGTAATTATGGATATACTGGTACATATCATGGGAAAAAGATTTCAGTAATGGCATCAGGTATGGGTATGCCATCAGTTGGAATATATTCTTATGAATTATTTAAATTTTATAATGTAGATAACATTATAAGAATTGGCTCTGCAGGAGCATACAATCCAAATTTAAATGTATTTGATGCAGTAATAGTAACTAAGGCCTACTCTAAGTCCAATTACGCCAAGGAGGCATTTGGTATGAGTGGACATACAATTACACCATCAAAGATTTTAAATAATAAACTATTAAAATGTGCAGAAAAACTAAAATTAAACTTAAAAAAAGTAATTTGTGAATCAACTGACGCATTTTATAACATATTCCCTGATCACTGGACAACAGTTAGAGACAAAAACAACTGTGATGTAGTTGAAATGGAAGCATTCGCTTTATTTGCTAATGCAAAGGCATTAGGTAAAAAAGCGGCTTGCTTACTAACAATTTCAAATTCATTTGTAACAGGTGAAGAAACTACTAGTCAACAAAGAGAACGTGAATTCAAGGATATGATTGAAATAGCCTTAGAAATGGCTAATGAATAATATAATAAGCGTTAGCAGTAATATGCTAACGTTTTTATTTTGAGGTTTGAAATGATAATAAATAATATTGTAGAAGTTGATAAATTTCATACATTTATTCTATCTAAATATCAAATACTAAAACTAAATAAAAAAGAAACTAAATATCTTCAAATACTAGCTAGCTATATGAATATAGTTAATAACAAATATAAAACATTTGAAGCACTACATGATTTCTTTGCTAAAAATTATGACCTTTCATATCAGGTATCATATCAAAGATATGGAATGCTATATTTATTAAAATATGAAATGCGAGGCGTTGATCCATATTATGTATCTGATGATAGATATAATTATACTTACCTATTAAAAAAATTTAATGAAATAAGTAAACCTCTTATAGAAGATAATAAATTCAGTAAAAAGTTTTTAAATAAGGTTAAAAAAATATATCAAACAGAAGTACAAGATGAGCTTAATGATAATGATTTTAAAGCAACATATTATTCTTTAAATTACTTATTTAAAAATTTAGAAATTGATTATATAACATTACTTAATAAAAAAGAATTAAAGGAAATTAATGAAGTTAATTTATATAACTTTTATAAAAGAATAAATAAAGAAAAATCATATATCATACTTGCTGGAAATAATACATTAGAAAATAATAAAGCTATTAATGTTAAAAATGAATACCTACATGCATATAAGTATCCTAAATTAAAGGGTGGAACAGTAATAAAGAAATATAAATCTACTCAGGCATACCTAAGAATTTATTATAATATAGGGATTTATTCTGGCACAAAAGACATTGCTAAAATGTCAATGTATTGCTATATTTTAGGACAAAGTGGTTATTCAAAGCTATTCTCTATCGTAAGAGAAAAGTACGGGCTTTGCTACGACATTGATTGTGACACAGATTTTTCTACAGGAATATTTTATATAACATCTACTATAAAAAAGAAAGATTATAATAAAGTAATTGATGCAATAGATGAAGCAATAGATAAATCGCTTGATGATATTAATTTAGAAAAAATTAAATCATATTTTATAACATCTCAAGATGCTTCATATGATTATATTAGAACATATGTTTCTAATGCATTTTATAATAATAATTTTAAAGATATTTTATTAGATGAAGAATATAAATCATACCTTAAAGAAATCACTTTAGATGACTTATATGAAATGAAATCACTTCTTAAAAAGAAAAAATTAATATATCTATTTGGAGGTGATATCGATGAAAACTAAAGATATTACTTTAAATTGTGGGTTAAAACTAAAATACATTAAATCACCATTCATGAGATTCTATTGTGGATTTGGAGTAAAATTCGGTGGTAGATATGATAAATATTTACAAGAAGATGGAACTATAAAAAATATTAAACCTGGCCTAGCTCATTTCTTAGAGCATATGCTATTTAAAAATGAAGATAAAACAGATGCAACATTACAATTTGATAAATTAAATGTTTTTGCAAATGCTTATACATCAAAGGAGCAAACTATATACTATATTAGTGGTCTTGAATCATTTTATGAATCACTTGATATATTTGTTAAAATGTTCTTTTCTCCATCATTTGATAGTGAAGTCATTGATAATGAAAGAAAGATTATAGAAGAAGAATTTAGAAATAAAAACGATAATCTAGAGCAAAGAATAAATGAAGAAGAGGTTAAAGCCTTATTCCCAAATGATCCATATAGTATAAATATACTAGGTACATATGATTCAATAATGTCTATTAATAAAGATGACCTATATGATGCATATAAAAGCTTTTATACAATAGATAATACTTACTTAGTAATTGTTTCTAATAAAGATGAAGAAGATGTTATAGATTATTTAAATAAAATATTAAATAGTATGAATTTAAATTATCATAAAAAGGAATTACTGTTAGAGAATAAGGAAGATATAATTACTAATATTGAATTAAAAAATGATTATGATTCTAATTTATTAGTATTACAATTTAAGTCTTTTAAATATAATTATAGTGATCCAATAATACTAGAAAAAATATCTATAGTACTTCATGAATTATTCTCATGTGACAGAGGTTTATTTAAAGATTTATTAGATAATGATTTGTTATTAGATTATGATTATGATTTTACAACATTATCAGCATCTAATATGATTGCAGTACAAATAGTATTAAGACCTACTGATTTAAAAAAAGTAAGAGAAATGCTTTTAAATTCCCTAAATAAATTAAATATTAAAATGATTAGGGAAAAGAGTATTGAAGAAGAAAAGAAAAGAGTATTATCAGAGAATTTAAGAATTCTTGATAAACCAGATACACTAGGTGAAAAGGTATTGTCATTATGGATGGAGGACTTAGATTATTTTACATTAATAGATAAAACTAAAAATATTTCTAAGAATGATTTATTAGATATAATTGAAATATTCAAAAAATCAAATTATTCAATTCTTGAAAAAAATGTTAAATAGCATATTTTTTTTAAAAATTGAGAAAAAATAAAAATAATATAATATCTAATCATCAAAAATCACATTTTATATAAAACTTTTTCTAAATATTTTATTTTGTAATAAAATTTATTCCATTTTAGAAAATTTTAATATTTATGCCAATCCTTTAAAATATCATGCTAAAGGAGGTATAAATTATTAATGTACAATTATTTCTTGTTGATTGGGATAATTACTTCTGATGTAGAAGTGACTGAACTTTCTGATGGAAAAAAGGTTGTTAATATCAATTTAGCAGTTGCAAGAGATTTTAAAAATGCAAATGGTGAATATGATTATGACAACATAAGAGTATCTATTTGGGATTTCTTAGCTGATGTTGCGGTAGATAATCTTAAAAAAGGCTGTAAGGTTGGACTTAAGGGAAGAATTTCACCTAAAAGTGAAGTATTAGATGGTGGAATAAAAACTAGAGTAAATAACTTATTTGCTGATAGAATAATCTTCTTTGAACAACAGCAAACTGATATCATTAGAAATGAAATCGGGGAGTAAGAAAGGCTCTTGGCCTAAGTATCATTAAGGAATGTATTTACATTCCTTTTTTCTCTTTATTTTTAGTATTGGTTGTTATATAATTTAAATGGTGATTTATGTGAAACAGTATTTAGATTTATGCAAAAAAATTTTAACAGAAGGTACTTGGAAAGATGATAGAACAGGCACTGGTACATATTCTATTTTTGGTTACCAGGCAAGATATAATCTAGAAGATACTTTTCCTCTTTTAACGACAAAAAAAGTATTTTTAAGAGGAATAATCCATGAGCTTTTATGGTTTATTTCAGGATCAACAAATATTAAATATTTAGTTGATAATAATGTTCATATTTGGGATGACTGGGCATATAAGGCATATAAGAATTCAAGTGAATTCAATGGTGATGATATGAAGCAATTCGCAGAACATATCAAGAGCCTTGATGCAAATGATCCATTCGTTTTAAAATGGGGAGAATTAGGACCAGTATATGGTAGACAATGGAGAAACTTTAATGAACAAGGTGTTGACCAATTAAAAATATTAATTGATCAAATTAAGAACAATCCAAATTCAAGAAGATTAATCATTTCTGCATGGAATCCATGTGAAGTTGATCAAATGGCACTACCTCCATGTCATTCATTTATGCAATTTTATGTAATTGATGGTAAATTATCTTGTCAATTATATCAAAGATCTGCAGATGTATTCTTAGGTGTACCATTTAATATTGCTTCATATTCTTTATTTACAATGATGATTGCACAAGTATGTGGTCTAAAGCCAGGTGAATTCATTCATACTATGGGTGATGCTCATATTTACTCAAATCATGTTGAGCAAATTAAATTACAATTATCAAGAGAGCCTAAGGCACTACCTCATATGAAGATTAATCCAAATGTTAAATCAATTTTTGATTTTACAATTGATGATTTTAAATTAGAAGATTATGATCCATATCCAGCAATAAAAGGAGAAGTGGCAGTATAATGATAAAAATGATTTGGGCCATGGATGAAGATAACCTTGTAGGAAAAGGTGACAAGCTTCCTTGGCATATTAAAGAAGATTTAATTTATTATAAGTCAAAAACTGAAGGACAAACTGTTTTAATGGGTGATACAACATATTATTCATTAAGAGGTTATTATAAAACAAAGCCATTACCATATGGCAAGATTTATGTTGCAACAATAGATAAAAATCTTAAAATTGAAGGAATTGATAATGTTACAATGGTTTATGACCTTGTTGATTTCTTAAAAAATGTAAAAGAAGATATTTTTGTTGTTGGTGGTGCAACTATTTATAAAATCTCATTACCTTACGCAGACCAATTATATATTTCATTTGTAAAAGGTCATCATGAAGGTGATAGATATTTCCCAACAATTGATTATTCTAAATATAATCTAATATTTGAAAATAATACTGATGAAGTAAGATATACAGTATTTGAAAGGATAAAATAATATGTTTATACTTATTGAATGGATTATTTTAGCAGGATTATATTCATTCTTATTTGCTTATTTTATTCCATTATCTCCATGGTTTTTATTCCTATGGATTCCTTTAGGAATGATATTATCTATATTAACAATAGTTTTATTATTAATAATATTCTTATCATTATGTGATCCTAAGCATCCTGAAGGAAAAATAAGACATTTCTTTGCAAGAAGTGTTATTGGAATTGCGATATATATTCAAAATTTCAGAATCAAAGTTGAAGGAAGAGAAAATATTCCATCAGGAACATTCGCTGGATTTGCAAATCACAAGTCTATGATGGATCCATTACTTTGTTATTATACAATTGGCAAACCCAATTGCTTAATTGGTAAAAAAGAATTATTCAAAATGAAAATAATGAAGCTATTTGTAAGAGTATATAAAGCAATACCTATGAATAGAGAAGATAACCGAGAAGCATTAAAAAGCTTAAAGGTTGCTATAGATTGTGTTAAATCTGGATACCCAATTACTGTATTCCCAGAAGGTGGTATAAAATCTAGAGAAACAGATTTAATGGTAGATATTAAGCCAGGTGCTTATAAGCTTGCAACAAAGGCAGAAGCTCCTATATTACCAATTTCAATTATAGGAAATAGCCAGGTTCATAATAAAAAATTCTTTCAAAGAAAAAAAATTAAAGTTATTTTCCATAAGCCAATCCCATATGAGGAATATAAAGACATGAATACTACTCAAATTGGCGAAATGATATTTGAAATAATTAATAATGGAATAAAGAATGAACAAGCAAAAGAAAATACTTCTAATTAGTTTATTATTAATAATTGGTTTTATATTATTAGTAGTTGGTTCCATAATATTAATAATCTCATTTTTATATAAAAATGAAGCTTTAGTATTAGGATCATTATTAGCTGTAATATTAGGTGTAATTATTTATGTTATACTTTTAATCTATGGCTTATTATATTATTTCGCAAGAAAAAGGTGATTCATATGGATATGTATAAAACACTAAATATAATAGTTTTAATAGTTTTTTGCATATTATTAATAATTTGTATATTGTTTTTGATTATTAGAATCATCAATGTAAAAAAAGATAATACAATGTTTAAAAATGTTACTAATCTGCTTAATAATATAGCTAATAAATTAAAAAATGATTTAGAAGATGAAAAATTAAAGCCTGAAGTAAAAAGTGTTAATACTAATATTAATAAAAAAAGAAAGAAAAATAATAAACAGCCCACTTTATTTGATGAATTAGATATTAACCTAGATTTAGAACAAGAAGAAGAAATTACAAAGATTCCTGATAACGCATTTAAAGTTGAAAGAGTTTCTAAAAAGAATAATGCACAAGCATTATATGATTTTAAAATGGTTTTACCTAATAAAATATTATTTATTAAAATCATTCCTAATTTTTCAAATGCGGAAATATGTATGAATAATGCTGTTAAATGGCAAATAAAAAAATCATTTAATGATAAATCTAATAAATTTATTGATGTTGATGAATTTGTAAGATTCGACCCTCAAAAAGAAATTGATTATATTAAAACATCAAAGGTAGCATTAATCTACCCACACTCAAATACAATATTAAGATATATTAATGAATGTGAAATGAAATTCGTTACTCCAAAAAATGACTTAAATGGTTTATTTGTAATGACTTATCAAAACTTAGTTGATAATTATAAAGATATTAAATGTGAAGGAAAGAAAATATAGGGTGACCTATATTTTTCTTTAAATGGTAAATATTATGTATGATTTTGAAACATTAGAATTTAATAAAATCATTAATAGATTAACTGAATATGCAATATGCGATTTTTCTAAGAATGAAATAATGCATTATGATAATAAGAATTATAATTATGCTGACATTATCAAAATGCAAAATGAGGTAGAAGAGGCATTTAATGCAATAGTTAAATTAGATAGTGCACCTATTCATGACTTAAGTGGTATTGATGATATATTAAAGAAGGCTGAAAAGGGTGCTGTGTTATCAGCAAAAGAATTATTAAAGGTAAATGAATTAATAATTAACGCAAATGATTTGAAAAGATTTTTAAAACAAATATCTAATATTTGTGATGTTAAATATCAAAAGTCATACTATGATGCATTTATTGATGAAAATACATTAAAATCTTCTATTGAGCTTGCTATATCTAATGATGGAGAAATCTTAGATAACGCATCAAGAGAATTATTTGTATGTAGAAGAAGTAAAAAGAGCTTAGAATCGAGATTACGTACTAAATTAACTGAATTATTATCTCAAAGATCTAAAATGCTTACTGAGGCTATAGTAGTACAACGTAATTTTAGAATGTGCTTACCAGTAAAAATTGAATATAAAAATACATTTAAAGGAATTATTCATGATGTATCATCTTCATCAACAACAGTATATATTGAACCAGAAGAAATAATTCCAACACAAAATCAAATTGATTCTTATATAGCACAGGAAAAGAAAGAAATAGAAATAATTTTAAAGAATTTAACTTTATTAGTTTCTGCACAATCACAAGATTTATTTAATATGGTTGAATCAATTAAACAATTAGATATAATCTATGCAAAAGCTAAGATGGGTAAGGAATTAGATTATAACACTGCTAAAATTACTGAAAATCAGAAATTTAATTTAAAGAATGCTAAACATCCATTAATTGATAAAGATGTATGTGTACCTTTAACAATTAATTTAGGAAGCAAGCAAAAATGCATTGTTATAACAGGTCCAAATACAGGTGGTAAGACTGTTACTTTAAAAACAGTAGGCTTATTACATTTAATGGCTTATTATGGAATGATGGTTCCTGCATCACAGGATTCAGAATTTGGTTATTTTGAATCAATTATGGCTGATATTGGTGATGAGCAATCAATTGAGCAATCATTATCAACTTTCTCAAGCCATATGACTAAAATAGTTAAAATTTTAGGTATAAGTGATAATAAATCATTAGTTTTATTAGATGAATTGGGATCAGGTACAGATCCAAAGGAAGGCTCTAGCCTTGCAATCTCAATAATTAATAGTCTTAAATCAAAGCAATCTTTAGTAATTGCAACAACACACTATAGTGATTTAAAAAGCTATGCTTATGAAAATGAAGATGTAATTAATGCATCAGTTGAATTTAATACTGATACTTTAATGCCAACATATAAGCTATTAATGGGTGTTCCTGGTAAATCTAACGCACTAGATATCGCAAGAAGAATTGGAATTAATGATTCAATTATTGATGAAGCAAAGGATTTATTAAACAATAATAAGGGGCATAATGAAGTTTTAATTGGTAATATTGAAGAAGAAATGTCAAAGCTTAGAATTAAAGAAGAGGCATTGGAAAAAGAAATAGAAAAATATAATAAAGAGAATTACAAATTAAAGCAAGAAAAAATAGAATTAGTTAAAAAGACAGATAAGATTTTAGCTGACGCAAGAAGAGATGCTCAAAAAGTATTAGATGATGCTAAAGAAGAAGCTAATAAGCTTATTCAAGAAATCAAAAACATGAGTGAAGAAAACTTCAAGGAGCATGAATTAATTAATCTTAAAACAAGAGCAAATAGTCTTAAGGTTGAAGAAAAGGAAGAAGAAATCTTCTTAGATGAATTAAATGTTGGTGATTTCGTATATATCAAGCCATATGAAAAATATGGTACTATTTCACAAATTAAAAAAGATAAATATTATGTAAAAATGGGTAACTTCTTAATGGATTTTAAGAAAAGTGACCTACAATTATCAGCAAAGCCTGTTGAAAAACCTAAAAAGAAAGAAAGATTATCCGGATATAATGCTGCATCACATGCTACATTATCACTAGACCTTAGAGGTAAGAGATATGAGGATGTAACATATCTAATGGATCAATATTTAGATCAAGCAGTATTAGGTAATTTAGAAGAGGTTTCAATTATACATGGTTTTGGTACTGGTACAATTAGAAAAGCAGTTTGGGAATATCTAAAGAAATGCCCATATGCAAAATCATGGAGATATGGTGGAGAAGGTGAAGGCTTAAACGGAGTAACCGTTGTAAAGCTAAAATAAATGAAAAAAGCTTCTATTGTTTTATTTAATATTAAAAATATTAATACGGATTTACTAAAAGATACATTTATAATTGGTGCTGATAGAGGAGCACTTAATTGTGCTTTAAATAAAATAACAATGGATTTAGCAATTGGTGATTTTGATTCAGTATCAAAAGAAGAATTTGAATTAATTAAAAAGTATTCAAAATCTATTAAAATTTTAAATCCAATTAAGGATGATACTGACACAAAAGATGCAATAGAATATGTTAGTGATTATGATGAAATTACAATCTATGGCGGCATAAAAGGGGATAGAATAGAGCATTTTTATGCAAATGTCATAGATATGTATAATAATCCTAAAGTTAAAATGATTGATGATAATTCATTAATGATAACATCATCATCTTCATTTAAGCCATTATCTAATTATAAGTATGTATCAATATTTTCATTATCAAATGATACTAATATAACTTTAAAAGGATTTAAATACAATGTTACTAATATGGATTTATTAATGAATAATCCATTAGGTATTTCAAATGAAATTGATAATGATCCTGAAATTATAATTAATAAAGGAAGAATATTAGTAATTTATTCAAAGGAAGATAAAAAATAAAATGGACGGATTTTTACTTTTAGATAAAGAAAAGGGTATGACTTCATTTTCTTTATGCAACAAAATTAAATATAAATTTTCTTTATCTAAAACCGGACATTCTGGAACCCTAGATCCTAATGCGACAGGATTAATGATTGTTGCGCTAGATAAGGCAACTAAGCTTTTAAAGCTTTTAAATTATGATACTAAAGAATATATTGCAGATATTGTTTTTGGTCTAGATTCAAAAAGCTATGATATAGATTCAGAAATTACAAATGATATTTCAATGCCTATAGATATAAATAATTTAAAAGAAAAAATGGAAATCCTTAAAAAGAAAACTACACAATTACCACCAATGGTATCAGCTATTAAGGTAAATGGTAAAAAGCTAATGAGATATAAGGATGATGAAGAAGTTTTAGTACAAGAAAGAGATGTACATGTAATAGAAGATGAATTAATTGAATTTATTGATTCTCCTACTCATCCTATAGCAAGAATAAGACTTAAGGTTTCTAAAGGATTTTACATAAGAAGCTATGCACATGACTTAGGCATATTATTAGGTGGATGTGCTATTGTAAAGGAATTAAGAAGAACAAAAGTAGAGGATTTATCAATTTCAGATGCTAAATCATTAGATGATGTAAAAGAATATGATATTATTCCAATAAATAAGTTTTTTAATTTTCAAGTATTAGAAGTAGATAAATATAGAGCTCACTTAGCACAAAATGGAGTAACTTTTGATAAAAGACAAACAACTATGAAAGGTATTTTTATAGTTAGATGTGAATCAAAAGATATTGCAATTTATGAGGAAACGGAAGAAAATATATATAAGCCATTATTAATATTTTAGAGGCAACTATGAAAACAATATTCATTAAAGATATGAATGTCCAACAACTACCTGAAGAAGTATGTGCTGCAATAGGTAATTTTGATGGAGTTCATCTAGGACATCAAAAATTAATAGAAGAATGTAAAAGACATGGATTGAAGTCTGCAGTATTAACATTTAATCCTCATCCAAGTGTTTTTATAAAAAAGATTCCTAATTATCCAGTTATTACACCAATTGATAAAAAGGCTGAAATAATTGAATCCATGGGTATTGATTATCTTATTGTTATTGAATTTAATGATAAGGTTATGAATATGCCAAAAGAAGAATTCATGAATTTAATGAGAAAAATAGGAATAAAAAGCTGTGTTTGTGGATATGATTTTACATTTGGAATATATGCTGAAGGAAACATTAAGGATTTAGATGAAAATTTTGAATTCTATGAAATTAAAAAATTCATCTATGAAAATGTTAGAGTGTCAACAACATATATAAGAGAGCTTTTATCAATGGGAAATGTTAGCGAAGCTAAGAAGATGCTTGGTAGACCATTCTCAATTAGAGGTATGGTTGTTCATGGTAATCAAAACGGAAGAAAGCTTGGATTCCCTACTGCTAATATAGAATATAAAAACTATTTTCTACCTGAAAATGGAGTTTATTACGTTAAGGTATTATATGACAATAAAGAATATGATGGCATGTGTAATATAGGACATAATCCAACTGTTAAATTCCAAGAGGATTTAAGACTTGAGGTTAATATTTTTGATCTAGATTTAGACCTATATGGAAAAAACATTGAAATATTCTTTATAGATAGAATAAGAGGAGAAGTTAAATTCCAATCTTTAGATGAATTAAAAACTCAATTAAAAAATGATAAAGATAAATGTATAAGTAAATCGTTAGAAAATAAATAAAAATTATTTTTAGGGTTGAAATATAATATTGATTAGTGTAAAATACACTTGTGCGTTTGCAAAGTCTATAGTTTCCTCAACTTAGACATTGTTATACGTGAATATGAATTTATAGGAGGAACTTAATTATGTTAACTAAGGAAGAAAAGGCACAAATCGTTAAGGATTTCGGTAAGAACGCTAATGATACAGGTTCTACATCTGTTCAGGTTGCTATCTTAACAAAGGAAATCGAAAACTTAAACAAGCACTTCGAAGTAAACATTCATGATTTCCAAGGTAAGCGTGGTCTTATGTCTAAGATTGGACAAAGAAAGGCTTTATTAGCTTATTTAAAGAAGACTAACCTTAAGGAATATGAAGAAACTATTAAGAAGTTAGGCTTAAGAAGATAATTAATTAATGGATAACCTATTAGGTTATCCATTTTTTTATTTTTAAATATAATATTTAATGATGGAAAAAGTTATGAATTGTGCTATAATAATTTGTGAGATTAATAAAAAAAGGAGAATAATTTATAATGAGTGAAGTAAAGCACTTTGAATACAATTGGGCAGGACGTCCAGTTGTTGTAGAAATTGGTGAAGTAGCTAAGCAGGCTAATGGTGCTTGTATTGTAAAATATGGTGATACAACTGTTTTATCAGCAGCAGTATCAAATAACGTTGCATCAGATGCAGACTTCTTCCCACTAATGGTATTATATCAAGAAAAGTTATATGCCGCAGGAAAGATTCCTGGAAACTATTTAAGAAGAGAAGGAAAGGCATCAACACATGAAACATTAGTTTCACGTTTAATTGACCGTCCTATCCGTCCATTATTCGCAGATGGATTTAATAATGAAGTACAAATCATTAATACAGTATTATCTTATGATCCTGATTGCTCACCAGCAATGGCAGCATTATTAGGTTCATCAATCGCATTAATGATTTCAGATATTCCTTTTGAAGGACCTATTGCCGGCGTTGAAGTTGGTAAAGTAAATGGAGAGTTAGTAATTAACCCAACACCTGAACAAGCTAAGGAAACAACTATTTCTTTAACAGTTGCAGGAACAAATAAGGCTATCAACATGGTTGAAGCTGGTGCAAAATTCGTTTCAGAAGATGAAATGTGGGAAGCATTAAAGTTCGGTCATGCTGAAATCCAAAAATTAACAGAATTCCAAAATGAAATCGTTAAGGAATGTGGTAAGGAAAAATATGTTCCTACATTATTCCATGTAGATCCAGTTATTGAAAAAGCAGTAAAGGATTTTGCAGAAGAAAAATTAATCAAGGCTATCAGAGTAGAAGATAAGCTTGAAAGATATAAGGCAATCGATGAAGTTAATGCTGAAACAATTGAAGAATTCTCAAAGAAGGTATTTATTAAGGATTTAGGAGATATCAAGGTTGAGGATACTGATGCTAAGGCATTATATTTAAGAAATGTACAATATACATTAGATGAAATCTTACACGGTGAAGTAAGAAGAATGATTGCTGTAGATAAGATTAGACCTGATGGAAGAAAGGTTGATGAAATAAGACCTTTATCTTCAAGAATAGATGTATTACCTAGAGTACATGGTTCTGCATTATTCACACGTGGTCAAACTCAATCATTAGGTACAACAACTCTTGCTCCTATGAATGATGCACAAACAATTGATGGATTAGATGAAGATGCAACAAAGCGTTTCATGCTTCAATACAATTTCCCTCAATACTCAGTTGGTGAAACTGGTAGATATGGTGCACCAGGAAGAAGAGAAATTGGTCATGGTAATTTAGCTGAAAGAGCAATTTCTTATGTTATTCCTTCAGTAGAAGAATTCCCATACACAATTCGTGTTACATCTGATATTTTAGAATCTAATGGTTCTTCATCACAAGCATCTATTTGTGCTGGTACATTATCATTAATGGCTGCAGGTGTTCCTCTTAAGGCTCCAGTTGCGGGTATTGCAATGGGTCTTATTATGACTGATGAAAAGCATTATACAGTATTAACTGATATCCAAGGTATGGAAGATCACTTAGGAGATATGGACTTCAAGGTAGCTGGTACAAGAGAAGGTATTACAGCATTACAAATGGATATTAAGGTAAGAGGTATTTCATATCAAATCTTAAGAGAAGCTCTAGAACAAGCTAAGAAGGGTAGATTCGAAATTCTAGATCATATGGCAGAAACTATTGCTAAGCCAAGACCTACAGTTTCAGAATATGCACCAAAGGTTGTTACATCTGAAATCAACCCTGATAAGATTAAGGATGTTATTGGTTCAGGCGGAAAGACAATTAATGAAACAATTGCTAAATTCGACAATGCTCAAATCGATATTGAACAAAACGGTAGAATTTATGTAATGCATGCTAACTTAGAAACAGCTAAGGCTTGCTTAGAATATATTGTTAATTCAGTTAAGGAAGCTGAAGTTGGCCAAATCTATACTGGTAAAGTAAAGAGAATTGAAAAGTACGGATGCTTCGTTGAATTATGGCCTGGATGTGAAGGTTTATGCCACATTTCTAAATTAGCTCAAGAAAGAGTTGAGAAGTGTGAAGATGTAGTTTCATTAAACGATGAAATTATCGTTAAGTGCATTAACATCAATGAAAAGGGTCAAATCGACTTATCAAGAAAAGATGCATTATTAGATGCACAAAAGAAAAACTAATTGATTTTTCTTAAAAAATATATAGAATAAATAATGATACAGCCGGGTAATCGAGCGGGTAACCGTTAGGAAAGTCCATGCTAGCACATTCTGTGATGAATGTAGTGTTTGCGCAGGTCTAATAAATAAGGCCTGGCACCAGAAATGGTGACGGCGGAAGAAGCCTAAGTCTTATGATATGGTGTATTCCATAAAGTGCCACAGAGACGATACTAAAAGAAATTTTAGAATGAAACGTTGGTAAACCCCACAAGCTAGAAATCCAAATTTGGTAGGAGAGTTTCTGAGTGCGAATCGAAGCAACGAAGAAGAAGAGAAATCTTAGATAAATGATTACCGCCTTTAACGAGGTACAAAACATGGCTTACAAGCTGTATTAATATAAAAAACAAGGGAGAATATTTATTCTCCCTTTTAATTATGTAAGAAATAATAACGTTTTCATTCTTTTCATTATGTTTGCTAAAAAATAATATTTATCATATAATAACTATGAATATCGTATATTATCCAGAGGAGGATACAAAAAAATGAGAAAAAGAGTCGGTGTTTTATTTGCAGCAACTGCTTTAACAGCTCTTGCTTTAACAGCTTGTGGTTCTAACGAAGGTAGTGGTAATGAACCTGCTAAGACAACAAGCGGAACAACTACAACTTCTACAACTACAACTACAACAGCTACTGGTAATACAACTACTGGTAATACAACTACTCAAAATACTTCTACAACAATTACATACGAACAAGATACAAAAGGGTTAGATGTTTTTATTAACTATAGTGGAACTGCTGGTATTTCAGCTAGAGATTCATTCCAAAACCCAATTGAAAATTCAAATTATACTAAGGATCAAGTTTTACCTGTATGGACTTATTTTGGTAATACAATAAAAACAAGTATAAGAGAAGCTTGTGATTACAATTCAACTAATGATAAGAATACTTATACAACTGTTGATACAAATAACTACAAGTCACAAAAAGATACAAATCAAAAGATTGACTTATTCTATAACACAACTGAAAATATTACTGAAATGGGTAATTCAGGTAAGGCAGTAAACTTAATGCCATATTATAATAGTGGTAAAATGCCTTATTTCAAGGCTTATCTAGAAAGCCATCCTGAAGTTAAAGATTTAGTTATTCAGGGTGAAGGTGATGACCAAGTAATGTATTATACTCCATACTTTGATGGATATAATGAATATGAAAAGTCTATTGTTATGAACACAGAATATGTAGAAACTATTCTAGATAATGATAACGTAGGAGACGATAGTAAGACAAATGGTGCCAACGCAGATTCAAATGTATTACAAGCTCCTAAGTTCCAGCCATTTATGGATGATAACTACAATTATCCACAAGAGAATACTGAATTAAAAATTACATATGATGGTGAATTAGAAACTATTTTAGTAAAGCAAACAACTAATATTATTAAGCAACAAAATGAATTATTAAGCCATGGATGTACAGGATTAGAATTAGCTAATCAATTTAGAACATATTTACGTGCTGCTTATGGACAATATATCGGAACAAATAAGTATTATGAAAAGCTAAGTGATATTTTCACATCACAAGCTGCTTGCTATAATACTGATGATTTAATTGCATTAATGCGTGTTATTAAAGCAAATCCAGGAGAAATTGTTTTCGATGATAATGTAGAAATCGAAGTATTATTCCCAAGAGGACAAGAAGATAACCGTATTAATAATATTTTACAATTTGCACAAATCTTTGGTGTTCAAGGTTTAACTTCAGAACATAATCATTTATTCTTTGATGGAAATGGTACAATTTCTGATGCAGATACTGCAACATCTACATATGAAGCATTAAATTACTTATCACAATTATATGATGAAGGATTAATTTTAGAGAATTTCTATATTAGTGCAAATAAGGGTGCATCAGTTTATTTAAATAAATACTTTGGTCACCTTGAAACTTCACCAGATAATGATAATTATGGTTTCATGACATATGATTTTACAGCTACTACAGCTGCAACAAATTCTATTGATACTAACAATGTAGGTACAGAAGATGAAGATAGAGTAGGAATGTTCCAAGGATCTTCAGTAACAGGAATCATGCCTATATTACCACCATATTCATATTGGCATAATACATCATATAATAATGATGATATCTTAACTCAAAGTATTACAAATAAAACAGGTAAGACTTTAATGAGATATATGGAAGATAACCGTTCTGTAAAGAATAATTCTTGGTGTATTCCAACTGAATCTGATAATAAGGAAAAAGCAGTTCAGTTAATGGATTATATCTTCTCTAAGCAAGGTACAATGGTTAATGACTTCGGTACAAGCAAGTATTGGAATCAAGAATTAGTTGTATATCAAGGACAAACAACTCCTCAGTTAAGCCAAGCTACAAGAAACTGGATTAAGTCATCTGGTGTATCTTTCTGGGAATTCATGAGACAAAATATCGGTGCAACACATGGTATTGGTTCTGTTCGTGAAGCATCATTAAATTATACGGCTACAAACCAATATGCACAGGATGCTTTAACAAACATCTTAACTGCATGTCAAACAGGTTCTGTAACATTATCTGAATTAACTACTGACATTAGTTGGGGTGTAACAGTTCCAAGTATCAATTATGGTACAGTTTCAGTCGGAAGCTCTCATTTCGCTGGTATTTCAAGATTCTGGGAAGTTGATGGTAAATTATCTACAACTCCACAAGGATGGGTTAAGGTAGTTACTGACCAAGCAAATACTCACACTGAAGGCTTATCAAGTGAAACAGTTGTAATTGCTGCAGCAGATGGTAGAAATTATACATACCAAGAAATCATTGCACAAATTGGTGCAAGAAAGACTGAATACTTATATACTGCATTATCAAAGCATTATACTCAATATATGCCTCAGTATTTAAGCTTAAATTAAAAAATACATTAGACTTGCGTTAAATCGCAAGTCTTTTTATTTATCACTAGTGATAAATCATTGAAAATAATTATATAATTTGATAAAATTTTATAGGAATGAGAGGTGCTAATCTTATGGATTTTGATATAGATAAATTGAAAGATAGACAATCTAAAATAAGAAACTTCTGTATCATAGCACATATTGATCATGGTAAAACTACTTTATCAGATAGAATATTAGAGCTATGCGAATCTATTGATTCACATGAAATGAAGGATCAAATGCTAGACTCTATGGATCTTGAAAGAGAAAGAGGTATTACCATAAAGCTTAATGCTGTATCTTTAAAATATAAGGCCAACAATGGAATAGAATATGAATTCCATTTAATTGATACCCCAGGTCATGTTGACTTCACTTATGAAGTATCAAGATCTCTTGCTGCATGTGAAGGTGCGATATTAGTTGTAGATGCAACACAAGGTGTTGAAGCACAAACACTTGCAAATGTTTATTTAGCTTTAGATAATGATCTAGAAATATTACCATTAATTAATAAAGTTGACCTACCATCAGCTGATCCTGAAGGAACAAGAAAAGAAATTCAGGATGTTGTTGGTATTCCTGCATATGAAGCTGTATTAGCTTCTGCAAAAACTGGAGTTGGTGTTAAAGATATATTAGAGCAGGTTGTTTCATATATTGCACCACCATCAGGTGAAATTGATGCACCACTTAAGGCATTAATTTTCGATTCAGCTTTTGATGCATATAGAGGTGTTGTTGTACTAATTTGTGTTAAAGAAGGAATCATTAGGGTTGGAGATAAAATCAAATTAATGGCTTCTGGTGCAACATATGAAGTTGTAGAATTAGGTGTTAGAACTCCAAAGGAAGTAAAAAGAGATTATTTAATGGCAGGAGATGTAGGATATTTTACAGCTGCAATAAAGGATATTAATACTGTTGCTGTAGGTGATACTGTAACATTATTATCTAATCCTGCAGAAAAGCCATTACACGGATATAGAAAATTAAATCCAATGGTATATTGTGGTCTTTATCCTATTGACTCAAAGCAATATCAGGATTTACATGATGCACTTGATAAAATGAAATTATCAGATGCTGCATTGGTATATGAACCAGAAACATCTCAAGCTTTAGGCTTCGGTTTCCGTACTGGATTCTTAGGATTATTACATATGGATATTGTAAAAGAAAGAATCTCTAGAGAATTTGGTATTGAATTAATTGCAACTGCACCATCTGTTAATTACCATGTATATTTAACTGATGGTACAATGGTACAAATAGATAACCCAAGTGAATTACCTGAAGTACAAAGAATTGATAGAATTGAAGAACCATATGTTAAAGCAACAATAATGACTCCATCTGATTATATAGGATCAGTAATGGATTTATGTCAAAAGAAGCGTGGTTCTTTAATTGATATGAGATATGTAGAAGAAACAAGAGCTGTTCTTCATTATAATATCCCATTATTAGAAATAGTATATGATTTCTTTGATAAGCTAAAAAGCTATACAAAGGGATATGCATCATTAGATTATGAATTAGGTGATTATGGTGCATCTAAGCTTGTAAAAATGGATGTAATGCTAAATGGTGATGTTATTGATGCATTATCAGTAATTGTTCATAAAGATTTTGCTTACGAAAGAGGAAGAGTATTAGTTGAAAAGCTAAAAGAATTAATTCCTCGTCAACAATTTGAGGTTCCTGTACAGGCTGTAATAAACCATAAGGTTATTGCAAGAAGTGATATTAAGGCATTAAGAAAAGACGTTCTTGCAAAATGTTATGGTGGAGATATATCAAGAAAAAAGAAATTGCTAGAAAAGCAAAAAGAAGGAAAGAAGAAAATGAAAGAAATTGGTTCAGTATCAGTACCACAAGAAGCCTTCTTAGCTATTCTAGAATCAGATGAACAAAAGTAATTAGGAGAAAATCTCTTAATATAAAAAAGTTATAGTACTTTAAAAGCTAAAATTATTATAAAAAAAGAGGAAATTTAAAATGAAAAAAGACGGTTGTCCATATTGCCATCAAGGTGAATATCTTGCTAAGTTTGGTGTTTTAGCATTCGAAACTGAAAAGTCAGAAGTAATTGTATTTAAGGATCAAACATATAAGGGAAGAGCTATTGTTGCTTGGAAGGGTGATCATGTAGCTGAAATCAAAGACTTATCAGATGCTGATAGAAATGCATTTATGAAGGATGTTAGTGATGTAGCTCGCGCTATTGATAAAGCTTATCATCCAGCTCGTATTAACTATGGTGCATTCGGTGATACATTAGGTCACTTACACATTCATATCGTTCCTAAGTATGAAGGTAAAGAAGACTGGGGCGGAATGTTCGTTATGAATAGAGGCGCTGATCATTATGCATCAGAAGCTGAAATTAATGAAGTTATCGAAAATATTAAAAAGAATTATAATGCATAAAAAAAGGGCGGATTTTATCCGCTTTTTCTATTGAAAAATATATAAATAAGTATATAATATTATTGTCATATTAAGGGGAGCTAGTATTCTAGCTGAGAGGATTAAATAGATAATCGACCCTTGACCTGATCTAGGTAATGCTAGCGATAGGGATAATGTGAGATATCTTATTGTTTTAGTCATGTCCTAGCGGACATTTTTTTGTTTTTTAGAGGAGGAAAAATGAAAACAAATAAAATAACAGTAAAAGTTTTAGCAGAAATCGCAATTTTTGCCAGTTTAGCACTAGCACTTGATTTCTTACAAAGCGGATACTCAAAAGGACTTTTTATTAATGGTGGTTCTATAGGTGTTGCAATGGTTCCAATTTTCATCATTGCATATAGAAGAGGACTTCTTGCAGGATTAATTTGTGGCTTTATAGTATCAGTTTTACAAATGCTAGGTGGAATTCTAATATGTCCTGTTGCAGACTATAGTGGTGTAATGAGAGTATTAGTACCATTCTTCCAGGTATCCTTAGATTATGTATTAGCATATACATTTGTTGGTTTTGCTGGTGCATTCGCAGGATTATATAAGGGAAGTAAGTCAAAAGGTAAGAAATTATTATGGATTTTAGTAGGTTGTTTAGTAGGCGGCTTATTAAAATATCTTGTACATGTATTATCAGGAGGATTCTTCTATTTAAATTTCGGAGGAGAATTCTTTGGAGTTAAGGATGATTCTTGGTTCTATTCATTCTTCTATAATGGCTGCTTTTCAATACCAAGTATTGTTTTATCAACTGCTATTATGGCTATTATTGGAGTATTCTATCCACAAATCCTATTACCAGGTAATAAAGGTGATGGTGAAGTAGTAGAAGCAAAAGAAGATGATGATCAAAATTACAAAGAAATTCCAAATAATGAAAATGGAGGTATAGAGTAATGAAGCAAAAGCTTATATATAATATTTTATTATTAGCTACATCAATAGTTGCAACAATAGTCTCACTAATCCTTTTCATTTTATCATTTAAATTTGATGATAGCTGTGGCAAGGATATAAGCTTTTGTACAGACTATGTCATCCTATTAGTTTCTTCATTCTCATTTGTTTTATTATTTGTATATAGATTAATGAGAGGAGATCAAGCTAAGGTTCTATATTTTAATCTAATTATGATTCTTAATGGTACTATATTTGGATTTTATCCATTAGGAATTTACTTTAAAAATTTAAATAAAAAAATCGACTTCGTTAATGATGGATATGTTTTTACTGATGCAAAATTATATTTAGCATTAGGAATTGTTGGAATATGCTTCCTTCTTGCAATGACTGCTAAATATTTTAAAGATAAAAAATTAACAGGAGAAGGATTATAAGAATAAAAAAACTCGGATTAATTTCCGAGTTTTTTCTATTCACCTTTAAATTTAATAGTAGGATTTTTAAAATCGTATGGTGTCACTTGGTAAACATAATAATTTAACCAATTGTAATAAATTAAATTAGCAGTTGATCTCCATAATACGTCTACATCACCAGTTTCAGTATTGAAATAATTACATGGGTAAGGAACATCATCTCTTTTACCCTTATCTCTATCATATTCACCCTTAAGTGTATATTTATCATATTCAATATGACCTAAGATAAATAATTGCTTATTATCAGGTGTCTTTAAAATAGTAGTATGAGATTCTTTTCCATCATTGAAATGTACTAGTGGAATTAATTTATCAGGATGTGCTAATAAATCAGATTCCTTATTATATGTATGACGAGACTGTGGAATATAGAATATATCATCAATACCATTTAGTAATGGTTCATATTCAACAGATTTCTTATGCTTAAATACACCAAATAACTTTTTATCAAGAGGATATTTATCAATTCCATAAAAATGATATAAGGCAGCTTGAGCTCCCCAACAAATAAACATTGTTGTTGTAACATGATTTCTAGAGAATTCAAAAATCTCTTTTAGTTCATTCCAATAATCTACTTCCTCAAAAGGTATTTGCTCAACAGGTGCACCTGTAACAATCATTGCATCAAAGTTTTTATCCTTGATCTTGTCAAAAGTAGTATAGAATTTATCTAAATGTGACTTTGCAGTATTCTTTACCTCATGTGTCTTAGGTACAATGAATGTAACCTCAATCTGTAAAGAAGAGTTTGCAAGTAATCTTGCAAGCTGAGTTTCAGTTTCTATTTTTGTTGGCATTAAATTTAATATTAAAATATTTAATACACGTATATCCTGAGTACTAGAACGATTGGTTGACATGACAAATATGTTCTCATCTTTCAGTTTTTGATATGCTGGTATTTCTTTTGGTATAATAATTGGCATGAAAACCATCTCCTTTTCTAATCAATATTATATTAATTTTATCACAAATATAAATAAAATAAAGGATATTTTGTTTTATGTAATAATTTAATAAATAAATTTTATGAAAATATGCTTTCAGTCCAAAGCACAAATTTATTTAAATGCAAGTGAATTAATAAAAATAATTAATTTTTTATGAAAAAATAACTTTTCATAATAAGATTTTATATCAAACAAAAATGTGTAGTAATTATAGGGCAAAATAAATATAATAATAAGTACTTAAAAGAAGTACACTAAATGAGAATAGATTGTTTTATTAATTCAGTGTTGTGTTTATTTTTTTATATTGATTAGTTAAATTGGAGGAAAAGAGTACATGAATGTCATTAAGCGTAACGGACAAGAAGTTCAATTTGAAGAAGACAAAATTTATAATGCTATTTGGAAAGCTAATGAATCTGTAGCAAACGAAAATTTCAGATTATCTGAAAATCAAATTAAGGTTGTTGTAGAGAAAGTTAGAAACGACTGTAATAGAATAATGCGTGCTGTATCAGTTGAAGAGATTCAGGACTTCGTAGAAGAGCACATTATGGAAGAGGGAGCATATAAGGTTGCTAAAAACTATATAACATATAGATATCGTCATGAATTAGTCAGAAAATCAAATTCAACAGATAAGCAAATTCTTTCATTAATAGAGGGAGCTAATGAAGAAGTTAAGCAGGAAAATTCTAATAAGAATCCAACAGTAGTTTCAGTACAAAGAGATTATATGGCTGGTGAAGTATCAAAAGATATCACTAACCGTTTCTTATTACCTGAAGATATTGTTAAAGCGCATAATGAAGGCTTAATTCATTTCCATGATGCTGACTATTATGCTCAACATATGCATAACTGCGATTTAGTAAATTTAGAGGATATGTTACAAAATGGAACTGTTATTTCAGGTACATTAATTGAAAAACCACATTCTTTTTCAACTGCTTGTAACATTGCTACACAAATTATTGCGCAGGTTGCATCAAGCCAGTATGGTGGACAATCAATTTCACTTGCACACTTAGCACCATTCGTTGACATTTCAAGAAAGAAAATTACTGCTGAAGTAAAAGCTGAAATGGAAATGGCAGGTATAAATGCAAATGAAGACTCTATTTCTAAGATTGTTGAAAGAAGATTAAAGAAGGAAATCGTAAAGGGTGTCCAAACAATTCAATATCAGGTTGTTACACTTATGACAACTAATGGTCAAGCTCCATTTATTACTGAATTCATGTATTTAAATGAAGCAAAGAACCAACGTGAAAAAGACGATTTAGCAATGATCATTGAAGAAACACTACGTCAAAGAACACGTGGTATTAAAAACGAACAAGGCGTATGGATTACACCTGCATTCCCTAAGATTGTATATGTATTAGAAGAAGATAATGTAAATCAAAATTCTAAATATTTCTATTTAACAGAGCTTGCAGCAAAATGTACTGCAAAGAGAATGGTTCCAGATTACATTTCAGAAAAAGTAATGAAGAGCCTAAAGGAAGGTAACTGCTTCCCAGTTATGGGATGCCGTAGCTGTCTTTCAGCATGGCAAGATGAAAATGGAAAATATAAATTCTATGGCCGTTTCAATCAGGGTGTTGTTACAATCAACCTAGTTGATGTTGCATGTAGTGCACGTGACTTAGATGATTTCTGGGCAATTTTTGATGAAAGACTAGAATTATGCCATAGAGCATTAAGATGCCGTCATGAAAGATTATTAGGTACACCATCTGATGTTGCACCTATCTTATGGCAATATGGAGCTATATCTAGATTAAAACCAGGAGAAAAGATTGATAAGCTATTATTCAATGGCTATTCAACAATCTCTTTAGGATATGCTGGATTATGGGAAACAGTTTATAAGTTAATTGGAAAGAAATTAACTGATCCTGAAGGAACAGATTTAGGATTAAAGATTATGCAGCACATGAATGATAAGTGTAATGAATGGAAGGCTGCTGAAAATATTGGTTATAGTACTTATGGTACACCACTTGAATCAACAACTTATAAATTCTCAAAGTGCCTACAAAAGAGATTCGGTATCATTCCTGGTGTAACTGATAGAAACTACATTACAAATTCATACCATGTTCATGTAACTGAAGATATAAATGCGTTTGCTAAGTTAAAGTTTGAATCTAATTTCCAAGCATTATCTACAGGTGGTGCAATTTCATATATTGAAGTACCAAATATGCAAAATAATATTCCTGCAGTTATTTCAGTAATTCAATTCATTTATAATAATATTATGTATGCTGAATTAAATACTAAATCAGATTACTGCCAGGTTTGTGGATTTGATGGAGAAATTAAGATTGTTACAAATGATTCTGGTAAGCTTGTTTGGGAATGCCCTAACTGTGGTAACCGTGATCAAAGAAAGCTTAATGTCGCAAGACGTACATGTGGCTACATTGGCTCACAATTCTGGAATCAAGGTCGTACACAGGAAATAAAAGAAAGAAAATTACATCTATAAGATGAATTACGGAACAATTAAATATTTCGATATTGCAAATGGGACAGGCATTAGAACTGCCTTATTTGTATCTGGATGTAGAGTTCATTGTCCATTATGCTTCAATCAGGTAACATGGGACTTCAATTATGGTAAGGAATTCACAGAGAGTGTTGAAGAAATGATTATAAATTCATTAGACGACCAATTTGTTGAAGGCTTATCAATATTAGGTGGAGAACCATTTGAACCTGAAAATCAAAGAAGATTAGTAGAGCTTTTAAGAAAAGTTAGACAAAAATACCATGATAAGAAAAACATATGGATGTATTCTGGATATTTATTCGATAAGGATTTAAAGCCAGAATCAGGACGTAAGCACACAGAAGTAACAGACGAAATATTTTCAATGATTGATATATTAGTTGATGGTCCATTCATAAATGAACAAAAAAGATTAGACCTAAACTTTAGAGGTTCATCAAACCAAAGAATCATTGATATGAAAGAAACTTTAAAACAAGGCAAAATAGTTTTATCCCCATTAAATAACTAGAGGTAAGGATATTCGATTCTTTAAAAAATCCGGTTGGTAGGTAGGTTGTTAGAGCAACCAACCAACTAAAGAATTTAAGAAAAAAGTAAAAAAGGACAGGTTCAAAATGAATCTGTTCTTTTTGCTAAATAACACATATTTTTTTATTTTCTTTT